>Ga0116228_10002409_pt1 | contig 16164 bp, 8 predicted proteins | sample S1TSphfallax_2_FD_89694 | JGI IMG/M metagenome (GOLD analysis project Ga0116228, IMG submission 89694) | Host-associated microbial communities from peat moss isolated from Minnesota, USA - S1T2_Fc - Sphagnum fallax MG | ecosystem: Host-associated > Plants > Peat moss > Unclassified | place: USA...
GAATGTTTGCATGTTTAAAAACTCAGAAAGTTGTCATTATGTGACTTAGCTCATTGTTGTTTCATGCTTTAATGTTGGCTTATCTTTATATATGTCTCAATTAGTCATGATGTTAAGTACACATCCTTTTTTTCTAAATTTAAACATAATTGTTTTATTCATTGTATCATATATTAGGGCTTTGTTAGTTGGCACTCATGATGAAAGTTGCATTTGGAGTCTCTTAACAGTTTGAATACTCTTATGTCTTGCAGTATTTAGACTGTCAAGAAATGGTTTCAAATCTATTGCCTTATTATTGGTTTTAGATATTTTATAATCATTGTAGCATTATTATAGGAATGTTGAATTTACATCCCTAAGTTTGACTATAAATAGGTTGTGGTGATCACATTAATCACTAATTTGATTGAATGAACTTCATAATGTGTAACTGGGTGGTGGTTGTTATGTGTTTTAATTAGTTTAGATTGGTGATATTGTGTCTATGTTATCCATCCTAAGCTCTACAATTTGTCATTTCAAGGTCATCAAAGTATACAAGTTCTTCAACTATTGTCCTTGACATATATGTGTTTTTGAAAATTTTCAATAAAACTTGAAAAGTGATGTTTTGTTTTTCCATGAAACTTGTGCTAAACGTATTTGATTGTGTTTTATTTCATTTAACATATGGGGTTGTTTAGGTCTATGTGTTTGAGTTTTTTATAAGTAGGTGAATCAAGCTACCACCCTCTAAAGTGCTAAATGTCTTGATTTGGGGTTTCTTAGTCATTGATTTACTTAACCCTTGAAAAAGAGATTGAGGTAGGATTTAAAGTTTCTAATTTGATCACCATTGGTAAACGTTTTGTAATAACATGTCCTTTTTTATTGACATAGGTTTTCTTACCAAAGTATGGCTGTTAAAGACATTAGGGATTTGTATAGGTTTTGTCACCCTCACCATGCAAGTGCATCAAATTATTTGCACTCAATCTTGTCATGTTTATTTTGGTTTGATTAGAATTTACGTACTTGAGTTACCTTCAAAGGTTATCTTGAATGTTATTTGCAATAAAGGATTGCATATAACATTATTGCAAATCCTATTACATCTTATTAATCATAAGTGTTAGCCATTATGATGACTTTTTGTTTGGATTCTGGAAATGTAAGAAAAACTCATGATGCAAATTTCTATATATTTTGTTTTGTTCCAAATCTTGAACAAATTATATTATTATTTACAACCATGGTCATGAGTTGATGAATTAATGGAAAGTAATGGTAGCTAGTTATTTTGTTCATGATGAAATTGAAGGTCCAATACTTATGTTCAAATACTAATCATTTTAGTGGACTTGGAAATGTGCAAATTAGGTGGCAAAAGTTTTGGGTTTCTTTTGAAAGTCCAAAACATGGTTGTTAGTATGTTTTTGTCACTTTATTTTATTTGGTTTTGGATGCTAAGGTGTTAATCTCCTCCAATAAGGTGGATGACTAAACTCTCAATGTGCATGTGGCCCTTTTAATAGATATGTCATGTTGTAGTGCTTGAATGTTTAACAATCCTTGAAAATGTGGGATTTTGGTTCCGACTTGTACTTCAATCCTTATAGAAATGTCTCTTATAAAGCTTTATTGCTTGTTGGAGTACTTAGGTTCTTGCCTAATGCTTCTTTCCTTAAAATTATAGACTACACAATCCTTTGCTTGTTGTTAAAAATGTCATAATCCTTTAAAATGTTGAAGGAATGTTTTGTTACTTATTGAAGTGATTTAGTCCTTAGAAATTTCTAAGGAGTGCTTTACTACTTATTGAAGTGTTCCAATCCTTAGAAACCTCTAAAGAACATTTTACTACTTATTAAAGTGTTCCAATCCTTAGAGGTATCTACTGCAATGTTTTGCTCTTAAGTGAAATGCTTCAATTCTTAAATATGGACCTACTATAGTGTTTTACTCCTTAATTGAATTGATATAGTTTTTAGAAATGTTTGAGGAGTGCTTACTCACTATTAAATTGTTTCAATCCTTGGAAATGTCTAAGGAGTCTTATTGCTTATTGAATTGCTTCAGTCCTAAGAAATGTCTAAGGAGTACTTATTACACTTATTGAAATGTTTTAGTCTTTAAAAATATGTTTATAACAATGCCTTTTCCCAATTCAAATGCCTTAATCCTTTAACTCATGTCTTCTTTGTAGAGTTTTATTAGTTGTTGATGTGTTTTAGTATTAAAAAATGTTTACATTACTGTTGTACTCCTTGTTGATGTGTTGAACATTCCTTATAATTATCCATTGTAATGTTTTATTGGGCTAGTTCATGTGTTTGTGTCCTCCTACAAAGTAAGGTAATAATGAGTTGGAGTATTTGGTTCTTTTAATAAGATCTTTCATGCTAGGTTCTTGTGGTCCTTCAATCAAGAGCTTGTGTCAAGATCCAATGTGGGACTCACAATTCACAGTTTTATTTTGTTGCAACTTGGGGATGTAAAATAATCTTAATAAGTAGAATCTTAAAGCACAAATGAAATGTAATTATGGTTAATTAGTAAGGTGCCCATGCACTAATTGGTTTTTTTTTTGTAGCTTGAGTTCTTCACGGCCTTCACGGACAATAATCTAGAGGTGCAAATTCAATTTGCATTATTCCAAGGCTTGAAGCCTTGGTTTGTCCGTTGACTAAAAGTTTGGAACACCTGTTGCTATCAATATCATACATAGTTAAAACCAAACTTATTTGTGGGATCAATGACATGAGGGCGCAAGGGAAGGGCACTCATAATGATTATAATTGTAGATGTAGAGATGTTTGCCACCTTCAACAAAGACCACTACAACGACAAACTACCCATCAATATGTGCCAATGAGATAAGATATGTGCACTGCTTCATTTGTTACCTTTACTAGCTTCACTCATTTATGGACATCAGTTGTTTGTGCTAAACATGAATCCTCACTTTGGCATGATAGATAATGCTTATTGGGCCAATGTCATAACTGTGGTGTTGATATTTTCAAGGTCTATCTAGAGGAATTTCAATCGAGGATCAACTAATATCTTGGAGGAGTATAGGTTATGAAGTTGTGGGATTCACAAAAGAAGGCAAGGAGAAGAAAACATCCAACGTGGAATACAATGAAACACCATCATGTGACATTCAGTTGTGTTTGAAGGAATTTGTTTTCCATAACTACGTAGCACATTGGTAAGATGTGCAGTTTAAAGAGGTGTTGAATATTATATCTGATGACATGGTCATCTCTTGCATTGATTTTTCTGAAAACTACACCATGAAAATTCAAAATGAAATTCAAAATATGCATTGGCATAATTTATAGGTGACCATTTTGGTTCACATTACCTATCACTACAATCCAGAGTATGATCCTACAGACCCAAACTCCCAAGTCTTTAAAAAAGTTCACTACTATGTTTTTGATGATAATAACCATGACACATTTTTTGTTCAACATGCTTTTAAGTTGCATGGGAAATTTCTACAAGCAAAAGGTTGTTTTCCAAATTTGCATGTGGTCTAGGATGATGGCTGATCCGGTCAATTCAAAAGTGCCAGAGCTTGGTACTTGTATGTCGTTACCCCATGTTGACTACAAGACCAAATTTAATAACAAGTTGTCAGATGGTGTGGAATTATTTCGTTATAGGGCATGGGAAGGGAAAGCTTGATGGTGTAGGTGTTTTGCTCAAATGTGAAGTTAAAGGAATAAATCAAGCCCATTTGCTTAAAAATTTAGAATGTTGTTGAGATGGTGGCTCATTTAAAAGTTGAATCAAATAAATACCATGTTGCTTCCTCCAAGGTCAAATGACATATCAACAAGTATTTCCATGAAGTGAAAGTTGGGGATGTGGATAGATTTGATCCATTTGAATCTGAAACAATGCATGGAAGCAAAAGCATGCACCAAGTTTACTCTATCTCAAATGAAAACCCCACCCTTTGCCAATATTGTCAATTATCCTGCATGTGTGTTAGATGTATTGATCACAACTTTGACTACCATTGTGTTTATCATGAAAATGTCCCTAACTGGACCTTGACCAAATTGAAACCTTAAAATGTAATTGAAGTAAGAGAAATGATGTAAAATAGTGATGAGGAAATAGTAGTTGGCACAAGTGGTGAATGGATTGTTGATAATCTCTGCCATGGTGATAACATTGCAGTCCTTACCAATATTGATGAGCCATTTTGGCTCATGCTTGTGGATAAGGGACCATATGTTGTCTAAGAATCTTCCACAAATGAAATGAAAACGATGGACTACAAGTGATGTTATTGTGCAAAGCTATTGGTATTAGTAGCTTAAAGTTAGTAGTCGATCATACCAGCTCAAAGATGATAAACCATTCGCATATGTGTTTTCTCATTTGGTCCTTGCCTCAAAATTTAGTATGCCACCCACTCTTCATTCAATGACGGGAAAATATGTTACTTACAAACTTGCATTAGAGGTGGAAAATGTGATTAGGTATGCTTTGGAAGTTATGAATATGTTGGAGTAATATGTTCAACAATGCATTGTATTGGAATGCATAAACCCAAATATATTTGTTATATTGGGTATTGCCTTAATTACATTTTGGATGTTTTGTGGCAACTAAATTTATCTTTGAACAAGTGCCTAGTAGGAATTGGGAAGGTACTATGTTTTCAAATTTGGGAGCTTTAATGTTTAATATAGAGACTTTGTTTACATCCAACATTTGTATCAAGTTGAATTGGTGAAGATGAACTTCCTATGCACTAATTTTTTCTTTTTGGGTTGTAATTTTTCATGTTAAATGTCATTGTACCATAATAGTTCCAAGTTGTAGATTTGAAAATAGGATATAAATCAATCTTGCAATTGCACACCAGGTAATTAATGTGGGAACATTGTTGTACATGCAAGTGGTTATAATAATGTTGTTGGAGTTCCATTGTCACCTTTGGTTTTTGGTAACACATGCCGAACATGAGGCAATTCTAAATCGTATTTTCATATGTTGATCTTTTATATTACTTTAAAATGTACTAAACTATGGTGTGCAGTTATGAAAATGGTGTGCGAATTAAATTGCCATCTTGTGAGTCTTCTATTTTCCATTTCCTATGTTGTAATTGATCATCTCCATGTATCATGGGTTAAGTTGATTGTTTACCCTCTTCATGTTGCTACATTATGTATTTTCTTAAAAACTTTATACATCAATTTGAGTTACCAACCTTTGAACTTTGTTGCAGGTCATTATTGGCTACTTCTTTAATTTGGAGCTATTTTAATTATCCCTTCAACTCATGACTATTGAAGATTACCATGAATTAAATCCAAGTGCTAATTAAGTTTGGAATTTAATCTACAAAGTTATTTGTGTTTTGTCACTTGAAAGGAACAACCAAAGCACCATGATGTACTTTTAGGTTTGCATTGTGTAGAAATCCATTTATTAAATCTTCACTTTTTCTTGGAGCTCTAGTATTATGTCCATTCATGCAATATTCCAGAGATTGTTTTTAATTATAAAATCTCATGTTTTAACCTTATGTTTTGTTTGGCTTATGCAATTTGAACTACTAACACATGTGTCATTTTTTTGTGTTTTGTTGACTAGTGTTGATTTCATGTTTGCATAAATAGGGCATTGATCGAGTAGGGAGGGGTGGCTGAGTTTGGCGATGATGTTTGTGTGTCCTTCAAATGTCAAAATGGTTGACAGTAGTCCCTGACATGCTTGATGCTGAGGAGGACATTGTATAAGCATTTGAGCAAAAACTACCACAAGTGACTAGGGTGGACATTATGGTTCCAATTGGGTTGTGATAGATAAAACCGTTTTAATGTCATTTTAATCAAAGACTTTGGAAGTTCGTTTGTTTTCAATTTCAAGATCCCATTACAAAATTCACCTTGCAAGTATCAGTTCCACAATTTTGCAATTAATTTAGTTGTATGACTTGGGTCAAAATGTTGTAAAATTTTCAAGGTATGAACTATTGTTTCATTCAATTCATGTTTTAATAATTGAAGTTAGGCACCTCTAAATGTTGACTATGTAGCATTTAATTCATTAACCTTTTCTATTGGTATTTATGCACCTCTGAAGTCATTGAAATGGGTTAGCCTTATTCATTGTGTAAGTTTCCTTGTGAATTTTGTTAGTTAATTCATCACTTTTAAAGTCATCAATGAAAATGTCTTCATCCATTCCTTGTTTCTTCTAATAGATATATAACTCAAGCTTTTAATTAACTAATGTTACAAAAGCAACAATTGAAAAACCGAAGCTACAATTTTGTTAGAAAGCATAACATGCATTTATCTAAGCATGGGCCACTATTGCATCAATTGTAAGGACCATTGATGTAAATAAAAAAACAAGGGTAATGAATAGTCACTCCTTTTTGGTGTACTTCCAAAGGACATATGTGCTTAAGAAGCACTATGTTTAGTCTTTTTATGAATGTTCACAACAGTCCTTCAACCATAAGCACAATTAGACCTTGAAACAATGAAGATAAGTACTTAGAATTAGTACTTTGTTTTTCCTTCAAAGGAACTTTGTACTTAACAAGTAGTATGTGTCCTATGTTAATGAAAGTAGCATTCTTTCAAACATAAGGAGATTGGCAAAGGATGAAACACTTAGATCATAACTAATAAGGCCACTTAGTCCTTTATAGTGTTTCCAAAGGTCAAATTCCCTTAACAATGAATATGTAATCCTATGTTGAATGAAGGTAGTGCTTTGTCAACCATTAGCACATTGGCCAGTTCATTGCAAAGCACTGAGTACTTTGATAATCACCAACATCATTTAATTTTCTAATGTATTGTCATCCAAATAATACACCAAACATTTTAGTAATGGAAATTTGTCTAATATTGCATTACCAAGGACTATCATAATTTAAATCATTAAGTATTCCAATATGTGCCAACTACTTGGATTCATCACATGTAAAATGCAACTTTATTGAAAACTTGATTCCAATGAAATTCAAATGAATTCAATTATTCTAACTTGTAATTTTGGAAATCAATAAACAGAAATGAAAATACAATTAGTTTAGTCCAACACTTGATGATCATGGGTAGGAGGCTACTATTACAAGTGTTTGCTTCATCTTAGTTTGCAACTTGTCCACACACATATCCACAACCAATTTTTTGACATCCTCATCTTTTTCTTGAAAACCCCAATTACGCTACCAATCAAGATGGAACACTTATGCACATATAGAACATTTATTGTTAACTTTAAGAACTTCTTGTAAATAAAATGGGTGGAATGTGTGTTTGCAAAAGGTTATTGCTATGTCATGGCAGTTATACCTTCTGTTATAAAATCCACAAGGCTTGACCAAGATGTAGGTTTCAGATTTGTTATTCAACATGGGATGAACAATGGGTTTGGGCTAGAAAGATGTACCACTTTTGTTTTTCATGTCCTCCAATTGCCTACATATTGCTTTTTCTTCAACTTGAAGCACAAGTACTTCACATTTAGCATTTGTTATAACATCCTCCATCTTCAAATAATCCACCTTTATATCCACAAATGTCACCTCACCTTGGATAACATTTTTTTGTTTCTCTTTGACAAAAAAATTCCACATTTCAAATTGTATTTGCAACATAACATGCTTCTTTTGAAAAGAAGCAAGTTTTGCATTGGTAGTTGTAAGTCTATTTTCCAAACCCAAGTGGTTTTCCGTAGTTATAGAAACATGAATCTACGATCGTATGGTTTCCACCTACACACAACATGAAACAAACACCATCACCAAAAGTGGTTGAAACCTTAGTTGGCTTGTGGCAAGTGCATGTGCCCCAAGAAAAAAATGATACTAGTTGACATTGGTTAAGATGAAATGTCCAAACTCCAAAGCTCTAGATGCCAAAAATAAAAAAACAAGAGTTAAAAGTTAAAACAAACACACCCAACACAAAATTGAAAAACCTTATTTTTTGAAAATTTTATTTCACAATCCAAAACTTAAAGCTCACATTTGCCATGTGTTACATAATCATGCACTTCTAATGTTGTTGATTTTAGGTATTGCATGTTGAATTTCATACCAATTAGGTTTACTTTCTCAGCCTCCAAATGTGACACTTTCAACATGGCACCCTTGAGCAACTCACCCAAAAGCTTGTGGACTTCATCTATTTGGGTGAATTTTGAAGTTGAAACAATAAAAGGACAAAGAATTTGCAAGGTCCCAAAACCCCTTTCCGATTTCACAATGGTGAGTTGTGATTTCCATACATTACCTTTCACTCAACCACACATATCTCCTCCATTGAATTCAATCATATCCATGGAGCCACCACTTTTCATAACCTTCACCTCTTCTCATTGAGCCTTTTCTCTTGCTATAGAAATGGTTGTTTTTGCCTAATTCACATCTTCACCTTTTTGCTCTACAATGTAGCCTTTGACAAACCACAAATAAAACTCATTATTAGTAATAATAGTTGTGCCATATACCTACTAGTAGAGCTTCACAAGCTCTTTTATTGGTGTCATGATGAAGATGTGGATTGGTGGTCTTCAAACTCTCACAACCAAGGCAAAAAATCTCAACAATGTGAGCCTTTGTCACAAGACAACTACGGATTTTTGTTTTGAGATTCAATCCCACATTGCTCAACCTTCTAACAATCTAGAAATACTCCTCTATTTGATCTTTATAATATACATGCTCCCATGGTGGAAATTAAGCCATGTTTCTTTCCTAGGTTTTTTCTCTTCCTTCACCATCATGCAACAATGAGATGACCTTAGCTCAAGCAACTAAAACTTGCACAAGTTCAATCCTTTTACAAATACTCTTGACCTAATCTCAAACAAATCGAACTTGTTGTTCTCACAAATGGTTAAGCTCCAACAACTCACAAACCCTAGGTACACAAATGAAGAAGTTCTGGAAACATGAAAAGAAGCTTGACTTTGTTTGACAAAGATGATGACCTTCCCATCACACTCAAATTTGAAAATTCTTGCCAAGTGTGAATAGGAAATTTATTTGGTCCTTAAACCCATGTGGTAATCATCCAAGTTCTGGTCATTTGCCATGTTAATCCTATCTACCCACTCCTCACCCAAAAGCAAAGGACAAAGCAGTTGGGTTTGGCTCATTATAGCATGGACTTACCCGAGTGCAATATTATGCATGCATGGTTCAAGGAAGAACTCCTTGCCCCTTAATTAATTGGCACAAGGGTTTGGTTTGCAATGCATAAAATCTATCCACTAGCACGTGGAGCATTTAGAATGGGTGTAATGAGTTAAATGTGCACATTGTCAGTATGAAGCATATAAATGGTTGTGATGTTTGCCTAGTGCCTTGGGATTTTGTGCACTGCTTGGGAATTTTGTGTAATGCACTTCTTTGCTTGCACGAGTTTTGGTGATTGCAATATAATGTTCTAGGATTTTAGACATCCAAGATATGCCTTGGGATTTTGTGTGTTAGCTTAACATTGCAAATTTAGGGTTTATGAACTACAATCCTTTGTTCTAGGACTTTATGCATTGTGCAAGATTATGTGCACTAGAATCTTGTGCATTGTGCTTTTTTAGGGGTTTAAAATTCCATCATATTTGCATTAGGTTTGTGTTCATCAACTAGCTTTTGGCCACATTGATTAAATAAGGGGTGATGTAGAGGCATCATGTTCTTTAGATGCACACTATCTAGGGAGTCATTAGTATTATGTTCTTGCCATGGATGAACATGCTACAATCTTGAGAGTTGATGAAAGGGACCACAAGCCATTTATTTTAATCACTAGTGGATAGTCTATAGTTGCAAAAGTTTGCAAATTCAATTTGATCCACTTGATGGTTTCTACACCATCCTCATCATCACCCCTAAGGTTGCAACATTTGATAAAACAAATTTAACAAAAATCCTCATTTAAGCATGGACAAGTCAATGTGTTATTGAGGAATGTGTATTTGATAAAACAAATTTAACAAAATCCCTATTTAAGCATGGACAAGTCAATGTTTATAGGTGGTGGTGCATCATATTGTTTATTATTATTACTGAAATATAGATCCCAATTGGTTTTCATGCTAATATGATATTTGATTTTTCTCAAAGTCATTGTTCTTGTTAAGTAAGAAGTATACATTATAGAATGTAGATGTATTTGTGACTTCCTATTCAATTGACCTGACCTTTAACTAACATTGTTTTTGTTTATTATAGTTTTGCCATTAGTGAGACTTGGTGCATTAACATCAAGGGAGGGAGAAGGAAAAATTAAATAGAAGGCAATTCCTATTTCATTCCTAGAGTTTGTAGAGTTCTCTTTATTTAACCTATTTTATGTTGAATGTTGATGGTTTATGCAAATCAAGCTTAATCCAACTTTAATAGAAAGGTGGCATGTAGTTCATGAATTCATAACCACCTTTCATCATGTGGTCTAGTGCATGGAATTCATTAAATTGGTACTTTTAACTCTTAGTAGTGGGTTTAGGAGTTTTTCAATGTTTCTTAGCAATGGAATCTATCATTTTTTCCTTGCTTATATATATTGTAGGGGTTATCTTTCAAGTTGGTTTTAATTGTAAGTACGGAGAACATATTAATACTTGTGAGATTACTTTTCTAGATTTTGAACCCATAGTTAGAATTTTGCTTCTAATTTGTAATCAATAGTGGTTTGTTGTTCTGTCATTGACTTAGGTTTGACTTTTTCTTGGTTCATATTTTTTGTGTTGTTTCCTTGCTTTTTCAACTGAGATAGTTTTCAAGGTGTGTGGTTGTCCCTATGATATGTGTTTTTTATTGAGCATTATTACATGTGATGTAAGCAAGGTTTGCAACTTTAGGAATATTATGGCAACTTTTATAAGCATAATACCAAAACATGAAGATGCTAATTTGATGTTGGTGGTAGAGGTTTTGAGTAGTGGACTCTGACCCTTACTAGGGTGACTTAGTTAAAACACTCGTTGTGAGTCTATTTTAATTTGATGTTTGATAAACAACTTGATGAATAAACAATGTTTTGGGATGATAATATTGACATTGAAGGCTTCATTTTTTCATTTGTTCATGGCAAACGAGTGGCATTAGTTTTGTTGGGTGCAATATGTATGGAGTGTTTCCAGTGAAGGGAAAATTGCTGAATGTGTAAGAAATAAGCCATAAAGAGATTATGGAAAATGTTGAAATCAACAACATCAATTGCATTCTTGCACTTTAACATAGCAAACTTGACTATGATAGCATTGAAGAGCTTGTGCTATGGCCACCTCATGACGACAACGAATTAAGTTTTACATTTTCACTAGCACAATGTTGGTGCTTGATTATACCAACATCCTTGTACATTGTATTTTACTTTGAACTTCTACACTATATTCTATTCATCAATTTAGTTATTTACCATTGGGGCAATTTGTTAGGATCATGATGGTTCACTTAGTAAAGGGTTATTGATAAATTTTATCCACATATTTGGCCATCATTCTTCAAAATTCCTTCCTTCCTTGTAGAGTTATCACTCACATTGTGAAGGTATATCTTGTTTCGAATCCCAAAATATGGCTTTGAAGGTTGTAGATGATCATTGTCTATTAGTTGGTAAAATTAGTTTTGGAATTCTAGACCTTGTTGACAAGATGGGATCTGGTCTTTGCATGGAACCAGACAAAAGGTTGGACCATAAAGTACTATAAGGTGCATGTTCATACTCACAGCTATCGATTTAATATTTTATTCTGCTAATTTTGCAAAGGAACACATCAGCTCATTGAATGTTTTATTAGCGAAAAGATACTCATTAAGGATGCCCAAAAACATTAATTAGTGAAGAATAATAATTAAGGATACCTTAAAACATTTATTATATATGTTATTTGAATTAATTACATATTGTTGAGGGATCACCTTATGTTATAGTTGTATTCTTAAGTAATCATGAAGTCATAAATTTCTTCTTGTAATCATGTAGATGATTAAAAATTGTTATACTTATTGTTCATGGTCATATATATGGTTGTATTCATGACTAACCTTGTCCATGCCCTTGCTAAAAAATGACTATACACAAAACATAGTTGTTTAGTGTCCTAGTCATGAAAGTCACAATTTGGTGTAATGTTTTTTCTATTGTTTCTTGGCAAATTAGTTGGTACTTGTTGGAAGCCCCCAAAAAAGTGATATTAACACACATGTATAATGTTTTCAAGAAAATAATATAAAGTGATTTGACTGAAAATGCATTTGAATTGTCACTATATTTTAATACATTTGAACAACAATGATTTCTTCAAGAAATCTTTTAAAAAAAAATGATTTGTAAATAAACCTATTTAAAATCAACATTGAAAAGGTTTTTTGGGAACACATATATTTTATAATGATATAAAATTAAATATTATATATCCTCACCTTCTAAACATATATCAAATCAATAATTGATGTGTCATGTTAGTTTATAATTTTATTATTTATTTTATTAAAATATAATATTATGTAATTTTTTAAAAACATTATAAAAATATTAAAATTATGTAGATTTCATTATTAATAATTTATACAGATACGTATTGTTTAATATCATAATTTTATTAATTTTTATTTTGAATATATAATTTCCATCATTTTCTTAAAAGGTATTTTCATTCTATTCAATGTGATTCAATATAGATTATAGGATTTTTTCCAATTTCTATGGCCAATTTTTTTGATAAATTAATTGATAAATAAGTTTCAACCTAACCCTAGAACTTGACCCATGTTCCCATTTTGCATTTTCATCTTCCATTTGCTTCACACAAATAGTGGGGTGGAAGATGGAACAATTATTGATAGAATTTTTTTTTGGCAAAAACATAATAGAGTTTCATAAATATTATAAAAATCAACTTCTATATTTTTGGCCACCCATTATATGATGACTTGCCAAACAATACCACTTTGATGAATGTGGATTTCTTTTTAAATCCTTTGAACATAATTAATAGGACGATATATCATTATTAAATGTCAAAAAGTTCAAGGAAGATATTCATCAAAATAAACCTTTGAGCAAGAGTCCCAACTATTGTTTTTGGGGTGAATTTTCACAATGTGATTTGAATGTTTTTTGGAACAAGTTAAATATTTTCATTTTAAAGTGTAAATTCAAGAAAAAATGGCGTGAGGTCTAAAGAAAATTCATATTAAATAAATGTCATCAAAATGCTAGATGAAATACATGAACAACAAGAAAGATTTATCTTTCCTAAATATCATCAAAATGCTAATGAAAAACATGAACAACAAGATAGATTTATACTAGTAAATCTTCAATCCATTTGAGGGTAATTATTTTTGTCTTTTGCCTAGACACCTTATACCATCTTGTTCATTCGATTTTATGTAAAGTCACTCCATCTTAGCTTTTGATGATAGTTGTCTTTTGTCAATGAATGGACATAGATTGAACGATCACTTGGTTTAATGCCTTTTGTATTTTAATGGTTGCCATCTTCATTTCAAGCTTTCATTGCGAGATAAAGGCTTATATGTAAAATCATATTGAGTCTAGTTCTAGGTAGATAATTGCAAAAACCAACCCTTATGCATACTTGACGTTTATTAATCAATACCAAAAAGAATAGTAATCTTGTAGTGTGGTAGCCATTCAAACAAATTGATACCTAGTTGGTCCCAAAAAATTGAGAATTCTTTTTGACACCCTATGTGTAAGTCAAACTTCAAAATCTTGCAATAATCACCTTGCCTAGTAGTGAAAAAAATGAATACCCCAAGAATGCTAGTTAATACTTGCTAGATTGAACATAACTTAAAGCAACTTTTTTGGCGTTTGATTTGGGAGTTGATAATAGTTACAAGTTCACTAATGAAAGACATTCAAACAATAAGATAGATTTATGTTAAGCAAGTGTTGTGCTAGTGGTCTATTGTTTGAGGTTCCATGAAACAAGTGACAACATTCAATGGCATCTAGATGTCATTACTTCCCATGTTCCAAATATATACTTTTGCAACTTTGTTATTGGTTAAGGTTTGATAAGGTTTAGGGTTTAAGGGCTTTAGGAAATGCCTTTTGTTCAAGGAATGGTACCAACTATATGTCATTGTACCCCACATTCCCATATTTACTTTTATGTAGCTACAACTTTCTTTGTTATGGGCTAGGGTTTGATAGGGTTTCGGGTTTAGGGCTTTATGAAATGGTTTTGTTCCATAATTACTACCAACTAAATGTCACCGTTCCCCATGTTCCCCATCAATCCTTTTATGTATGTGTAATTTTCTTTGTTATGGGCTAGGGCTTGATAGTGTTTAAGGTTTTGGGGCTTTATGAAATATGTTACTTCAAGAATTTATATTGGAATTGGATGTCATTGCTCCCCACATTCCCACATTTACTTTTATGCACTTAGATTTTTCTTTGTTGTGGAGTAGGTGAGGGCTTAAAGTTTATGATTCAAGGTTTAAGGTTTCATGAAATAAACATGTTCAACTTATTTAATGGTCAATAACATACACTTTCTCACCTTTTGCATTTGTTTTTTCTGGTGCAAAGTATCCACAAATTATCACCATTTTCAATATAAATTCCATTTATACAAAGGGTGTGCACCATGGGGAGGGGGTGTGTGTTTTCTTCCAGTCCATATGTAGTGCTAATCATGTAAATACTTACTTTAGGTTGTGCATTTTGTCAATTACACACAAGGGTTTGGGTTTAAGGGTTTATAATCAAATAGGTATTAACTTACATGTTTTTTGCACTTGATAAATCATATTCGGATATTGCATTTTGGGATTGGGTTATGAACTAGTCAATCTTTATGGACCATTTATCAAATTATGCAATACTCACATATAGGTTCATAAAAAAGGGACTGGTTTTTTGTGAAGAACATGCAATACTTGCATTTAGGTCAATAATCATATATTGACTTACATGTTTCTTGCACTTTATATATATTTTCGTATTTAGGTATTACGTTATGGGATTGGGTCTTGATCTAGCCAATCTTCAAAGAGCATTTACCAAATTATGCAATACCCACATAAATGTTTATGAGATAAGGATTGGTTTTAAGATATAGGTTGTAATACCCAAATAAGGCACCCTAAGTATGCACTAGTTTTTTGTGGTTTAGGCTATGATACATGCATAGGATCCATAAAATGCCCTCTCATTTTTTGGTCAGTTCATGCAAATTGTGCATTTGAAAGTTTATGATTACTGATATGCAACTTGGAAATCTACAAATTTGCAAAGTCGAACAATTTTATATTACAATTTGAAATTTACAATTTTGTAACTTTTAACATGCACAATTTACTAAGTTACACAATTATTTTAATGTAGATTTTCACATTTGAAAATTTGAAAATTTACAAATGTGCACTTCCAAATTTCAATTTTACAATTTGTAAATGTGTAATATTGTCATGTTGTAAATTTCTAAATTTATTAATAATAATAATAATTCTAATTGTAATATTGTAATTTGTGAATATGTGACTTGTGCTTTATTTTATTTTATTTTGCAACTTGAAATTTGTAATTTTGTGCAATACTTGCATGTGTTTTATTACTTGTAAACTTGGAAACATTGTTATTTGTAGTTTCCAATTTTTCATTTTTCATTTGTAATTTTGTAATTTTGTAATTTCTAACTTGCAAACCTTGCAAATTGCAAATTTATATGTTTATAATTTTATAATTTTGTAGTACATGCAAATATGAAAATGTGCAAATTTAGCATGTGCACAACTTGTAAATAAGCAAAAATGCACTTGCAATTTGTAACTTTGTAATTTTGGTGATTTTGGTAATTTAGTAATTTGCATGCAACTGCAAACTTGTGAACTTAAAAATGTGCATTTGCAATTTGTGAAATTGTAAAATTTTAATTATAATATATTATTATGGTAATTTGGTAATTTTGTATATTTGCAAACATGTACTTGCAATTTTATTTTTTAAATTTATAAATTTGAAATTTACAAACGAGCACATGAAATTTGTAACTTTGGAATTTTATATTTGGTAATTTGGTAATGTGCCGATTTTTTATACTTGCAAATGTGCGTTTGCAATTTATAAAGTTGTAAATTTGTAATTATTAATTTGCAATTTCTAGATTTTGTAAATTCGCAAATGTGCACTTGCA
>Ga0116228_10002410_pt1 | contig 16161 bp, 9 predicted proteins | sample S1TSphfallax_2_FD_89694 | JGI IMG/M metagenome (GOLD analysis project Ga0116228, IMG submission 89694) | Host-associated microbial communities from peat moss isolated from Minnesota, USA - S1T2_Fc - Sphagnum fallax MG | ecosystem: Host-associated > Plants > Peat moss > Unclassified | place: USA...
ATATTATTATTTTATACTTTATTTGTTTTTTTTTTTTTTTTTTTTTTTTTTTTTTTTTTTTTTTTTTTTTTGTTTACAAAAAATTACCGAAGTATCCCCACCACCACCACCACCGACCTTGACAAGTTGACACAATCCTTGACTACAAGGCATGTTCCCAAGGCATCACCTTAGCGAGCGGAATTTTTTATTTTATTTTTTCAAAAATGAGTTCGTACTTCTTCTTCGTATCCCCCCCCTTCCACCATTAGTTCCAAAAGCCATATGGCTACTCGTTTGGAAAGAAAAAAGAAGAACAAAACAAAACAAAACAAAACACTTGGCACCTTTGTGAACGTATGCGGGCTACTTTCTTATGTATACGGAAGCTAAGAAAAAAACATGAGCCGACTTTAATGGAACAACAATAATAACAACAACGGCCATGATCATATTATGATATGCACAATTTCCTTTCCGCAAGCACTCGGACTACAAAAAACTCGGCCGAGAATGGAACTCCCAACACCCCCCCTCCCTACCCCTCCCTCGCCCGTATTGTGGTGGTGCCCTAAAATGTCTTTGATCAGAGTGGGTGTGCTTTTTCGCCCATTGTCGGGCAGTTATTCGGAACAAGAACCAACACTTGACGGTTATCAGGGCGGTTCTTAGGATTCGCAACCATCATTCTCACACAAAGTCAAGACCTGGTTTCTGGTATGCAAGGTGCCAATAAAACCCTAAACCCTAAAACCCCTTTGGGGTGCTAGGTAACACATTCCACCATAATGGGCAAGGGCAAAGCCATTCCGCAACAGCAACATCTGGGGATGGCAGATTCCACCATTTTTGGGGGGCAAATTTTATCATTTTCCAACACACACATCAAGGTCTCGGGTGGCACAGATTATGACATTTTCTTGACCATTTTCTTGACAAAATCTTCTGGTGATGATTATACATGTTCGTAAAAGTCATCAAAATCTATGTTGAACACGACTTTTTTTAAAAAATATTTCTGGAATCTGTCGCCCCAGACCTTTATGCCATGGAATGGCCTTGCACTTGCCCATTCATTATGTTGGGTTGTGTAGCCAAGCTTGCCGTAATCGGCTGCTCACATGGCACCTTACGCAGCATAATGGGCAGGGGCTTGATACTACATTTTGGTCACTATTGTGTTCAAGTGTATGATCAATGGATTGGAAGACACCTTTACATATGAAGTGTACTTAGAGGACACCTTACATTTGTGAATATCCTTTCTAGTCTTACACCTATTTATAGGCATAAGATCCCTCCCGCTCTTAAGGAGTAGGCATAAGAACCCCTCCTTTACACCTATTTATAGGCATAAGATCCCTCCCACTCTTAAGGAGTAGGCATAAGAACCCTCCTTTACACCTATTTATAGGCATAAGATCCTTCCCACTCTTAAGGAGTAGGCATAAGAACCCTCCTTTACACCTATTTATAGGCATAAGATCCCTCGCACTCTAAAGGAGTAGGCTTAAGAACCCTCATATGCTTTGTGATTTATGCATGTTTAGGTTTCACCTAGTGATTTGTTACATGTAAAGCCCATGGGTGGGTGACATCTCCAAAATTTGGGGCAAAATTTGACAATAATCAAAATGGTATTCTCATGTCTTGCCTCGCATTTTGGGAATGCCCTCACCCAATGTTTTTTATTTCAATTTTTGAATTTTGCATCATTGGTTTGCATCCCAAGAGGATTTTAACATTATATGGTGATAGGTTTTTAGAACTTTCCTAGATAGCAAAAAAATAGTTTTAAAAATGCTACCTAATTAAAATCAAAGTTGAAATGTGGCCAAAAAAAGGTTCAAATTAACGATTTTTCAAGATAGGGAATTATTTTTTTGTAAAATTCAATAATAGCAAGTGACTTGTTTGTGGTTCTAAAAATGAACACAAAAAATTATATCATTACACAATTTATAAATAACCAATTTAGGAATTCAATCAAATTAAAAACACAATTTGTCTTTATTTCAATCCATAATCATGTTTCAATAAAATTCATTTCCAACACAAAGTTGTAACAAGTAACAACCAAGCATAAACTTAGAGCCTATTATGCAATCAACTCCCTCAATATTTAGATTGTCAATTAGAGCTTCTAGTTTATAACTTCTAACCTTGATCTATGTATACATGTAAACACTAAGCTCTTTGTCCATGTTCCAAATTGTGCACAATTTGGTACTTTCACGATAATCAAGTTAAACAGAAGGTTTATTATTATTTGAATGCAAATTGTCCCAAAAACTCCCAAGAATGCAAATCCACCCACCCATTAATATTCTTGTTTTTGAAAAAACAATCATGTACCGAGGATACCCATTCAATAGGTTTCTTATGTCATCATTTGTATCCCCAAAATCTTACATTTGAATACATGCATCGTTTCATAAAAAATATTATGTTTCATTCACTCAACAAAAACAAACCAAATTCACATTAATTCCCATCTTTCTAAACATAATTTTCTTGCACTAAACATGACTCCCATCAATAAAACAATCCAACCTCAAAGCTTCATAGACCTCCAATTTCTTATTGTTTTCCTGTAGGACACCTTCAAAACCAAATTTACACAAACATTCATTTTATTTTCAGTCTATTGGCAAAATACAAAATCTAAATGGCTCTAGAACCTAAAATTTGTCATCATCTCCCATTTTTCAAATTTGTATTAAAAAACAACACATCATGGTTGACTAAGGACATAGTGCAAATATTTGAGGGAATTAATCCTTGCATGACAAAAAAAATATGGGTACTATCTTTTCAAACATGTCATGTGTTACCATATTATTTCCTATGTTTCTTGTTGTCCACGCATCACACAAAATAACATAAAAACACCATAATTGGCGCATCATATCGAAACTTTTGGTGATTCAAAATGTTATTTACTTGAAACAAACATGACTCCAATCTAAAAACACAAAATGAAAAATCACACACATAAAACCATGGGCAAAAATAACTTGCATAACACATAAAATTTACAAAGATAAACATAATGTGTTTTGGAATCTCAAATCACTAAAAGTGATTTGAAAACCCACAACTTACAATGATATCCCAAACATTAAATAGTTGAAACCTAATTCACATATAAACTTAATCCAAGCTAAAACATAGTTGATTATGTTAGCCCAACTTATCATTAACCTAGTCGTGACTTAATTAAGGAGTTAAAGTAACATTCTTAAAAAACTTCTATAGAAACCAATATCATTCCAATTCATTGACATTGAAATACATAATAACATCCAACAAAATATCATTTTCATCGATGGCATTTGTTTTTTCCATAAGAAAATCATCTATAAACTACCATTACCATGGGCAATCCACATTTGCATCACTTGACAAATATTTCATAATGATGACATTTTTTTATAGATTTTCAATTCCCAACATACAACACCATAGGTTTATCAACATTCCATCTATACCAAATTTTCATTCAATTTCAATTTGGGACTTAAGCATCTTGAAGATTTGTTAAACAACAAAATAGATGTTTAAAAATAATATTTTACAAGATTTCAACCATGTTAAGGGCATTAGAAAATCTTCAAACTTCACATACAAATGGCAAAGTACATTCATATTTTAGTAACCCTTGCAAAGTAGTATCATTTAAGGTCACTAACCCAAATATGGATTCATCATCATCAATCATTAGTAATTTGGCAAAGCCAATAATGCTTGAATTTTGGAATTGAAAAGCAAGCATAAAAAATAATATCAAAATCGCATTGTCATATTCTACCACAATCTATATCATTTTTCCTTTATCATAAATGTTTTCACCACATCAAAAGATTTGAAGTGTAAATTTAACATCAACATGACCATGTTGTGAGCCTTGCTATAAATGTAATTATATGCAAATGACCAAAAAATGATAAGAACTACCAAGATTTATGCCATCATATGCATGTGCAACACTTGTAATTTCAATTTAAAGTCCCCTTTCACAAAATCAATGGAATTGGTTTCAAATTGCTCAATCTCATTTTACATGGATATGTTTATTGAAAGTGCAACATTTACAACATTAGAGAGTAAATGATAACCTTAGGTCTATTTGAAAATACATTGTTTGACAATCTTTAAAATAGTTCAAATAATCATTTTGTAAAATATCCATGTCTTTGCATTTGGTACATGACGTTGTAATTTTGGAGTTTCTTAACTCTCATAACAAAGGTTGATTTCATTTCAATATTCCAAGGTTATTAGGAGCAAAACCATTTTATTAATGAACCACATTTTCATTAAGATTTTTTGTTTCTAATGTCACACCCTTGCATGAAACCATGCCAAAAAAGGGCAACTGAGCTAACTACCATGGTTAGCTATGGAACTGGAGCCCAACAGAAAACTATTTATGGAACACTTATCGTTCATCCGTCATGCTGCATTGGCAGTTGTTGGTTCACCGTGGCCCCTTGATGTACCTTACTATCTTACTACTTACCCCCCAGTGAAAGTTACTAAACGAGGTACTAACTGAACCAAGCATCTTTACGCTCTCATGTCAAACATTTTTTCATATAAGTAACCCGTGTTGTTGGTTATATGTGATCACATTTTTTATTTTTGTTATAATACCATTAAAATCATACTCCAATGAAACAAAATGGCAAATCACATAACACATGGTTTGAACAACAATTGAAGAAGGTTTATTGCCATCATTAACCACCAATGAATGCAAGGGAAAATAAGTTCTATTGTGAAGGATTTAGGATGGCTAATTTAGGGTCAATTGTGCTTCTAATAACTCCCATGTAGCCTTTGTTTACAAGTCTACAATGCATAGAATTACAACCACACAATGTTAAAGCCCATGGTGTTAAATGGCCAATCAAAAGTCTAATGGCATCATCAATGTTATGGCAATGATATTTTCAATTTGAAAATGAATAGTCCACACCAAAATATTTTGCTAACATTACATCTTGCATGGCATGCTTGTTATTGCAATGTTAACATTGATGTTAAAGTAATGTGGCATCTACAAAAAGAAAAGAAAAGATTCCATTGTAATGTAAAATAACAAAAATTAATCAAATATCTTCATGTTAAGTTACCATCATCCTTGTTTGACATTCCATCTCCCTCTTTGTCTTCTATTTGTAAAATCATTACACTTGAAATTTAACATTATTGTCATCGAATTACAAACATTCATATTCATAATGTGTTCTATCAACACTCTCATTATTGATAACAAACATGAAAAGAAACATGAAGCCACTAACAATGCCAAAAATTGTTATTGCCAATGAATAAATCTCGAACATTTTGTTCTTTTCAAAGATAACGGCCATTGCAACAACAATCCTTTGAGTCTTAAAGCATGTGTCAAACATACAACATATGAATGTAAGGTTGTATGTGAGAGGTGTGATTCATACAAAATAATTGAATGAAACTATTATAATTACATGAAAACAACCATTTTACAAGTTGTAACAATTAGAAAAAAAAAATTTAAAAAAATGAAGTTGTGTGATGTGTTCAAATTTGCATGTTTGAAACATAGTGTAAACCCAAAAAAATGGCAAAATTAAATATATTACACAAGTGAAAACAACAACATCACTTGAAAAGTCAAAACAAAAGAAACATTGTAAGAACAAAGACAATGAAAGAGAAGAAGTGTGTGAAAAACAAACCTAATGGAAAGTGTGATGGATTCAAACTTGAAGGTGTCATAAATGGGATGGTTGTTATTATTGTAGAAAAGAAAATGGTGATATAGTGTGGAATCAACATGTGTACGTGAACACTATCAATTCCCAACAATGGTACTAGTTAATGCACCTACCTAAAGGTTTTGTTGTGGACACAACATGGCAATGTTTAGATTAATGATGTTAGGGCCTACAATGTCAAGGCACGCAATAATGCCACATATAGTTTAGTGTTAATAGGCTAGGGTGTAGTTTAATGAATTAGTGGTAACTAACTTAACATTATGTGTGGTTGTGGCAAAGTAGCCCAAGCACCCAATTTCATTTAGTGGGAGTGCCAATGTTATCTTGATGTTTAGGGTGTTAAAAATATGTACCAACCCACACATGCATTATTAATTAACATTGAGGATGATGTGGTTGGTGACAATATGACACTATTGTTAACTTGGTGTTAATAAATAATGTTAACAAACATTAAATTCAAAGAAAATGAACATTTTGAGGTTTTTTTTCGTCACTTAAAGTCCTTAAAAAATGATTGAATATTTCAATATCAAACAAAGGCACCATTTCTTTCTTACACATATCCCCTTTATATCTCCCATTTATAGTTTTTGTTATTGTCATCACTTCTTCAAGTTGAAATTCTATCTATAATTCATGCAAGCTTTATTTACATAGTTGCAATATACAGAGGTGCAATAAAGCACACACACATGTTTTACATTTTATGAATTGCAATTTTATGCCATTCATTAATTTGCTCATTCTTAAGATGTAATGTGAAGCGCCCCTAAACTCCTCTAAAGACCCAAATATGGGTCTTAAAATGAAACAATGAAATATAAAAAAGAGTTGAGGCACATTCCTTAATTCACAACATTTTGAGGGTAGGAAAATGTGCTGGAGTTTTGGGATGGGATTAAGACGAATTCACAAGCGAGAGTTCAAGATGAGATCAACTTGCACAACCAAGAAATAAAAGTGGTTAGTTGAAGTCAAATGGAAATGGTGCAACAAACTTAATAAAAACAACCTCGAACATAAGCTTTACACAACCTGAAACCTTTGGGAAGAGGAAACACTCCCTTCCCTATGATATATTTTATGCCTCTTCGTGGGGGTTACATCCAAATTTCATTTTTCCCCAAGATTCTCAAGTGAGGGTCCCAAAATTGGGGCTCTTGATGTCCCAAAATGTTGGGCATTCATATTATTTTCAAATCAAATCCATTTTGAAAATTAAAAAAAATATTTTATAATTCTTGAAAATATCTTTCCAATGGTGTATTACATGTTCCAATTAGACCCCATTTGACCCTTGTTTTCAAGGGGTTTGTGGTCGAGACTCAAATTTCTAATTTAACTCCCGCCCTTTCTTTTGATCATAATTCATGCCAATTAGGTCCAAATGAATGATGGGAGGGCACTTTGAGCATCTACACTTCAAGACCTTTTTAATGGTGACACGGGGGCCCAATTTGGTGCTTATTTGCCTTTTTAGGCTTTGAACATTCGCAACTCCCACACCAGTGTAACTCCCAGTGGAAGTACATTTGGGAGTCATTGGGCTTCATCCCTTGCATTCTCCCCCATTTGTGAAAGTGTGTTTCACACCTAAACACATTTTCAACTTCATGGGCCCTTACACTTCACATTTTGTCACGAACCCAATGTTAACAATAGAATGTTAAGAATTACAAAAAAAATTCAATTTGTTTGTAATAATACATCAACTGGTTTTGTAATCAAGAAAGGTGACAAATACATAATTACAACTAATAGATCATCAAAACGAACAAAGAAATCATGAAAGAAATTTTGCATTAAAATTATTAAAAATGTATATATAATTGAAATTTGAAAGAAGCATAAATTCAGTAGAAGCAAGAGATGCCGCTTGAATGTCAAGGCCCCACCATTTAGGCCTTGTTGCAACTTTTTCCAAGTTGAAAAAAAAATGAACAATAAACATGGGGTTTGATCCTAACTAGTTCATTCCATTATGGTGTGTTTGGTTTTTGATAATTCAAATTGTTCCACGCGCAACTCACTTTGAAATCATTTGATTTTTTGTTGAACTTTTGGTGACCTAAAATTAGTTGGTGGGAAAGTTTTTCACAACTCAATTTTAGCATTAAACTTTCTTATTACTAACAACAAAGGAATAAATTGTTCATCAAACCCATTAAGAAAATGTGTATGTTAAAAAATTACTATGAATATAAAAAACACATTAGAAAGTTGCGAAAAACATGCAATTTTTTTACAAAGGATGCATAAAAGAACCAAAAAAAATGCAATGAAGTTACATGAATAGTTATAATGCAATAATGAAAAAGACAAGGTGAAAAAAAAAACTTATTTACCTCTTTTTTGTAGGTCTCATAGCTTTAGATGCATTTCAACTTTTAATGATGATAAAACAATGATAAGTATGACTCAACGGTTGGTCTAGACAACACATAAATTGTTAAAACAACAACAATGTTAACATGATGATGACAAACATCAAAAGATTACACATGTGACCTTAATGCAATGTTAACATTAAGATCTAAACACTAAGTGTGGTGTGACCTTAGAATCTAGATAACATCATAATACTAAATGGTCGTTTACGTTAGATAACATTAATTTAAATGTTGGTTGCATTTTTGTTTTCCATTCGTGCATTGAAGTTAATATTTTTTAAACTAAGATTTTTTTTTAAACGTTACAAATGTACCCAAATAAAACCCCAAATCCAAGTATTAACTATGGAATGGATAAGACCCAACCAATTACATGTACCAATCAAATACCAACAAGTGTACTAGGGAACCGATTTGTCATGCCCGTATGCATGGCCTCATATATGATGGCCAGTTACAGGCATGCCAATCATGCTTTTAGGGTTAATGTACGCTCTTATGGTTAATGTACGTTTTTAGGTTAATGTATTCTATTATTTGTTTTAGGGTTATGGATTGTTTAAGGTTTTAGCTTTGTTGACAATTGTATACAAGGTCAAACTTTTCCCTTCTTTTGTCAATTTCTCTATAATTCCTTTGTTAGGGAGAGTTTCCTTCATAGTTAGATTAGATTTCTAGATGTTCACAATGGTTATTACACAACCATTATTTACATACACTACGTTTTCTTTCCTTCTTTTTTATTCAATTTAAGTAATAGCCATTGTGAGAATTTCATTTCAGTCTCCTCTTGTGCATTAAATAAATATGTGCGTGCATATTTTTTTGGTTGATTAGTTTCTACCTTTGATTAGTTTTAGTTTTATTTGTTCAATAAAGTTTACTATGGATTTATACCCTTATGATATCGAAGGTCACAACACTACATGAATCAAACTTGACTAGGGTAGTTTAGTTGTTGGGTTGTGTAATTTGGGTTTAGGGTTTAAGGTTTGAACAAAAGTGTTCAGGATAAAGGGAAGAACAAAGGAGGGGAGGGATTCATTCCACAATTTTGGTCATTGTGACTCCTGGAATGTTCTGACATAAACGGGCAGTTGAAAATTTGTGCATGGTAAAACTCGTGACATGAGGCCCATTCCACCATGTAAAAATTGACTAGAGTTTTACCTTCCCACCCCCCTATTTCACTTTTCAAAATGTCCACTTGTCACCAATGCTCGATTATGTTTGATACGGTGTCTCCATTTACACTACCAAAAGCGCGGAAGGTTTTTTTGTTGGTTTAGTGTGTAAATAGACCTTAAACCTTAAAGCCTACCTTCTTCACCATGTTTCACTTTTGACTCTTGCAGAAAACTCTTTGTGCAATTCCTGTGTACATTTTACATACTGAATGCACATTGTGTTGATAGCCAACCATGGAAATACATTTCACTCGATCTCACATTATTGTTCAAATATTTACACCAAAAATATTTAGGTGAGGTCAAGTGGAACTCCAAAATGAGGGTAACAAGAAGAAGAAGAATGCAAAGAATTGGTTTAAGGTTTAGAATTAGTAGAATTAAGCTGGTTTTTTTAAAACCCATAAGCTTAAGGCTTGAATATGTTTGACTAGCAACACATGGTTGCCAATCTCTTCCCCAATAGTGAAAATTTCAAAAAACCACAAGATTCCCACAACCTTTTGAGGTGATCAAATTATATGTGTAAACCATCGCATGCTATTACTAGTAGTTGGGTTGGGTAGGAATTACCATAGTACTTTGGCTAGTTTGACACTAATTATATGATTTTCAGAAATGTTGAAATTTTCAATATTATATATATAATTTTCAAAAATAAATATATTTGTATAAAGAATTTGATGAAATATTCAAGGCTACATCATTTGTCGATATTGAGTCCTCAAAAATAAATAAATTATTCAACAAACATGTGTTGAAGTGGTGAAGGGTACCACAATACACATGGGAACCAACATATCACCTAATAATGGTAACTTGAATCCAATATACCACTTCAAACGCTCCATCTTACATAGTGTGAAAAGCCTCCCATAACTTTTAGGGTTGACCCATTTCTCTAGGTGGGGTTGGCTTGTGTAAGGTTAAGATACCGTCTAGGTATCATGACCCAGTATTGATTTGAACCCACCACCACTTCAATCTATATGGTTTTTTTTATAAAAAAATTGTAATGTAACTAAAGTGGTAATCATCCATAAGATGATTTAGTCAGATTTGATTACATTCTACTTCAATCTAAAGAGGTATTTTTTTTGCAATTTTGTGATGTAGCTAAAGTGGCAATCATCCACAAGATGATTTAGTCAGATTTGATTACATTCTACTTCAACTACAGGGGTTTTTTTTTCTCCAATTTTGTGATGTAGCTAAAGTGGTGATCATCCATAAGACGATTTAGTCATTTTTTATTACATTCTAGATATGGAAGTAGGAAAAAAAAACAGAATCCTTCTATATTATAGACTACCTACTATTACTTATCATAACAATCTGACGGCTTGAATTTTTTTTCTTTGAAATTTGATAAAATAAGGGACTTTTTTTTCATGATAAATCCTCTGTACAGCAGGTTGCAATCATATTTTTGTGGTTGAAATTTGACAAAATATTGCCCAACAAAAAGCACTGCTTCAAGAGATTTATATACATAGATGCCATAGCCTAGCATTAGCGTCAACATTGACAAATGAAGAAAATAATCATGTTTAATAAAGTCGATTTCTTTAAATTTTTTTGAAATTAGTGTGATATTGTCACATGACAAGTGAAAGGATTCAATATTGTAGCCTGTGATAAACTACAACTTTTTCCAACAGCTCTCTGCTTTCAAACTCTAAGCATACACTACCCAAATTTCATGGAATTGAAACTCGAGACCTTCCCCATATAGAGGATAGTCCAAACAATTGAAATGTCTCAACAACATCATTAATTAATAAAGATTTTGCCAACAATTTGACAACATCCATAAAGAGATTTTATATCAACAAGTCTAAATAAAACATAGTTCTCCTTTTGGAATATGCAATGTTTATTGATTCCTCTGCTAACAAATACAAAGAGTCTTTTACCCATAGGTGCAATAGTTTTCTATCTAAGAGCAACTCCACCCATGCTCACTATGCGGCCTTTTAATAGTTTATCTCACATCCAAGATTAGTTAATTTACTTTTCCCCACACCCCACCCATGAAACTGGAACTGCAAAAGGTGAGAGATTATTAATAGCAACCCACTTGGACCAGTCAAACCATCCAGCCATCCAATAGCAAGTGTTAGGCTTTTACCGTACCTTTTGCCAGCCTCAACATTCTGCATTTGAAATGCTAGGCCAAAACCATTTTGCTAAGCCAAATTGCAATGTTGACTTTTGGTCTTTCAAAACTTGACATACAATGCACTGGGTGGAATTGCATTCTTCCACATTATGTCATATTATTCCACTAGGAATGTCAAGACTAACTAATGGGTGAAATGATAGGTTGCACATTCCAAATCCTTCTGAATGTTGGGTAGGAGAAAGAATCCCATCCCCACAAGGTCTAATAGCAAGAAGTTTTAGGGCCATAAGTCATTTGAACTCCCAAGAGTATAAAAATTTCACATGCAAAATCCCTACATGAAACGAAGTAAATCAGGTTATAATTAATCTATGAACGCAATAAGGTACCTAGTCTGTGTTTGGTCAATAGTTCACAATTGGCAAACCCCTCTTCAAAAAAACTGGAAAAAACCACACCAAAATTGCACTATCCTTCCACCCTTAACTTCCAGACTTCGCAAGGATGATGCATCCATAACCTTATGAATTTCACAAACTGTCAGACCTTCAGCAATAGCAGTGACAAGCTGCCACGACTCCCCACTCTCACCATTAGCATCCACCGCTGTTGGGGTGTAGCTATGAAAATGGTGATCAGCTCAAAATTTCAGGCAAACCATTCTGAAAAAATCTGTGTCCTCTGTGTTTTGTGTTTCCAAAAATCATGCAAAGAATGAGTCATACTGTTGGCTAGCAGTCAAAGATATAAGTACACTAGTCATACTTTGACAACCTCTGATCTGACGCTACAGGACCAGTCAATTTACAATGAGCCATATCTAGTGGCTATAGAAACAAGAAATGTCAATTGCTACCCACATTCTGCAGGTATAAGTGGCAACTTACAGCCACCCAAAATAACTATAAAATTGCAGAGAAATCTCCACAACAATTTGAAGGCAAACATAACAATGGGAGCAGTCATAGAGTCACTCACAAAGTCAGACCATCACCAGCATCACAAATAGAAATGACAAGCTGCCATGACTACCTCCTGACTTCATCAGCTCCCAGCAGTGGGTGTTTCTAAGTATGTGATAATCAGCCCAAAATCAGGACAAACCATTTACAAAATATGCATCATGAATTTGTGTTGCATTTTTGGAATCTACATGAAGACTCAGTCATGATGTTGGCTGGCACTACAAACACCCAAAACTGTAATTTACTCAGGAGACAACCCAGGAAAACACACTGCCACCAGGCCAAAAAGTGTAAACCAACTGGGGACTTGCGGACAAGATATATTGAAGAAGTGATTTGCACTATGCAGAGACAACATAGATATGGACCAAGACCCTCAATACAGAATACAAAAATCAGAAACACAGGCAGGATCAGACACAGACAGTATCCAGAAAGGTTGCTTATATTGATTCATCATCTATGCCCTCATACAATTCAAACATGTTAATGCACATGACAAAGAATGTACCTTCCGCTATTAGTGATCAGAAATCAGTAAATGCGCACAGGCTTTCCCATTGTGGTCTTCAGATACAAAACTCTCACCTGAAGAAATAAGACAAATAAAATCACAACATCAGTCCCCCCTGCATTTCCTCAAACTCGGGACCCCACCCACCATTCTATATATACACCTGTAACATCATCACCATCATCATCATCTTCTTCTGCACCATCTTTGAAGCAAGGATCCCTTCTAGAAAATGGAGAACATCATGGTATCATTCAAGATTTAAAAGAGAATGCCAAAGAATGTGAGAGAAACCTTACATTCTGCCAGTTCTTCTTCAGCAAAGAAACAAGGAAGTTAACACTGAGTTGTACATTCTGGAAAACTTGCTTCTCCTCCATACTGCAGTTTCCGATAGCCACACCCATGCACAATACTTTCTTCAGCTGGAACTTGATCATTGCCTTTGTCTCGATCATCTTTGCCTCGAGTGACTCTTGGTGACTCACAAGAGCGGGGAACTTTCCAGCCTTGTTCAAACCTGGCCCTAATAATCGGGGAATCTGCTTGATGACAGATTCTGATGCAAGAAAGGAATGATACTTCTTGGCCAGCTTCTTCACAAGTTTCTTGTTTTTGTTCATCTTTTTCAAACTCTCTACATCCATGCACTCCATCCCTATCTTGTTGGCCTGTTGTTGCGCCCAAGAAAAAAAGAAAAAAGTGTTAAATCACAGTGCTTGAATGCTTGGCATCTTTGGTATAAACATATTAAACAACAGGTTTCAGAGAATGGTGTTGTTGTGTGTGTGTGTGTGTGTGGGTGGGTGTTATAGTAGTTTTAAAAGCTAAATCACAGTGCTCGAATGCTTGGCATCTTTAGTATAAACATGTTACACAACAGATTTCAGAAAACGGGGTTTTTAAGGGTACCTCTTCAACATGCTGAGCATCTCCGAGCATGCAGACCTTCATCTTGGGACGAGGAACATGCGGCAGTTTCACAGAGCCACTGAAACGTTTGTCCTTCTGAGGATCATAGTTCTTGAGGCCAATCTGGAGCTCAATAGTCTCAGTGAAGTTGCGGTTCTTTTCCTTGGCCTCGGTGGCGACCTGGGTGATGGCCTCCCTCAGCACATCACTCTGAAGCTTACTGTAAAGCCCCCCATCACAACAAACACAACAACTCGCACACTCTCAACAAACCCCAAATCTCTCTTTCCTCATGTATTGCTGAAGAAAGGTCGAATGCAACAACGGCAAAATAGCTGTGAAACAACAAACAAAACAAAATTCCACAAATGGAAAGAGTTGCAAGCTTTCTAGAGACTATGAGGACAAAGAGAAGACAACCCACCTCATGTTTGCTTCCCGGCAACAATGGCCGCAACTGAAGCGGAAACGCAAAACCCTGAAAGAGGAAAGGAACTCAATTACGCTGGAACTGGGTTCTTACACTAAACCCTAGTCCTAATCAAAGGGCGCTGACTATGCCCTAAACCCTAAGCACAGGGCCTTTCGCATCTTCCCCTAAACCCTAACCCTAACCTGAGGGCCTTGAACCAGCCTAAAGCCCAAGAAGCGGAGCTTTTCGCATCTTCCACTAAGCCCTAACCCTAACCTGAGGGCCTTGAACCAGCCTAAAGTCCAAGAACCGGAGCCTTTCCCATCTCCCATTAAACCCTAACCCTAACCACAGGGCCTTCATTCTTCCATGGAAAGACCTGTGTCGGCCGGTTATTGAGTTCTGACCCGTTATTGCTGATTTTGATAACCGCCTGGTACTGAATTTTCCAAATCTAATCACCTACCTGTACTACTATCCGGTTATCTCAGGGTATCAATCTTTAAACACTAATACCATAAACAAAATTTTTAAAAAATAAAATAAAAATAAAAATTGCGGTTTTTTTATTAAAAATTAAACCTTATGAGCAGTGTATAACCAACGGTTCTCAACTAGTTTATTTGAAAACCTATCCTTAAAATATAACCCATTGTTATTAGACAAACACACACATTTTTAAATAACTCAAATCGAGATTTGCTTGTTTGCTTGGTTTTTTAAAATGATATGGAAATTTGTTTATTTACCAAATTTAATGTCGTGTTGTTCTTGAATTCCCAACTCCTTTGCTTTTTAAAAAAATCTTTTTTCAAAAAAAAAAAAAAAACATGAATATTCAGCTTTCTTCAATCTCTATGATTTCGACTGAAATTTGTGAATTAATTTTTTTTAATAAAAAAACATGTGTTCCAACTCCTCTACTCTCTTGAATATTTTCAAATCATTTCTCTCATAGAAAACCCATGTTGTTTTTCCATTGTTTGCTCCAAATCTTACACATGAAAAAATATGGAAACCCTAAAATCGTAAAACCTTAAACCCTTAAAAAAAAAACAAAACATATATAGGAGCAACCTCTAACCACTACCAAAAAAAATCATGGTTTTTTAAAAAGGATTCAACATGATTAAAGTTTTCACATTGGTTATAAAAATATGTTCATCTCAATTCAAAGCTTGCAACATGAAAAACACATGGATTATTTTTTTTACTACATTGACATTTTAAACTAGGAGTCATTGATTGATCTAGACACCTATTCAAATGGACCCAAAAAATATTATTCAAAATGGCCAAAGCTTACTCAAATTGACCATACTTTAACCAATAATTACTTAACCTAGGCAAACTTACCTTTTTGTTACATAAAAACTAATAAATATGTAAGTAATAATTATAAGATAATTAGCTCATATAATAATTATAGTATCAAAATTATAATGTAAAAGCTAATTTAGTTTAAATAACCTATTAGTTTGACGTACAACTAATTAGTAAATTATTTTAATTAGGTAGGCTAACCTACTAACTAAATTAGGTTTTATTTATGTACTTACGTAAATAGCCTACAATATTTACCTAACCTATAGTTACATATGTAATAAATAGGTAGCTAAATAGGTGGGAAAATTAAGCTATGATCTAAGTTTTGGTTAAGCAAGTAAGTGGGTTAAGATGTTGGTAGATGGCCAATACACCTACTTATTTTCAACTTAAGGTAGGTAGCTAGCTAGCTTATGATTAGTAAGCTACCTACTTAAGTTACATATGTTCACATTTGCAAATATCAATGTTGTTAAATTGACACTCCAATAACTTTGTTCACATTATTTCAAAATTAATTGTTAATAGTTGACGTGTACTAATGATGTGGCATGCTAACAAAAAAATTACCACTAAATGG
>Ga0116228_10002411_pt1 | contig 16152 bp, 14 predicted proteins | sample S1TSphfallax_2_FD_89694 | JGI IMG/M metagenome (GOLD analysis project Ga0116228, IMG submission 89694) | Host-associated microbial communities from peat moss isolated from Minnesota, USA - S1T2_Fc - Sphagnum fallax MG | ecosystem: Host-associated > Plants > Peat moss > Unclassified | place...
GTAATCAAATCAATTAGATTTGTTGCTTCACATCGGCTTAGACAACCATGCTTGGTGCTGCTGATGTGCTTACACAGATGATCATAATTTTTTAACCTCAACTACATTCTTGCCCATTTTGCTAGTAGCCACACTACAGGACTGGAAACAGGGAGGGTTCAAGACCCAATCTAGCAGCTTTGTGATAGTATCAGGAAGAGTTCCTCTAGAGCTCATGAACAATTTAGGTGATCTCAGATCCGCATGCTCATCTTTCACAATCTTGAGATTTAAACTTCTCTTGTACAGATGATTTTTTTTTAAGATCAAGCTTTTAAGTTGAGCTGCAACATATCATGTACAAGCACCAGTCAATTTTTTGTGATTCCATGTATGAACCCACTCAAAAAATCTTGATATCTCCCTGAACCCTAAACCCTAAACCCTAAACCATAGAATGTGCTTTGTGTCACAAGACCTAAAATCACTTAATTTGCCAATTTTGAATCAAAGAGTAACAATAGCACCATCATTGCCCAGATTTCCTCAAAGTTTCATCCCTCATACCCATACTTTTCTATGTGACCAAATTGGTGCCATATTGGTACATCATAATAGGTGACAAAACAGAGTGGCCAAGTTAGATGATCCATTTGGTTACATAATGATGTAAAAACTGAACAAATTGAGACAAATGGAAAGTATGAAGAAAACAAAGTGATTTGTTTTTGGATCATCTAAGCAATCAAATCCAAAATCAAATAGTTGGAATTTAATTAGACCCAAAGAACTTTGAAACCATATGAAGCTTGCCAAATCCACCCACCTTCTATTATTTTAATGCAAAATGCTCATGATATATGTATTCGGAATCTATGGTACTAGAATGGTGGGTGTGTCCAATGATTTGACATCATTGGGGACCTTAAGAACACACTTTTGTGGTTGAACTTTAAGGGGCTAATTAATTGCAAATAATGTGCACATGATTGACATTTGTAGGGTCCATATTTTTCATTTCACTTGTCCATCCCATTCATGATGTTCTTTTTCCATTTCTTTTTTTCAGAATATGAGAAAAAAAAAATGAAAATTTTGTGATTTTTCGTGATTTTTTTTGCCATTTTTGGAAATAAAAATAATTAAATTAGTCACACATCTAGACTTAGAGGCACGTCCTAGGCCGCTTCTAGCAGCACTTTTGTAAAAGTGTTCCAACCCACCTTGGACAATCGCCATTTAATGCTAAATTAATGTTGGGGATCCTCGCCAGTGAACCTACTTGAGGAATTTGGAAAAAAAAAAAACACCCTGATCGGTAGCCAGATTTGGCTAATTCCTCTTGCAGATGATCGCAAGTGCGCTTACATAACAAAATTGAGAATAAATAATTAATTAATTGATTAATTAAATGCTGACCTTCACTTTTTCTACAAATGAATGAAATTGGCCATGGCCAAATTAATGGATGTTGAAATGTTTTTGGATGTTTTTAAACAAAATTGATTTACACTCAATTTTTTGTTTTTTTTGTGGCAAATTTTCGCACTGCAACTACGAAAACAAATCTACTGCAAAATGTCCAAAGGGTTTTTTTTTATAATTTGCAAAGATGATCGCCATATTTAGAAATTGAGTTCCCGGAGGTCGCCAAAACAAAACGGGATCATATTAAAATTCTTCTTTGCTAGCCGACCTCTAGCCAAATTTGGCTTAATCCGCTTGTGGACGATCGCCAGTCCACCTACTTCACAAAATTGGGACGAAAAAGACCCTGTTTACACGCCTCTTTTTTGTCCCTATTTTCGTTAAAAAGAAATTCAAGAAAAAGATTCCCCATTCAAATGTCTTCACAAAAAAGGAACGCTCGAGGATTCTTGCAATGACTATCGTAGCGACACGCTTCTTCGACATTTTTCTTTTGTTTTTTTCTGCCAAGATTGAGATTTTTCTCAAAATTGGTCTCAGATTTGTCCTCAGGATTGGCTTTGGAATCACTGAAATTGCTCCAGAATCGCGGAAACTGGAGCGGATTTGGTGAAGTTGCCGCTGGTGATCGCGAAGAGGATTCATTGATCGCAGAGTTTTTCGTCTCGCTCGCACATCGTATTCGCCGTTCTCGACTGGCTTTGAAATCACGAAATCGGTCCGGAATCGCGGAAACGGGGGGCTGATTTGGTGAAAGCAGCTGCTGCTGGTGATTGTGAAGCTCGCAATCGACAAAAGCCGGGTGAGGAGGAAGCTGGCGAGTGGAGGAGGAGAACTTGGGAGACGCAGGTGTGTGTGTGAGCGCTCTTTCGTTTTTGTTTTTCTATTTCCGGAGTTTTGCGGTTCATTTCAATCATACTTTGGATTCTGATCTGTTGGAAGATACGGATATCTGCCTTTCTTGGAAATTGTAGACATAGGTTTTTGGTCGATCTGATAGCTGCTTGAGATTCTGCGATATGTATATATAAGCCGTTTTTCGTTCACGGTCTCGTGCTCGCATTGGGAATATAGAGAAGAACCAGGGCATTCCGTTCTCTGGTATTCTCTGCATATTTTCCGTAGCAATTGTCAGGTCGCTACAGGTTTTCAGATTTCTGAGATCTATGATGGTAGAAGACTGAGCGGAGAAGAGCCAGCAGAGAGAATGTCACATGACACAGAGAAGCAGTTGTTTTCGGCATTTGCTCTATTTCCAAGATGCAAACAGACTGAGACATGTCCAAGCTTTGTACATCTCTTTGGCAGCTGATTCTGGAAAATAGACCATTGTTCTTCTGGTTGTGTGCACATCAGGATGCAGTGTGGAAGCTCTTACTGCACTGTCCGTATTTGTCCAGGGTTTGTAGGTTTGTTCATGGCGTGAAAAAGAGATAACCTGTTGGGGAAAAAAAATGGAGGACAAGCTTGTAGCAGGTGGAAGAAAGTTTTGGTAGGTCTAAACTAGTGAAAGACACGAGGTATGTGGAGGACATGGAGGTGACAGCAGAGGAGGTGCAGAAGGAGGGGAGAAACCTATTCTTAAACTTCGATGGCACGCCCAAGAAACCGAATAAGGGGCTTCCAGTTTCCTGCAATATCTTCTCTTGCTTTAGTATTTGGATCTGCATTAATAGCACTTGCTGTGCTGTCTGTAATGTCTGGGCCGTTTCTTGATAATGAGAAGTCTCAACAATCCTCAATTCAACCAGTCAAACAGGCTTTTCTGGAGTCCATTGTGGTTAGCATCTGACCCTTTCTTTTGTAAAACCCTCCACACAGTTTGATGATGGGAAAAATCAAAAAAACCTTGCTGCATAGTGAATTTTGCCATGGATATCTCAGTTTATGAGTTTCCATTTGCATGCAACTGGGAGCCCTTTGATTTCATCTATTCTGCTGATTGTGAGACTGTGTGGAATTAGGCACAGAGTGGGGTGAATGAAACCACAAGAGCTTTGCAAGCTTTAGATGATGTCCCTGTAAGTCCTCTCTTTGGCACTTAAATTTTTGCCTTTTCCCAAAATCTCCTGTTCTTTATAGGGTTTTGTGAGTATCTTTTAGGTCATCATGTGTTCATGTGTTTTTCTTAGTGACTCTACAGGATAGATGTTAAGTCAAACCTTTCTGAATCTTCAAAATCAAGCTTTCTGTTCGTATGTTTGTATTTGGATCCAAGTCAGGAATTTGGGAGGATTGTGGATGCAACCAGGCACCACTGAAAATAAGAAGTTTTGTGTTTGTTGTGATGGGACATTTCCAAAGTTTTCTCATTTAAGTGGGTGCAAGGATACCAGGGGCAATTGGGTGCGAAATTGGAGCATGTTTGGGACTCAGAGAATGCAGAGCTTTACTATGGATGTAGTGAACCAAGTGAAAAGTATTTGTGTAAGCTGCTATTCCTGTTCCTGAGTCAATGTGCAGTACTTTCCAATTTGAAAACTTTGGAGTAGAATCAGGGCTAGTTTATGAGTTGCTTTGTTCCAGTGTGTGGCTGAAAATTTTGATTGAAGACCTCATTTGGTGTGATTTACACAGCACAATCAAGTGTGGAGTCCAATGGGTATCTCTTTATTGTAGCTAGTGGTGGCCTGAATCAGCAAAGGACAGGGGTAAAAACCATTCTCTTGTGATTTTTCTATTTACCTATATAACAGCTTTTATCTGCTCATCCTGTCATGTTCTTGGTAGGCATGAAATGATTAATTGGTTTTTTGTTTGTTGACTGCTTGGCATCTGTTTATTACAAGTCAAAACACTTGACATTCTCCTTCCATAAACTCACAAACACAGTTGGTTCTTGCCTGCTCCCAACATAATTGTATTTGTAACTGACTTGCATGTTTGTTGCAGATAACTGATTCTATTGCCGTGGCAAGGTTATTGAATGCCACACTTGTGGTGCCAGAATTGGATCATCGGTCTTATTGGAAAGATCCTAGGTTTGTTTCTGACCTAAATCTGTGACTTCTGTCTTAGGTTGCTCAGCATCAACTTTAGTTCAGATAGTCAAGTATTGGGTTACATATTTGCTCATAGCAGCTCTTTGGAATGTCCTTTCAGTTTGCATATATCTTGCCTCTTGCAAGTCAGCACTCATGCTTCTACATGTACTTGCATAATCTCATTTTTCCTTAGCTAGAAAGGCACAGAGTGGTCCAGGTTACAATTGTAATACTGGAGGATTGAGGTTCATGACAGCAACTTTAGTGACATATTCGACATCGACTGGTTCATATCTTCTGTGGCACCTGATGTGAAAGTAATCAAAGAGCTCCCTCCAGGCTCAAAGAAGTTTATATCAAAGCAGATGTCTACTTTGCGGGTCCCACGGAAGGTTACACCACACTACTATCTCACCCGAATTCTGCCTATTTTGAAGCGAACCCAAGTATGTTCCCTTCCCGTCCTTTGTTGACTTCTGTTGTGGTTGACTTGGTACATATGTTGATATTTGTGCTTCCCATATGTGCACCATATGTTTTTCTGCTTCCTGTAGATTGTCTCTCTGGTATAGCTTCATGTTGAATCACTACATTTCATAATGTATATGCTTTGCAAGGACAAGTAAGACTAAGGAGATGAAAGTGTACTCTCTCCCCAGGAACTCTGCCTATCTTTTCCTCTTCAAGGTAGGCTGCAGGCAAAGTCATGTTTTGCTCTATTTCCAGTTTTTGAGATTTCTTTGTAATACATGGTACAGTCTGTCCGGCTCACCAAATTTGATTACCGGCTGGCAAATAAATTGGATCCAGACATGCAAAAGCTGAGGTGTCGAACTAACTATAAGGTACTGAAGCTTTGTCTTAGAGCCTTTCCATTACCTGCTGGAATGAAGTTTTTTCACTCCTGAAGCACCTCTATAAGTTTGTCCCAATATGTAGGTACTTATTTCTGGATGTATATGTCAATAGTGTGATGTCTTACTAAGCTTTTGTCCATTCTGGTCAGGCACTGCGATTTACACAACCCATACAGGAAATGGGCCAGGAGTTAGTGAACAGAATGAGGACCAAAACTGGACAGTACATTGCATTGCACCTTAGGTTTGACTCATGCACGAGGCACTTTTTGAGTTTTCTTCAGTGACCAATTGAGTAAGAACATTGATTGTTATGACAAGCTTGGGAGGAATTTAAAACATGATGATACTCGAATTGAAATTCTTCCCTAAAGGCTGTCTGTTTACAATTCTATCTGTATTAGGAATTCAACTCCTTCAGATGTCATAGGAAAGAGTTTGCAAAATTACCTAAACATGTGAAATGGTCATGTCATAATGTCTGATATTTGTTGTTTTTGGTCTGGAACTTTGCAGATCCAGGCAAACTGTAACTGATATGCAAATCCAGAACACTAATGTCAAATAGTGATGTGATGAGAAAACTGAACTGCTAAATCTATAAGTATAGGATTGTTCATGAATTTGTCATCTAAATATGAAAAAGGGATCCCATTTTCCCATCCAGGTATAGAATTAATTTCAAATGCTAACTTATATGGCAAGAGTAGTTGAAGCTGCCCATCATGTCAATCATTCCGAGAATATTTTTTATGTGTACCCCTGTTGCCACTACAGACTTATTGAGGATGTGCAAACACTCATTTCATCTGACTTGGAATGTTTGGCCATACAGATATGAGTCAGATATGCTGGCATTTTCAAACTGCTACTATGGTGGTGGTGACAAGGAGAGACGAGAGTTGGGGGCCATTCGCAAGCGATGGAAAACTCTTCATGTATGGAGATTATTCTAATCTGAACTTTTGTTTTACCTGCAGAAGTGTCTGTGGATCTCTTCTCACCTGTTGGTTGTATTGACTAATGTACAATTATTTCCATTAGTTAGTGATCAAGAGAATGGACAAAAATTATAGTTGTATGATACTCAAAAACTCAGTCATCTGTTGATAACAGCTGACAGTGAGGTCCTCCTGTGATGACTTTCAACAAAATGCCCATCGAGAAAGTTGTGTAGGTGCATGCAGTCTTTGCAGAATAGGAGCATGTTATTTTTCCAATGTTACAGTTTCACCACATCTTTTATCTGTGTTGTCAATATTTTGCAGTATAGGAATCCAGATAGGGAGCGCCGGAATGGGAAGTGTCCATTGACACCAGAGGAAGTGGGTCTCATGCTACGTGCACTGGGCTATGGCAAGGATACATATTTATATGTTGCCTCTGGGGAGATCTATAATGGAGAAGCTTCCCTTGCACCTTTGAAAGCACTGTTTCCGAATTTTTTCACAAAAGACACTCTTGCAACAAAAGAGGAGTTAAAGCCATTTGCAAAGTTTTCATCCCGAATGGCTGCAGTTGATTATGTGGTGTGCTCACAAAGTGATGTCTTTGTAGCCAATAATAATGGCAATATGGCCCGTATATTGGCAGGTGAAAGGTATGCTGTGTTTTGCTCCCCTTAATCATTCTCAAACACTGAGATCTAGGGTGACAGAATGCACTAATAACCTCTGTGAACTACAGGAATAACCCAGACTAAGAGCTGTCATCCTCCATCATGTTTGCATACTACAGTTCTTATCTGAAATTAAGACCTAAAATATGCTTGCTGAATGCAGCAAATAACATTGAGATATGGGATGTGGTGGTTAGCTATTCTATGCTCACTTATTTGTGGTTACTTTGCAGGCGCTTCAACGGTCATAAGCGAACAATCAGGCCTAATGCCAAGAAACTGGGGACTTTGTTTCCTGCCCGTCACACTATGTCCTGGGAGGACTTTGCAGACAAAGTTCGTGAATTTCAGAAGGGGTTCATGGGAAACCCTATGGAGGTGGCTATCTATTCTCACATGCCCTCTTATGAATTGTAAGGGATTGTAAGTTCTTTGTTTACTAACAGGCTTTTCTGCTCACTCCTTATCTATAATTTGTGGTAAGACCAGGAGGATAGTAAGAAAACTTGAAGGACCGAGGAGAGGAACATGTGCTGGAAAACTAGATTTTGAATTTATAATCTCTGATGTTTCTTCAGGGTGCAGAGACCCCAACCACCAGCCTTTTTGTAGGCCTCTCTATGCCATAGGCTTAGATGCTTGCTTGTACAGGGACAAGCTAAAACAAAATGAAGCTTACCTCACAAGCTCATTGCAGTGTGGATGAGGATACTATGCTGTATTGGTCTTGGTCTTGATGGAACTGACAAATCAGTTACCCTTCAATGTGCTTTCTGCAATTTCATTGATATAATATAATATGATGTATGGGAGATTTTGGAACTTTTCCCTCAAATGTCAAAGGCACTTTTTTTTGTTATACATGGGACTCCAATTTTCGTCTTCCAGTGATTTTCTCTGGAACCAAATGGTGTGAAGGCCTTACAAGTCCTCCAACAATAAATCTGTTTTGGAGTTTTGGTTTGGTTTAGGCTGAGGATTTTAGTTATATTAAACGTTGGAGGACAAAACTTGGTGGGGCCTTTCTTGTATGCAGATGCGGGCTGGGCGGGGAGAGTTCCATGAAAATCCAGCAGCCTGTATTTGTGAGAAACCTGATGCACGAGAGAAGATCAAGAGGATGAATGAGCAGCATGAAAAGAGGCCTTCAAAATATATGGAGATTGGTAAACTGGAGGAAGAGGACAACCTCAAACTACATGATCCAATCATTCCTGTGGAGGACAGACTAAATGAGGAAGCAGAAGATGATGCTGAAGATGAGGAGCTTCCATTGGTGACAGATGGTGAGCAGCTGAATCCTAATGAGGTTGACACCAATGAGGAGCTTCTTCTGGAGTCAGAGGACCCAGATGTCAACACAGATGGAAATGATCCTATGACTGCTGAAGATGCAGATGGTGCCACTGGTGCCAGTGATGATGGTGCCAATGATGGTGCTGATGACTCTGATTGATTCTTACGAAGGTGTGATGCCTGTTCACCAGCACTGCTTATACTTTTTTTTAAGCCAGTTAGGACTGTACAGCTATTCATGCCATGATGGGCCTGCATCAAGTGAACATTTGATAGTTTTGTCATGGAGCCACACTAAGAAACATGAAGAAGGGTCATTTTGACTTGATCCAGAAATGCAGCCAATAGTTATTGGAAAACGGCAATAATTTCATCCCCACTCCCTGATTGATTCAAAGCTGTGCACCTGGTTATTCAGGGCTAATGGATTCCAGTTTGAGAAAGATAGCACAACCATAGGCTGCAGTGCTATCAAGGTGCAGGGAGGCACAGGAGCTTTGGCCCTGCCAATTTTTTGTCAAGAAATTTAAACCCAGTGTCAGGTTTGTGCAGGGATAGTTATCCTTGTGAACATTGCTAGACAACAGTGTCACTTGTTTATAAGAAAAAGAGAGCATTGTATTGGAAATTGGAATGACGTGTGAATAATACTGTGAATTAGAACAATCTCATGTGTTCTGTCTTGAAGCTTGAAGTTCATGTTCACACACAGCCATGCTATGCTGATGCCAAGCTGATGATCCACCTAGATTATGCAATATTGAATAATGAAGCCCTGCTACAGAAGCTACAACCTGTAATTGGAATTGTGCAAGGAATATCACCAATCCAACTACCCAGACAAGTGACTTGACCAAGTTCAGCAGAAGCAGCACAACTGTATGAAGTTGCACCACCAACAATGGTGGCACAAGGGGTCTGTGCTCCAGTGGCAACCAGAGGGATGCAGCCACCGGGACCTGCTAGGCCCAGAAACACAATGAGAATGTTGTTGGGAGGTCAGTCATACCTATGGACCACTCCATGTTAGACCACAGGCTATATTCCCATTGACATATCCAAAGCTTGTAGCACAACCATATCCGAAATACATGACAGGAAAAGACCTCAAGATGTTCCTTTGCAAACTATTAGGGGCTCTGAAGCAGAGACTACATCAAAGGAAAGTAGAATACTTTGAGGTTATTTTTGTGGTTACAAGCAAAAGATTTATTACTCTCATGTTGATGAGGGTGATGTTGGGCTGCAAGTAAGGTGCGGCCAGGGTTTGCTTGCTCTAGCCAATGAAGGCCATGCCATGATGGAGATTCTAATACAAGGATCCTGAACTGTTTGCAAGTGTTTGGATAGATGTCTTACCGACTCATAAGTGCTAGAAACCCAATTTCAGTTCAATGTCCAGAATGTGCAAGCACAGCAGAAGTGGAGCTATGATATCAGAGGATCAAGCACTCCACAAACTTGGAGGCTGGGGATTTATTTCTTTTTTTCACGGTTAAACAAGGAAAAGCATGAACACTTGTAGAGGAGGAGTTCCAAGGGACCATTGTTGATGGTGAAAAAGGCAAAGGCGCACAAGTTTTTAAGTGGTATCACAACAGGAAGGACTGAACTAGGTATGCCTTCAACTCCCCTAGCTGCAGTTGGCTTGTATTCAATTCAAGCTGTGGAGTGTGAATTCAGTAGGTAGAATTGTATAACTGCAGTATCAAAAGAGGAAGATCGTGGGTTAAGCATTAGCTAAGTCTCAGTTGCTAATTATTAGATTGAAGGAGCAATCTCATCCTGAGACACATAAGGTTTTTGCAGATGTAAGCACAGTTTGGCTGTGTTTGGAATTAGCTAACCTAGGCTTTCTAGAAGGCTGATGTAAAACCAGAAAGTGCTGATTTCTGTGGCCACTTATTGATGCCAAAATTCACAATGTAATGCCCAGCATTTTTGGCCAGGTCTCTCATGTGTATGCCACCAATGCACATTAACTGCAACCTTCTCTGTTAATCCAATTCATGGGTAAAATAGTTTTGCATCGCAAAGTAGACAGAAACCTGGATTGAGCCAGGCATGAAATAAAAATGTCTGATGGCAGTACAATATTGACTCTAGATTGCACACACTGTAGATAACTTGGTCCACGCTAGCACTTGTCACCTCATGCGCATGCTATTGGTCTGCACCAGTGTGACTGGTTATCACCTTTTTTAATAACTGACTGGTAGAGAGTTCTTGTGAAGTTTTGTTTTTCCAGTACGACACCAGGTATCAAATAACGAGGTCTTGAGACCTGCCTATTGTCAATTACCTCTTTATTGAAATGTCTGCTCACGCTTAGCTCATCCATTCCTAATTCACATACACCACTTACAAATGCATATACTCTGATCAACCAAACACACATGCTTTATTTGCATAGATTTATACTGCCTCACATGACACACAACACTTTAGTTGTAATCTGGCCAATTTGGAATTAGAATTTGTGTCTACACTACATGGTCCCATGGCTCCAGTCTCTCCATGCAGCTCCAAACACTTGCACACAAGCACAAAACATACATTCTCAACAGATACCACAATTGATTCACTCAAACCTCTCATTCTGATTGGTTTCTGAGTTCTCCTCTACAACTTATCATGCCAAAAATTTCATTTCAGCAACACTGATCCTTTCGTTGGGTTCTCTCACAATACTAATTACACTGAAGTGGACTTCAATACTAATCACATTCTAACATAAAATACATACTATATAGAGCATTAACATAAGATGTTGTGAGTCTCACAATACTAATCACATTCTGGCATTTTAAAATTGACTACATGGTACCTAATGTCAAATTGCCAATTTGATGTAATACATGTCCCAATAAACACCACATGTTGTACATTGTAATGGATGAAACCACAAAGTTTAGCTAGCATGTGTCATGAGCTATAGCTTTTTGTGTGAGGAAAATCACAGAATTTCTCTTTTAATGCACTAACACCATTTCCCATGACTCTCAAGATTACAACATGACAAAGCCTCTCTTGAATCTCTAAACACCAAATCACAATTCCCCCTTCTTCAAGTCTCACTTTTTTCAAGTACATACTAAAGACTTTCAAGTACATACTATAGACCTTGATGATTATTATATCATCATCTTCCTTGGCAGCATGGTGTTATAATTTGATAAACACATATGCTTGAAGCTCAAATTTGGAAAACATTTTTATCACCATTAATTTGCACCACTCAAAAAAATGCAAAACCATCTTGTTATAGTATTCCCATTTACTATAACATAAGCTTTTCTTGAGCCTCCTAATTTGATTAGCTCCTCAACTTAGGCCTCCTTAATTTTTATATAATTTTTCAAATGCCGAGCACTCTTTTGATAAGGTCATTGTTATTACTATGTCCACCAACCACTCCAAGAATCTTAACAACTTGAACATTTCCCACATTGAATTTAGCTAGATTTGTAGAGCACACTTGAATACAAGCTTCACAGTGAGCATACAAAGAATGTTCTTGCACCCATATTACTACCTATAACAAACAAGTCATGCACCATATCATTTCAAATTCCTCAGTGCCTTGAAGCTCTCTCGCTACAAAGGAATAAACAAATAGCCCTATTTTGATAAGTTGCTCAACACCTTGAAAAAGTTCTTCAAGCATAAGACACCTTAAAACCTCCAATGGGTTGTTTTGATAAGTTGTTCAATGCTTTGAAAAAGTTCTCCCACAACAAGGCATACAACAAATCATAAATAGTTTTGTTCAATAACACGTTCAATGCCTTGAAAAAGCTCTCCAACAACAAAGGACACTATATGAAACCACCAACATGTTGTTCTAATAAATTGTTCAAACAGTTTCAAAACATTCTCCAACAATAGAAGACACCATGAAATCACCAATAGGTTATTGTGATAAGATATTCCACAATTTGAAAAATGTTATATAACAACAAAATAAACACCACAAGCTCATAAATGATGGTGTTAACATCATTCATCACAAACAAAACTAGATGCAAACTCTTGCTTTTAACTTTAAAACAACTTCCTCCAAACCTAATAGCAAGTTAATAGCATCATTTGCATATTGATGAATTTTGCCACAAGAAGCACACATACAACTCTAGATCTAGGTCTACAAAAGGAAAAACACAAAAGCCATGTGAATGATAAGACATTAATGAAGGAAGCGAGATTAAGAATTTTTGCAATTGATTATATTTTTTTTATTTTTGTTGTCAGAAAACATTATAATGCACATCATTACACATGGAAACATTATCACTTTGACTTTTTAATCTTAAAAATTCTTGCCGAATTCAACACATAGAGATTATCATCAATGAGTTTAGCATTTTCACTCAAAAAAATCATGAATGTATTCACTTTTTGTTGCACAATCCACCTTTCCACCAAATATAGTTAAATCTTCAATAGCAAGATCAATTGATCAAAGTTTTCAACTTTTAATTAACATTCAATTGTAACAATATTAGCTTGCACTTGTTATGCAAAAAATAAAATTGTTTCAATTTGTGATCTAAGAATGTCAAGAATTTGTCATGCAACAAAACAAAAGAGATGGATTTTGGAAATCTAGCTTCATGAACCTTTCACATTGAGTTATGGGCAACTAGCATTTTTCAAGTTTCAAGTGAGGTGGTGAAATAAGGAGAATTCATTTTTTTAAGTAATCCATGTGTTGCCCCAAAAAAGGACTCTATTTCATTAGTGTTGTAACTTCAATAATTTGCCTAATAACATCAATATCAATGAAATGAAATGTAGCCAAAAGAAGTGGCATGAATGACAACATGTTGTCATACTCAATCATTATTTGCATGACCTTCTAACTTAAGTCTTCCTACCAAAGTTATCACCACATTTCAAGTTTTAAATTATGGGTCAACATCATCCTAAGCATGTTATGAACCATCAAATCATTGAAAATAGTTTGAACTTAACAAAATTAAAAATAGTCCCATATAAAATTCTTTCATCATGCATATTCATAAAACTTTCAATTCAAAATCAGAAGTCCCTTTTAGAACCTAACTTTGCATGCATAAACTTCTAAAAAATGTACCATTAAAAAAATCATAAAACAATTTGTACTTTTGATTTGATTTAAGATACATTGCTCCACCATAGAAAACACACTTTCAACAATGGCTATGCAAATTGCACATGTGTATGTGCATTTAATACATGAACTTTGCAAGCCTTGGTTTTCCTATTTTCCCTAACATAATATTATTACAAAAACATGTCATTTATGCAATTAACATTGTGACTTACATGACTAACATGATTAAACTACTTGTTCAAAATTACTTAAATGGGTAAATTTTGTCCATTTTGGGGTGTTGGCAAGGTACGGTCTACACAAAAAAATATCACATTTTGACAATTTTTAGTAACTATCCAAGTTTCATGCATCATGGTGGAAATTTGGAAAATAATTTTCATTGAAATTTCATTGTGGTACGAAAATGTTAATGATTATGGATTTTTAGGTTGGAAAATGTTCTTCCATTGAAGATTTATTTGGGCTAAGTGTTTTTTTAATCATTTGACAAAAGTAAGATATAGTTTTGAAATTTTTTTAAATGGAAACTACTGTCAAATAAAGGTTTTAAAAAAACCTTTATTAAATTATTGGTGTACATTTACACAAATGTCCAATTATGTTTCAATTTCAGATTCATAATTATTGTGACTTCTTTTCATTTTGAAGCCCAAATCATTTATATTTTATCTTTAAAATTATTCAAAGTGGGTGAAATCTTATATGTTGCTACTTTTGATACTATATGTAATTCCAAATTGCCACAAATTGTCTAGACCATAGCTTGCCAAAAGCCTTTGTCCCACCCTCAAAAACAAGTATTTTTAATATGATGAAATTGACATTTTTTAAAGTCAAATCAAACACTACCATTTACATGTTGCATGTGTGGTGCCTAAATGTTTGCAAACAATATAATGATTAATATAAGTCGTTATAAATGTAATGTGGCCTACAACATGTCAAATTTGCTAGATTTAAATCATTTTTTATGTTACTTAGGAAATTTGATGTGCTTATTTGGCATGTAGGTGTGTAAGCCTTGCCTAGATTGACCTCATTGTCATGTAATTAGTAAATAGGTAGGTAGTAGGTAGGTAATAGGTAAGTAGGTCAGTCAATAGATAGGTTACTTGAGGTTGATAATAAATAAATAAGTAGGTAGATAATAGGTGGGTAATTTGTAGGTAGGTGTAGCAAAATATTTGCCATGTACTTACCTAATATCAACTTTGGTTCATGTTTATAATTATGTATTAACATGCATGGCACTTAAAATTATAATGTATGAAATTCAAAATGTGTTTATATTTTTTGTTATGGCATTGTTTGTTACCACATGAAATGATAGTCGAATATTAATCTTGGTTTTGTCACCATGGAAGTGAGGTGTTGAATTCTCTCTTCTGACACCTCATTCATGTGTCAAGGGAAGCCTACCTATAGGTCTAAAAAACCTACATCCCAAGCTTACAATGTTTTACATAATTAGGAATTTTAAATTTTTAATCAATATTTTTTAATTATATTTATAAATGATTTATACTAGTTATGAATCAACATCAACTAGCACCTATGTTAAGCTTCTAATCAAATTAAAAAGCCACATTAATTAGTACTTGTTATTTTAATCAAATCAAACATGCCACTTGGACATTACCAATCATTTCATCATAATACAAAATAGTTGTTGCAACAATTGGTTGGATTTTAGTATAATGTCATATTGTTCAAAGATTTGTTTTGATTAAAATTAAATCATAAAAAATAATGTAAAAGACAAAATATGTAATAGTGTAAGTTAATGACAAAATTTGATATTCTAAAGGTTCTTGTAACATAATTACCTTTTTAGCAAAGATTCTAAAAATTTGGAGCTTCAAACTTTCAAACAAAAAATAATGAATACATATAAACAAAAAAAAGGATGATGAGCAACAATTTGCTATTCAATATGAAGCATAAGCTTCAATCAACCCTTGAATTGGTGTATAAGAAATGTTTCATCAAGTGTGTAGGTTGTTAATCTCTAACAACTTTGTCAAATCCAAACCCAAACTTGAAAGGTTGGTTGTTAACATCAAGTGCAAAGTGACAAAAGCAATTGCAATCCTTAGCAAATCCTATCAAATTCAAGCTAAAATGATAAATTGGCATGTCAATGCTTTTACATTTTAAAGTTTAGGGATAAAAAAGCTATTATTATTGTGGGATACAAATTGATTTTTGATTTTCATCAAATTAATACTTGACCTATAAGGGTTTCATTAGCTCTTTATACCATACATATAAGGTATGTAGGTTGTTCATCAAATTTTCAACCAAATTTAGACCTAGTAGGTAGGTTATTAACAAAAGATTAATGTTGGGCAATTTTTAGAATCAAGGAAAAATACTCATTAATTATAACCTAGGTATGTACCCACCAACCTTTTTTTTATTGGAAAAATATAGCCAAATTTTGAAACAAAAATATCCTTGTGAATTTCATTAAAGGAAAATCTAGAAAAAAAAAAGAAAATATCGCAACATTGCATTATTACTAACTAGTTATATTGCCAATAGGCATAATGCCGAATAAGCCTTATTGCCTAATGTTTCATCTTTTATGTAACATTGATTACCACGTTGTAGCATTATTTTTTTTTGGATGTAGGTTAATTGCCCAAAAGAATTCGATGAACTAGTAGTTTTGCCAACACGATACAGCCGTCATTCAAACTCCATCGCCACTCCCTGTGTTCATTACAATCAAATTTTCACCAATTTAAGCAATGAGTGCTAGGGAGCTGGAATTGCAACAAAATAAGGTTTATAAGTACTACGGTGTAATGTAACAATGACTTTCTTTGATGGTTGTTGAGGTAGGTTAAAGTTTTATCATTTAATTCATTATTTTGCATTGTTGAAAAC
>Ga0116228_10002412_pt1 | contig 16149 bp, 14 predicted proteins | sample S1TSphfallax_2_FD_89694 | JGI IMG/M metagenome (GOLD analysis project Ga0116228, IMG submission 89694) | Host-associated microbial communities from peat moss isolated from Minnesota, USA - S1T2_Fc - Sphagnum fallax MG | ecosystem: Host-associated > Plants > Peat moss > Unclassified | place...
CGGCTACATGGCGGGCGTTATCGGCGGCAACCTGCACAGCTCCCGATTCTTTTATTACAACGTGTTCGACGGCCTGACCGATAAATGGAATGGCCTCACGGTCTCCCATTCCGGCAGCACCTTGTCGTTGTATGACCGCGTGGCCTCTGATGAAGCGTTTTTAAACGTCACTAACGATTACCTGAACATCAACCGCCGCCTGTACATGGGCGTGCACAAAATCACGGGGTTTGAGACGGTGGTCGGACTGAAGCGAAACAGCGGCGCGGCAACGCCGGTGCTGACCCTGCAGGATACCTCAACGGATAAATATGGCCCGGCGGGGTCAACCTACCACGTGGAGTTTCAGAGTACGTTTAGCGAGACCGGCGGCAGCTTCGACGTGATGATTATCGGCACACAGGTTTACGTGAAAAACCGTAAATGGTACGGCGTGGCGCTGTGGGAATGGTGGGAGCAACTCAGCGCAGACGGTAATTCTGTCGTCGGTGCCGAGTTGCGCATGCGTCAGGAAACGCAGGACATGATTTATTTCACGTTGACCGTGACGAGGATTGGCTGATGGCGATTGAACCCAGAAAACTTTTCAGCTCTTACGAATATCTTGAGCCCACTAACGGCACTGAATTTGCCCTTGAAACGGTGGACGGCAAACAGTTCAAGGTCGCCAACGTCATGGCGCGTGCATTGAACAAGGGCACCACGAAAGAAGTGCAGGCGGTGCTTGAAATCGGTCAGCGCATGGTCGAAGTGGCGACCGAGACGGCGCTGGGCTCGGTGGTTCAGGTCGTCAATATCGATGACCTTGAGCTTAACCAGCAGGATGACAGGAGCGTGAGCGCCGAACAGGCCAGCCGAAACCAGGCCGAAGCCATCAAGCGCAATAACGTCGCCCTGAATGCGCTGCTCAAAGAGTGGCACATCCTGGTTAACTACCTCCTGAACAATCGCCAGCTGGTGCGCGCACCGGTTTCCACGAACACCACGGCAAACGACAACGCATCATAAGGGGCCATCATGGCAATCACAGGAAAATACAGTTTCAACGCGTACCTGCTGGATGAGGCCTATGCCGTCATTGGCCGCATGAATATCAGCGAGTCGTCAGCGGTCGTTTACTTCAACGTTTACGCCTCGCTGTCGGCGTACACGATGGGAAACCCGCCGGTGTCTACGGTACCGCTGCCGATGCGTTACGCCTCGGGCGACATTCCCATTGAAGCGTTTGAGGCACAGGCGCTCAACACGCCGATATTTGAGGGTTTTGAAAAGGTCGCCACGGAGGCGATTACGCGCAGCGAAGCGAGTACGCAAAGCCTGGGTGCCTCGATACTCCCCCAGAAAACCGATGAAAAGACGGCGTGATTTTATTATCCCTCTGCCCTGCGGCCCCCTGTCAACATGCCAGGGCGCGCGTTGCTGAATGTTGAAGACGACAGACTGAATGTAAGAAGGTGAGTATGAGTGACAAGCGATTTAATTCCGTGCTGACGGCGGCGGGTGAGGCAACGCTCTCGCAAGCCATGGTGAGTGGCTCACCGGCGGGATTGACTTTTATGGCCGTGGGGGATGGCGGCGGCACCGTGCCGGTATTCGGTTCAACGTCGACCAGTTTAAAACGCGAAGTTTATCGAGCCTACCTCAACAGCCTTACCCTCGCCGACGGTAATAAAAACATTGTCCAGGCCGAGATGATTATTCCTCCGCAGGTCGGCGGATTCACTATCCGGGAAGCGGCAATTTATGATGCAAACGGCGTGTGTCAGGCGGTGGCCAGCGTGCCGGAGACCTATAAACCCTTGCTGGCCGAGGGGGCCGGACGGCACCAGGTGATTAGAATTTGGCTGGCGGTCAGCAACGCGGCCAGTGTGCAACTCACCGCCGACCCGTCTGTGATTGTGGCGACGGCAACACAGTTAAAGAAAACGCAGGATACGGCGAAAGACTACACGGACGCGGTGGCGGATACCGTCTCTACCCAATTAACCCATGCGATAAAAAAGGCGCAGGATACGGCGCACGACTACACCGACACCGTCTCTGAAAGCTTGAAAGCGGCCATTAGCGACGCAGTAAAAACCGCAAGCCGTGCCGTTTGGGAAGACGATAACCCGGTAGGGACTGTGCGATTCTTTCAGCAGAAAATTGACCCGAACGCGAAATGGCCCTGGTCTACCTGGGTTTACCTGGGTGAAAACAAAACGATCCGCCTGGGAAAACAGGACGGCAGCGACGTGTTTACCACGGGCGGCGCGGACAGTGTCACGCTCACAAGGGGAAATCTGCCGAACGTGCAGGTTGACGTCTCGGGTACGGCGGCGGCTACTGACCTGGGAACAAAACAAACCACCCCCGCCGGTAAGCACGGTCACGCCGGTAAATTTACAGAGAGCAATACCGCCCTTGACGGCGGAAGCTCAGACCGTCGCAGCTGGTCGTCAAAAGCCAGCCCAAACAACGAAGACCTGATCCAGGCTGCGGACGATCACCAGCACGACGTGGCGTTAGGCCCGCACGGGCATGACGTAAGCGGAAAGACAGCGGCGTTAGGTTCCGGCAGCAGCATTAACATCACCAACAGCTACCTCAAGTTGATGGGCTGGTATAGGACGGCGTAATTTTCAGATAAAATAAAGGCCACTTAAGTGGCCTCTTTAAAATTAATTCAAATGTAATATTTAATTAGTGGTTGTCACCAGGTCGAGACTTGCTATTTTCAGCGTTACGTTGCAATGCTGAGAAAGTATCATGAAGATAATCGTTACGATCTTTGTTATATGGACTTTGAATCGCGGATTCTCTTGCTGCTGTACCCCATTCTTTTTTATTAAAAGCATCATTGAATTTGGAGAATTTACGTAAACCGCCAAGGCCAAGGTTATAAATCATGTCGTGAGTAGCCAAGACTGCTGCCCAAGGTTTACCACTTAATCCTGAATAAAGTGAAATTAGGCCATCGCGGTCAGAACGAATGTGAGAAGTCACCAGATTTTTTGCAATATCATCGGTAATGTGCAAAGACGTAACAGAAGTATATGCGGAAGCAGTATAATTTTTATGGCCTGCATAAAAATTCTTAACGGCATTAAATGCGTCAGCAATTTGTTGAGGGGATGCTGGCTTATTGTCACTAGTCAGAAAACCAATATTCTTTGCATCCTCAACAGTCGAAAGTAAGGTTCCGACTCCAATAGTCACATTGCCGTTAGTATCGGCATACATCTGCATATATGACCCCTCATGCTGTCTGAGGACAAGATAGATTTGCTGAATTTCAGCATCGGTCATGGTGGAACCTGCAGAACCGTAAGAGCCCTTAATTGTCGGTAGATTTCCCGGCGACACACCTTTTGCAGTCCCGTTGCCACCCGCATTTCCATTTGGGCTATTAGGGCTATCTGGAGCAGTGATTGTCATTGAATCACCATCATCGCCGTTAGAACGCAACACAAATCGTGAGTTGAAATTAAACATATAAAAACCTCCGCTGTTAAAATGCTGTATATATGTACATACTGTACGTGCATACAGTACACATTTTTTATTAGGAATGGGAAGTGGTTTTCCATGTGAGATTGTAAACATATGTTACGGGTTCATTGCGTTATCTTTACATTCTAATATTGTTATGATGTCTTATTTTTATTGCCTAATACTCTGGAGTTTTTATGGTACGGAACCTGTCTTTAAGTATATTCGTGATGGCTCTCACCACAGGGGCATATGCTGCAACCAACGTCCTGCCGAATACGACACAGCTTAATGAAGCCCAATTCGGGAGCGAGGGAAAAAAAACATTCTATGAGGTGAGCTTCAAGGATGGTAAGAAAGTAAACATTTCTTCCTGCGGCGATTACCTTCAGGCAAAAAAATCGCATGGCGAGGCCGTTGAGTTATCTTCATCACCTCAGGACTTCAATTCATTAGTTGCTAACCTCCCCCTTTGTGAACTTAATGAGTATATCCAGTCAAATAATTTAAAAGTTCAGCCATCATCAGTAATACTTGATGAAAAGACTCTCCCGGCCCAATTTTATTGGGCAATTAATAAAGGCGAAGTGAGAAAGCTAAAAAAAGCGAAAAGCTCCGAAAGTCTGAAAAAGCTGGAGCCAAAGATTAAATTAGTAGGAAATAACAAGTATTTAGCAGATGCTAAGGCCTATGAGTTTTCTTCTTATGGTAAATTAAATGATGGCAATGAGATAATTGAATTATCTAACCACCTCACTGGTGGTGCCCTAAAAAATACACGCTATTATATAATCACCCCGCAACAGAAAAGCGTAAAAATAATTAAAGAATTTTCTATTCTTAATTGATGCGCTTTTTAAAAAGGCCGCTTATGCGGTCTTTTTTATTATCAAAACCTCAAAACCTCAAAACCTCAAAACCTCAAATCACTTAGTCCCCTTCAGAATATTCATTTCGTTGTGCCAGGTCTCAAACACCCTTAACAAAGTGCCTCACATGAGGGAGCGCGGCAATCTACGTGAACCCCCTCATGATGGAGCAATACAGATGCCTGATTTTCATCACGGTGTGCGAGTCGTTGAAATTAACGATGGTTCGCGCACTATCTCGACCGTTTCAACGGCAGTTATCGGCATGGTGTGTACCGCCGAAGATGCCGACGCCGCGACCTTCCCCCTAAACACGCCCGTTTTAATCACTAATGTGCTGAGTGCAACTGCAAAAGCAGGCACCAAAGGCACGCTATCGGCGGCGTTAAAGGCGATTTCCGAGCAGGCCAAGCCAGTGACCGTTGTCGTGCGCATTGCAGAAGGGACAACCGACGCGGAAACCACCTCTAATATTATTGGCAAGACCGACGAAAACGGCCGTTACACCGGCATGAAAGCGCTTCTGAGCGCCCAGGCTGAACTCGGCGTTAAACCGCGTATTCTTGGTGTACCTGGTCTGGATAATCAGGAGGTGGCAACAGCATTAGCCTCTCTCTGTCAGCAGCTGCGCGCCTTTGGCTATATTTTTGCCTGGGGGTGTAAAACCGTCGCCGAGGCAAAGGCCTACCGCGAAAATTTCAGACAGCGCGAATTAATGCTGATTTGGCCGAACTTTATTAGCTGGAACACCACGGCCAACAAATCCGAAACGGCCTACGCCGTCTCGCGTGCGCTGGGGCTGCGCGCCAAAATCGACCAGGACACCGGTTGGCATAAAACGCTGTCAAACGTCGGCGTGAACGGCGTTACCGGTCTGTCGGCCAGCGTATTCTGGGATTTGCAGACCGTCGGCACTGATGCCGATTTGTTGAACGAAGCTTGCGTGACAACGCTTATTCGTAAAGACGGCTTCCGCTTCTGGGGCAACCGTACCTGTTCAGATGATCCCCTTTTCCAGTTTGAGAACTATACGCGCACCGCGCAGATTATTGCCGACACGATGGCCGAGGCGCACATGTGGGCGAGCGATAAGCCTATGACGCCAACCTTGGTTAAGGAGTTAATTGACGGTATCAAGGCCAAGTTCCGCGAGCTGGTAAACGCCGGTTACCTGCTGGGTGCGGATGCTTGGTATGACGAAAGCGCTAACGATAAAGACACCCTCAAGGCGGGCAAGCTGTCGATTGATTACGACTATACGCCCGTTCCCCCACTCGAAGACCTCACGCTGCGCCAGCGCATCACCGATTCATATCTGGTGAGCTTTGCCGCGTCGGTCACCAGCAATTAAGGAGCTGTAAACCATGGCTTTGCCAAAGAAATTAAAGCTAATGAACCTGTTTAACGACGCCAACAGCTATCAGGGCGTTGTGTCATCCATCACGTTGCCAAAGCTGACCCGCAAGCTTGAAAACTATCGCGGCGGCGGCATGAACGGCTCGGCACCGGTAGACCTTGGGCTGGATGATGACGCGCTCTCGGTCGAGTGGGCAATGGGCGGTATCGATGAGCGGGTGCTGTCTCAGTGGGGCAGCGCGAAGATTGCAGGCGTCCCGCTGCGTTTTGCTGGCTCTTACCAAAGTGACGACACCGGCGAAACCGTAGCGGTGGAGATCGCCATGCGTGGCCGCCACAAAGAAATCGATTTTGGTGATGCCAAACAGGGCGAAGACACCGAAACCAAGATATCCACGGTGTGCACCTATTACAAGCTCACGATGGGGGGCAAAGACCTGATTGAAGTGGACACCGTCAACCTGATTGAAAAGGTTAACGGTGTGGATGTGTTAGCCGAACACCGCAAAAACATCGGCCTGTAATGCTCAATGCCAGCGTGTCTACGCTGGCCTTACTCCCTTATTAAAGAGAAACAAATCATGGAAAAGAAAGACAACGTTGTGACGTTAGAAACCCACATCAAGCGCGGCGAAACTGAAATTAGCCAGGTTGAAATTATCAAACCTAACGCCGGAGCGCTGCGCGGCGTCGGGCTGGCCGCCGTGGCAAATGCCGACGTTGACGCGCTGCTGGTTGTCCTGCCGCGCATTACGCTGCCGAACCTGACCAGGGATGAGGTGAGCAGGCTCGATTTGTCCGACCTTGTGGCACTGGCGGGCGGGGTGATTGGTTTTTTGTCGCCGAAGTCGGAGCAATAGACTGGCCTTGCGGCCTGATGGTCGATGACCTGATGGCCGACATTGCGATTCTTTTCCACTGGGCACCCTCCGAAATGTTTGAAATGACGCTGTCTGAGCTGTTGTCCTGGCGTCATAAGGCTCTTTTACGAAGCGGGAACACTGATGAGTAACAGCTTAAAGTTACAGGTATTGCTCAAAGCCGTAGACCAGGCGAGCCGCCCATTCAAAGCCATTCAATCCGCCACTAAAGCCCTCTCCGGCGATATACGCGGCACGCAGGAAAATCTTAAGGCGTTAAATGCGCAGGCCGCTAAAATCGACGGTTTTCGCAAAACCAGCGCCCAGCTCGCCGTTACCAGTCAGGCACTAAAAAAGGCCAAAGAGGACACGGCCGCGCTGGCGATGGAGGTCAAAAACGCAGAGAACCCGACAAAAGCCCAGGTGCGTTTACTGGAATCCTCCAAGCGTGCCGCGTCCGAGCTGCAAACCAAATACAACGGCCTGCGCCTGTCGGTACAGCAGCAGCGAGAAGCCCTGAACGCCTCCGGCATTTCGACCAAAAAGCTAAGCACCGAGCAGCAACGCCTCAAGGCCAGTGCTGACACGGCAACCCATAGCCTCATTCAACAGAAACAGCAGCTTGAACAGCTTAGCCAAAAACAGGCGCAGTTAAATCGGGTCAGTCAGCGTTATAAGGCAGGCCAGGAACTTTCCGGTAAAGTGCGCGGCGCGGGCGCAGCAGGTATCGGCATGGCAACGGTCGGCGCAATGGCGGAAATTGCAATACTGAAGCCCGGCTACGATTTCGCGCAGAAGAACTCAACGTTACAGGCCACGCTCGGGTTAGAAAAACAGTCGCCAGAAATGAAGGCGCTGCGCACCCAGGCGCGCCAGATTGGTGATAACACGGCGGCCTCAGCGGGTGATGCAGCGGCGGCGCAAAATATCATTGCTAAGGGGGGCGGCGATGTTAAGGCCATCATGGCCGCGACGCCGGTCACGCTGAATATGTCCCTGGCAAATACGCGCTCAATGGAAGAAAACGCGGGCCTCTTGATGAGCAGTAAAAATGCCTTTGGCCTAGCGAACGAACAGGTTGCGCACCTGGGCGATGTGATTTCCTCCACGCTCAACAAAACCGCCGCAGACTTTGACGGTCTTAGTGATGCCCTGACCTACATCGCGCCGGTAGCGAAGAATGCCGGTGTCAGCCTTGAACAAACGGCCGCAATGGTTGGCGCGCTGGCGGATAAAGGGGTTACGGGCAGCATGGCCGGTACCGGTGCGCGTGCGATGCTGATGCGGCTCCAGGCACCGACTGGCGAGGCATATAAGGCCATCAAGGAACTCGGGGTAAAAACGGCGGATAAGAAAGGCAACATGCGTCCCATGTTTACTATCTTGAAGGAAATGCAAAAATCCTTCGATAAAAACAAGCTGGGAACTGCACAGCAAGCCGAATACATGAAAACCATATTCGGCGAAGAGGCCGCGGCCTCGGCGGCGATCCTCCTGGATGATGCACGTAGCGGCAAGCTCGACCGATTGACGAATACCTTCCAGCATTCCGACGGCAGCACCGAGCGTCTGGTTAAAGTACAGCAGGATAATCTCGGCGGTGACTTTAAAGAGTTTCAGTCCGCCTATGAGGCAATCGGCACCGATCTTTTTGACCAGCAGGCAGAGAGCCTGCGTAAGTTAACTCAAGGCGTAACAAAGTTCTTGCTGACCGTTGATGGTTGGATACAGCGCAATCCTGAGTTTGCGGCAGGTCTGGCGAAAGCGGCAACCGCAGGGCTTATTTTAGTCGGCGCGATTGGGGCTATTGGCCTGGCATCATGGCCGGTGATTGCTGGTCTGAATTTGCTGATTGCCGGTGCTCGATACCTAGGGACTGCCTTCAGTATTGCCGGTGGCACCATTGCCACGGTCTTTAGCACCCTGACTTTTCCCATCGTTGCTGCCGTTGCATTGATTGTCGGTGCGGTATTACTGATACGCAAATATTGGGAGCCAATTGGAGCATTCTTCGGGGGTGTGATGGAGGGCATTAAATCGGCCTTCCTGCCGGTCGGTGAGGCACTGGCCCCTTTTGCTGACCAGTTTGGATGGATAGCCGATAAGGTTAAATCTGCGTGGGGTTGGTTTAAGGAGTTGGTTGCGCCGGTGCAATCGACCAAAGAGGCATTAGACAGCTGCCGCAGTTCGGGCCAGTGGTTTGGGGAATGGATAGGAAAGGCGTTACGTGTTCCATTAGATGCCCTTAATCAGTTACGTGAAGGTGTCGATTGGGTGCTGGATAAGCTGGGCCTGATTGATAGCGAGTCTAATGGGCTGGCCGACAAAGTGCCAAAGTATGGTGAGCCAGGAAGCGCGGCCTATGGCGGGGGCGGTTATCAACTGGCTCCGAATGAAAGCATGCCGTTTGCCCTGGGCGGAGGCATAAGTTACTCGCCGGTGACAGCGGGTACAGGGGGCGGCTATGTCGATAAGAGCCAGACCACCAATCACTACCAGGTCACCATTCCGCCTGGAATGAGCAAAGACGATGCGCTGGCATTGCTTGCAGAAAACAGCCAGCGTCAGGAGCGGGAACGCCGCGCCCGCCAGCGTAGCCAAATGGGCAACGATTAGGAGCCAATGCCATGATGATGACCTTAGGAATGATGGTGTTTATGCGCCAGACGTTGCCTTACCAGGGAATGCAGCACAACGTTGATTACCGTTGGCCGACCAATAGCCGTATCGGTCAGCGCGCTACCGCACAATCCCTGGGGCCAGGTGACGAAAAAATCACACTCAGCGGCCTGCTTTTGCCTGAAGTGACCGGCGGTAAAATCTCCGTTGCGTCTCTGAAAGCCCTTGCTGACCTTGGGCGTGCGTGGCCGCTTATCGGTGGCGACGGAACCATTTACGGCATGTATGTGATTGAGGACATCAACACTAATTCAGCAGAATTTTTCTCGGACGGCAGCGCCCGCCGCATTGAATTTACAGTCAACCTGTTGCGCGTCGATGAGTCGTTAACGGCGATGTTTGGTGATTTGAAAAAGCAGGCTAATGACCTGCTGGGCCAAAGCGGCAATCTTTCATCAAGCCTGCAAACCGTTATAGGCAGTCTGTCCTCTCAGGTCGGAGAATTATTTTCATGATAACCAATCAGAGTCTGCCCGCAGGGGCAGAGATAACCCCCGACTTTATGATTAACCTCGACCAGAAAGACATTACACAAAATATCCGGTCGCGACTTATTTCCTTAAGTCTGACAGATAATCGCGGCTTTGAGGCTGACCAGTTAGACATTGAACTGGACGACGCAGACGGGCTGCTGGCAATGCCAGAGCGTGGCGCTGTACTGTCGGTTTTCCTTGGCTGGAAAGGCTCGGCGTTGGTTGGTAAAGGGAGTTATACGGTTGATGAGGTTGAGCATCACGGCGCGCCCGATACGCTGACCATTCGCGCACGCAGCGCTGACTTTCGAGGCAGCTTGAACTCTCGCCGTGCCGTGTCTTATCACGACACCACCCTGGGCGAGGTGGTTAAGCAGATTGCTGAACGCAACAACCTAAAGGCCATGCTGGCCGACGGGCTGGCAAATATCGCGGTTCCCCACCTGGACCAGACGCAGGAGACGGACGCCAAATTTATTACCCGCCTGGCGTCACTCAATGGCGCAGTGGCAGCCGTAAAAGAGGGTAAGCTGTTATTCATCAAGCCAGGCAGCGGCGTGACGGCAAGTGGTAAAGCTATTCCACAGATGACAATTACTCGCAGAGATGGGGACCGGCACAGCTTTAGTATTGCTGACCGAGGCGCATATACCGGAGTGACGGCCAGTTGGCTACACACCAAAGACCCCGCACCTAAAAAGGTAAAACTGCAACGTAAGAAAAAGGAACAGCACCTGCGCGCCTTGCAGCACCCTAGCGCCAAAGCGACCAAGAAAAAGGCAGTAAAAACCCCAGAGGAAAAGGAAGGCGAGTATATGGCAGGCACTGAAGATAACGTGTTTGCGCTGACGACCGTTTATGCGACAAAAGTCGCCGCGATGCGCGCTGCAAAATCTAAATGGGAAAAACTACAGCGAGGTGTGGCCGAGTTTTCGTTAACACTGGCAATGGGGCGCGCCGACCTTTTCCCCGAAACGCCGGTAGCGGTCAGTGGGTTTAAAGCGGTGATTGATGCGCAGTCGTGGATCATCAGCAAGGTACAGCACAGCCTGAGCAATAGCGGCTTTGTGACCACGTTAAATTTAGAAGTGCTGCTGTCAGATGTGAGTTATGAAGAGGCAGAATTAGATTGAGTTTGTTTTTGCAAGTTTATTCTTGCATAATCAAACATGAGCTAATTTACTTCTCAAAATTCAAGTTACAGGCGGGTAAAAAGATGATGAACTGTCCAATGTGCCAATATGCGGCACATGCCAGATCCAGCCGTTATCTCAGTACAGAAACCAAAGAGCGCTATCACCAGTGCACGAATATTAATTGCGGCTGTACTTTTAAATCCCTTGAGTCCATCACTGACATCATTGTAAAGCCTGCGTTGATTAACCCTGTCCCGCCGCACCCTGGCCGAGGTAATCAGGGTAATCTCTGGATCTAGTCCCCTACCCCGCTGATGTGGGGTTTGTTTTATCTGCCGCATTAGATTTTGTTGCCTGATAGAAAATCATCTACTGTCGCCACCAAAAACCGGGCTTGACATACATTTCTATTTTCTTAACAAGATCCAATACCATAATCACTTATGTGCCAAGAGCAGGAGGTTGCGGTCTTGGAGCTGTATCGAATCTTTGGAACAGATCAATCTTCTTCTATTGGCTATTTGTAGTAACATTGCCATCTAGCGAAGCGTTTTGGCTCTCAGTATTATCATTGGGAATGAACAATACGTAGTGTTTAAGTATCTGTAACCAAATAGGAATATGATGCGTCTGTTAGAATTAGCTGAAGAAAACAGAAAAGAAGCGAATAAGCTGCTAAATCCCAAGACAAAGTCAGCACTTGGTCAATTTATGACCCCAGCACCGATTTGTTTATTCATGGCAAGCTTATTTGATAACATCAAAAGCGACGTCAAACTACTTGACCCTGGCTGCGGGGTGGGGTCACTTTCTGCTGCATTTATTGATCGAGCTTTGTGTCTGGGAGTCAAGAGGATTGAGCTTGATGCATATGATATTGAAGACGTGATGCTGCCCTTCCTGAGTAAAACATTAGATGCCTGTGGCTCGGAGTTTGGGAAAAACTTTTCATATAATATTAGCAAATCAGACTATATTATCGATGCAAGTCAACTCATGGATAATCTTTTCAATAATGAAGAGATTGAAAAGTTTAGCCATGTAATTATGAATCCTCCATATAAAAAAATCCTATCTTCCAGCCCTCATCGAGTTTCACTTAGTAATGCAGGAATAGAAACAGTTAATTTATATTCAGGATTTGTTGCATTAGCCTTAAAACAGTTGAAGCAGGGAGGGGAGTTAGTTGCAATTATTCCACGTTCATTCTGCAATGGCCCGTACTATCAACAGTTCCGCGAACAATTGCTTTCGGAAACATCCATCAAGCACATCCATATTTTTGATTCTCGCAATAGTGCTTTTTCAGAAGATGAAGTTCTCCAAGAAAATATAATAATTCACTGTATCAAAGGTGTTTCACAGGGTGAAGTAACAATCACTTCAAGCCCAACGTCTGATTTTCATCTAGATGAAGAAAGCAGGCAAATAACAGCAACAGATATGACTCAACGCAAGGTTTCCATTGAAAAAATAGTCAATCCTGCGGACCAACAAAAATTTATTCATATCGCAGCAAGTCAGAGAGAACAAGGCATTATTGAAAGATTGGCACCTTTCACATCAACTTTAGATGACCTAAAAATTCAAGTCAGTACAGGTCCGGTGGTCAACTTTCGACTTCGAGACGACCTTCGCGAAAACTTAGACGCTGAATCAGTGCCACTTATTTTCCCCCAACATTTAAATGGAAAAGTTCATTGGCCTTTAGACGGGAAAAAACCAAATGCTATAAGGGTTTCCGATTCATCGCGGCCCTGGCTTTGGAAAAATGAAGGTTATTTTTTGATTATAAAAAGGTTTAGCAGTAAGGAAGAAAAAAGGCGAATCATGGCTACATTGTATGATTCATCGCTTCCAGGTGATTTAATTGGTTTTGAAAATAAAACCAACGTTTTCCATGTTAAAAAAATCGGTATGGATGCCGATCTTGCTCGTGGGCTTTATGTATATTTGAATTGCACTTTACTGGATAAATATTACCGCCAATTTGGGGGCCATACTCAAGTAAATGCCTCAGATTTAAGATCAATTCACTACCCTCCTCTAGAAGTTTTGCGGAAAATGGGCCGTGAATTAGGTGATAAAATTCTTGATACTAATCAGATTGATGAAATAATTAATAGGGAATTGGATTTGATGACTGAAGGAAAATCTGGAGATCCACTAAAAGCGCAGGAAAAAATTGACCAGTCTATTGAAATATTACGCTTACTGGGGATGCCTCGCGCTCAACTAAATGAACGTTCAGCTTTGACTTTACTCGCATTGCTTGACCTTCATCCTAATGGATTTTGGGAAAAACTTGAAAGGCCTATGATTGGGGTTACTCCGATCATGGATTGGTGTAGGGATATATACGGCAAAGAGTACGCACCTAACACACGTGAAACTTTCCGCCGACAAACACTTCATCAATTCTGTGATGCTGGAATTGCTTTATATAACCCAGATGAACCTAATAGGGCTGTTAACTCACCTAAAGCCTGCTATCAAATAGCTCCTGAATTACACACCGTATTATTAACATACGGCACTCCCGCATGGGATCTGTTAATAAAAGAACACATGGATAATATTTCCACCTTGATTGAACAATATGCTATGGCGAGGGAAATGGAAATGATCCCTTTAAAACTGAATGATGGCATAGATCTAAGCTTAAGCCCTGGAGCCCATAGCCAATTAATCAAAGATATTATTGTTGAGTTTGGGCCTCGCTTCGCCCCTGAAGCCGAAGTTATATATATCGGTGATACTGGCGCAAAAGAAGATCATTTCCGAAAGGAGCGACTTGCAGAGTTGGGGGTTACTGTTGATCGTAAAGGAAAACTACCTGATGTTGTTCTTTATTGGAAAGAACGTAATTGGTTATTGTTAATAGAATCTGTTACATCACATGGTCCAGTTGATGGAAAACGCCATGGGGAATTAGCGAAGTTATTTGCAAATGCTAAAGCAGGATTAGTGTATGTTACAGCATTCCCTGACCGCAAAGTGATGGCGAAGTATCTTATGGATCTATCTTGGGAAACAGAGGTTTGGGTAGCTGATGCTCCGACCCACATGATACATTTGAATGGCGATAGATTCCTTGGCCCCCATACTTAAGTAAACGAAATACTCTTACAATTATTAATGGAGCCGAATATCGGTTCCATTTTTACCGTACCAAACCACAGACAAGTTGACGACCGGTAGAATACTGAATCCACATCGCATGTTTAAAAAAACCTAAACAAACATTGAATACTGTTTTTATATACAGTATTTTGCGTCTTTTGATTTCAAAAGCGCAGAATGACTATGGGCCCTAAAAAGCTTGCGGACGGTAAATGGCAGTGTGATTTCTACCTCAATGGCCGAGGTTCTAAGAGGGTTCGTAAAACCTTCATAACTCGTGGGGAAGCCATCAACTACGAAAAATTTATGATGGCTGAAATTGAGTCTAAACCCTGGCTGGGCGAAAAAGACGACCAACGTCACCTCAGTGAGCTGATCGACCTCTGGTATAAATTGCACGGCTGTTCACTCAATGACAAAAAAGGCCGCCTCGGCAAACTGCATATCATTTGTCGCGGTCTGGGCGATCCTGTTGCTAATACCCTGACGGCAAAGGATTGGGCACACTATCGCGATCGCCGGCTGCGTGGCGAAATTCAAAACGGCTATAAGACCAGCACAAAGTCCCTCAAAGTCTCGATTGCGACCGTAAACTGTGAACATGCTTTTATACGCGCTGTGTTTAATGAGTTAGTTCGACTTGGGGAGATCAGCTACCCTAACCCACTAAAAAACGTCCGTGAGTTCGATGTGCCAGAAAAAGAGATGGCCTGGCTGACCGATGAACAGTTAACCCGCCTGATGCGCGCTTGTCGCGGCCACGCAAACCCTGACCTCACTTTAATCGTTAAGATATGCCTGAGTACCGGCTCGCGCTGGAATGAAGCCGCCAAACTTAAAGCCTCGCAACTTTCACCAGGGAAAATCACCTTTATTAAAACCAAAGGTAAGAAAAACCGCACAGTACCCATTAGCCAGGCACTTTACGATGAGTTAATAGCCCGCGAGGGCAAACTCTTTGATGAATGCTACCGTCAGTTTTACCGCGTGCTCAAGATTGCAAAAATAGAATTACCCGAAGGCCAGATGAGCCACGTCTTGCGACATACTTTCGCCAGCCATTTTATGATGTCGGGGGGAAATATAATTGTACTACAGCGTATTCTTGGTCATTCCGATATTCGCGTAACAATGCGTTATGCGCATTTCGCCCCTGACCATTTGGAGGACGCAATTAATTTCAACCCGCTGCAAAGGCTGAATTCACTGACTACAAATTGACTACGAGGGGTATACACAGGGGGTACAGGGTAGAACAGGATAACTCATAAGTCACTGATTTTTATGTAAGTGGCTGTTTTAAAAACTCCACAAAAAAAAGACCGAATACGATTCCTATATTCGGTCTAGGGAAATGGCTCTTGGGAGAGAGCCGTGCGCTAAAAGTTGGCATTGATGCAGGCGGTTAAGCCATACAACTTAAAGAGTAGTCGAGCTTAAATGCTTTTCCAGCGAGTTTGGCGACCTGTGATAATTACTTAACGAAATGAGTTACGTTTTGTGACAACATTCGCAAAACCACCCATTAACTATGTGGAATTCAAGCGAGAAGGGGGTTTTTAGACAGGGGGATATTAAAGAGGCCGACGTGGATCAGCCTCAGGAAGCTCAACTTAACACAGGGTTCCAGCGCGCTCGATAAACGGGGCAAGACTCATCTTGTGGCCGGGATTTTTGGGGTCATCCAGCTGAATAATGCTCAGCGGCTGTGCACTCACCTTCCCTTCTTTCACCCACTGCTCTGCTACATCATTCAGCGGATACTGCGCCAGCGTGCTGTCATTAATCACGAACAGGGCTTTGCCCGGTCGGCATTGCAGCATCACTTCTTCACGGGTGAACGCCCATGCCTTGCCATATTCCAGACGGCTCACGGTAACAACTTGCGGCGCTGCGAAACAGCTGGCAGACAGGGTGAGCAACAGCCCCCCAAGTAGCGTTTTTTTCATCACTCTTCCTCGTTAAACTTCTCAATAACAATCTTGTTGCCAATCCAATGCTCAGCACAACTAATTAGGCGATAGGGTAGCAAAAAGGCTCACCAAAGCAATCACCAACAGTGCCAAAGCAAACTCCAGCCAGCAAACGGCGATCATGCGTCGCTGCGTATGCTCATTGTGGTGCGCGAACTGCGGAACCAGCCAATAGCGGTTATAAATGGCCACCGCGACCATCACGGCCA
>Ga0116228_10002414_pt1 | contig 16148 bp, 13 predicted proteins | sample S1TSphfallax_2_FD_89694 | JGI IMG/M metagenome (GOLD analysis project Ga0116228, IMG submission 89694) | Host-associated microbial communities from peat moss isolated from Minnesota, USA - S1T2_Fc - Sphagnum fallax MG | ecosystem: Host-associated > Plants > Peat moss > Unclassified | place...
GGTTAAGCGTAGATGTAATAGAATTTGTTGTGCAGGGAGCTTGAGTCATCATTATCAAAAATTGCATCATGAAGATGTTGTGTCCACCACAAATCAAAATCACAAAGCCACATGCAATGTGCTTTGTAGAAGTTGTGAACCTTTACATTTAGATGGCCCCCCTAATTAAACACATTTGTGCAAAAGGAAGGTTGGAAAGTTTCCTAATTCAAAGGAAGTATGCTGCCCAACTTTCAACGTTAATTCAAGCAATTTGGCTCAAGGGGACTAGTGGAACATATGTTAGCAAGAAGCTCATGTTTCAAGTGGCCTTTGCAAACGTAAAAAACCGGTAAATTGGGTTCAAGTTGTTTTCAACAATTTGCATTTTCGGTTGCAAGTTCTATCCACATTAGTCAAACCAAAACAAGAAAACCTTGGGAAGGAAACGAAATTTGGTGTAGCCCAAGTTGTCGTTATCATCCTTCAACATTGGGTTCTAGTCAATTTAACTTTCCAACTACTAGAATCTGAAGACAAAGATGAAGAGGAGGATAACTTTTCAATAAAACCCAATCCTAACATGAAGAAGAAGGGGCCGATAATGTCTTTTTAGGTTGAGCCTATTGACCTCGACAGTCTTCCCCAAACACAACAAGAAGTTGGTCAATTGAGTTAATAAATATTTTTTGGTTCTACATCGAAAAAAGACATACCACCAACAATGGGTAGTTTATATGTGGAACATATGTGACAACATCTACCAGCCCCCTCACCAAGGAAGCAGACACCAACTGAATGATCCCCGTCTTGTGAGCCAAGCCTGAAAAGGTAGGATAGGACAAGGAGTCCAAATCTAGATGCACCATTGGAAATTTCACCTATGAGGCCTACCTTCATGTTTTTCAATACCGTACCATCTCACACTCAGTCCTTGTCCCAAAGGTTGCATGATAGGTTGTAGGGTGAAGGTATTTGCATTGATGGTATATCGGAAATGGACATTCCTTCGAACTTCAATTCCGATGGGACCCAAGGTCAACTCCCATAGATGCAAAGGCCCCATTTTCGATATGCCTCTTTCACACCCCTAATTCAATTGGGATTAAACCTCAACCGGAAAGGGAATCTCTTCATTGGCAATCCTTTTTGCAAGGTTTGGAGGACAACCTATGTATTCCTAGTAAATGTGCAAACAATAAGCACATTGAGGCACACTTTTGAAGCAGCCAATATTGAAAAGGAGTCTATGTTAGAAGATGTTTTCAATGCAAAGGTCGAAATCCTATGTTTGAAGAACAAGTTACGCCAAGCATAAATGCAAGTTCGACAAGATGCCTTGATGATTTGGCATTGGAGTTTGCCAAATCAAACTTTGCAAGTATGCAAACCAAGTTGGACAAGATTATGGTAAAAAATGAGGAATATTGAGCTCAACTCCCTACCCTGCAAAACAAGTTGTCCATTATTCAGGCTAATTTAGACCATTTGCAAGTCGAAAGGCAAGACCTAGAAGTTAAGTACTGAAAAGTGGAGATGAACTAAAAATCATTGGAGCTAGTTGTTGCCATAGATGTGCGTGAATTCAAAATTGCAATGGAATGAGCTAAGCGACTAAAGAAGGAGAATGTAAACCTAAACACCAAGTTGCACTCCCAAGTGGACGGTTTGAGGGAGTACCAAAACCATTAAATGCTTATAGTTAAGTATCGAAAAGCTTTCATGCCATGCTCCCATCACTCAAGACCAACTAGAGGATGTGTAGTAGCAAATTCAATTGCTTACCCATAAGGCTAAATAAGTAGATTATACCTTCCACCAAATGGTTGAATCGGAGGGGATTAGAATCAAAAACACCTTCATGATAGCGAAACTCCTCATTTACTAGCAAAAGGTCAAGAAGAATTGAACTAAATAGTGGGAGTTTTATAATACGCAAATTATTGAAATCTTGAATGACATTTTTTCTAGTTATCAAAAATACGAGGAGTTGTACAAACTTGCTTATGCCCAAGTTTTCCCCAATTTTGTTTTACCTTCATTTGTTGCCCCCTTTCTAACTAGGACGCCATCACGAACTATATCTAAAATAGATAGTATGGGAGGAGTAAAAAAGGAATTGAAACCACAATGGAGGTGGATTCCATTGCTACAGAAATGGCAACCAAAAGTACTCAGGTTGCACCTGCTACTACCAAGGCTACCACCAAAATATGCATCCTTTAACCCTATTTACCATCATAGAAATTGAAGAGGGTACAAAAAACTTTCAACTAGGGGATAGAATTGGAAATGTTCCTATGGTAGAGTAGATAGTTTTTTGGTAGAAGTGTAGGACAATATTACATGATCCCGAGGATGTGATCCAAAATAGAAGAGAGGATAATGTGAAGGCTAGAGAGTTTTCCAAGCTGTTTTTTGAGGAGTTGTACTTTTGTACTGAATATTAAACTTTACCAATTTTGAAGTACAAACTGATTTTACATTTCTATTGATTTTATGTTTCTATTGATTTTAGGTTATAACCAATTTTATGTTACTACGGATTTAGGTTAAAACCGATTTTACATTATTATCGATTTTAAATTATAACTAATTTTAGGTTATTATTGATTTTAAAAAGTTATTTATTAATATAATCAAAAAATCAATTGTCACCTTTGACTTTAGTTCTAGATTTTAAATGTAGGATAAGGTCGGATAACTTGGAGTTTAGGAGGATTTAGGGATTTTTAATTTTTAAAAATCCCCCATGTTTTCTTGTGAACTTGAAATCTTTTCTTGGGGAAGCTCAAAGGGTCTTTTTCTAATCTTTGTTTTGGATACAATTGTAATGTATTTTGTGCACTTTGAAGATTTTCAAATGAAATGAGTTTTGTTTTTTATCAAGTTTTTATTTTGCAAAGTGTGTTGAAGTTGTCTTTCCTACTTATTATTTTGACTACCAACTTTGGAAATGTTGAAGAGTTATTTATTGTTATCTATTTATTTTTCTTTAAAAAAAGTGGTAGGATATTTGCTTAACTATTTTCCACATATTTTAGAGTGATTATTTGTCACTAAACACCAGCAAATTTGAGGTTTCAAATTTGTACTAATTTCAATCAAGTACCAAAAACACTTAGGAATTCATTGAGTGGGCCTAACAATCTAATATGCACAACATCAAATTTCTTTCTAGAAAAACACAAAACATGATTCTCATGCGCACAAAATTTTCCAAAGAATGTTGTTGTTGATGTTGTTTTCTATCTATCCATTTGTCTTACCAATGACATCAACAAATTGAAGTAAAACAATGAGGCTATGTTTTTCCAAACAGTAAATAACTTTCTGAGCCCTTTTCATCTCTCTCCTTGCCTTTATGGAAAAATGGCATCTTTGTATACCTGACTGGTAAATATAACCAAGATTTACATGTTTGTCACAATTGTACATGTAGGAAAAGACTTTATAACTACATTGAAACAAAACAAGATTATATCTAAGATAAAAATCATTGTTTCCAATCACAATTAGAAAGTGACTCCTTCATTGCAAGATATTAAAGAATTGGTGGCCAAAATATAGTCAACGAATGTTAATATTGTCAAGTTTGTAACAACAACAAACATTACTACTATTTCCTGTGTGTTCCATTTGCTTGCACATTTTCAAGTGTTATCCTTTGTGTTTTCACCCCACATGTTATAATCATTAATACAAGGGTGAAAACACACTACAACAGCACCATTTTGGGCACTTTCATGACATGTATGTGAAGTATATTTCTGCAAAACATGTTGCATTTCATTTTGGGTTTCACTTTTAGTGTTTAGGCTTGATATTTTGATTTTCACAAAATTATTGATATCTCATATTATTTGGAAGAAAAAGAAGTTTTAAAAGCTTAAATTCAAGGAATAATGAATATATTTATGGTATATACCATATAATAGAGTTTTTTTTGTTTTTGGGCTGCATTAAATATGGGTTTGGATTAATCAACCAGAAATTGTTTGAAATGAAAATATAAAACAATTTTTTATTTGACATCAACAAGCATATCAAATATTCCAAATTTCATTAGAGGTGAATTTAAATACATTATAAATAATAAAATAAACTCTTTTTTTCAAATCATAATAATTTACAAATAATTTTTTATTTAAATCCAACAACATATATGATGATGAATCATTCACCTTCACTATATTTTTATCCTTTGAATAAAATGAAAATGTATATTTTAAATAATGTTCAATCATAATTAAGTCATCATTTTTGTTTATAACAAAGAAACTTTAAATATATGATGCATATTTATTATCACATATATACCATATGGAGAAATCTAGCAAATAAAAAATTATAGTCCCATCCAAAACCAAGTAAATGTCTTTACATCTATATAATACAAAACAAATTCATAAATTCAAGCATATCACACACACAAATTCCATTACTTAAAAATATGATTTGTAGGAATATGACATCCAAGAAACCATTTATGTTCAATATGAAAAACATGATTACCACATCATTAACATACAAGATGTTGAAGGGGGCACATGCCCAAAAGGTTCAAATTATCACAACGTGCTCTTCAACCCAAAAACAAAAGAAGTAGCTTTTGCATTATTCATTAGAGTTGCAAGATCTTGCTAGGTGGGGGGAAAAGGAAATTACAACCAAATGTCATTTGTTAACACATATGTAGATGCAACATTTTACATCTCTTTGAATGACTCAAAATTCATCAAAGAATATTTTTTAAAAATATCATAATGGATTCAATATTGGAAAGAAAATGGTATTGATTTAACTTGGCATGACAACCAAAGGGTAATTTTTAGAAAACATTTTTTGTTGAAAACAAAACTACAACAATGACATTAAGATTGATTGAAATGACATGGAAAAAGAAAAACCACCATAGAAAATGACAATGCAAAAGAATTTAACATAGTTGAAATTTTTGACATGGATGATAAATTAATTGATGGGAACCTAGTAAAATTAAGAAATCTAATGTCCATAAAATGTTACATAAAATATTGGAGGCATTTTGCTTCCAAAAGACATGGACTACGTTAGAAATAGCTACAATAAAATTATTGGACCAAGCAAATATGATGAAAGATAGCTAGGATACTCAAACTTATCATATGAATCCATTTGAATCAATAAAAATATTTCCAATTTTCTTATATCATCATATTTTTCAAATTGATTTCCTTTCATATAGTTTTCATATAATTAAATATTTTATTGATTCGTTTTCATATATATATAATGATATTCCATCTTTTTTTCCCTCTTATCAAGTGTATCTTTTATAGTTAATCTAGAACAATCAAAACTTATATTGCCATTGAGAATGTTGGAGTTTGAACATAAAAAGGAGATTGAAATTGAACTTCATCACGTACTATTTTGTTCCATATAATTCTTGAAATACAATTGATCCAATGTTCTTTTGTTAATTTTCACATTAAATTTTGTTTTTAACTTCAAGATTTTCCCAAAAGTGCAAAATTGCCTTTGAATCATCAACAATTTAAAATATTTATATTTAAAAATATTTTTTATTTTTTTCAAAATAATGAGTTGTTGAATAAAAATTGTCAAAATATTAAAAAATCAATTACAAGCATTTACACATCAAAATATCATATATCAAACATCATTTATCAAAACATCAATTTCATCCATTGATAGAATTTTAAGTTTTTATTTCATGTACAATTATAACTAACCATTCCAAATGACAAATCAAACTATCATTGAAAAAAACACACAGCAAAAAAATGATATTGATGAGAAGAAAAAAAAGCCCAAAGGTGGGAATGAAGATGAAACAATTTGGAAAAGCTAAAAAAGGAATACACAAAAAAAATAAAAAAATACTAAAATAATAATAAAATATAAAAAATATTTGAAAAATATTTAATATAATAAAAAATACTTCCCAATTAATTTTTTTATAAAACAAACATGTTTTGTCAAAAACATTTAACATTTTTCAAAATGATGTCGAACTTATCCCAAAAGAATTATCAAGCAACACCAAATATGTACATCAAGAATAAGAAAAACCCTTATTAACAAAAGGTGATATTTTAACAATTGAACCTCAATTTTCCACTAGTAAAAAAAATAGAAAAAAATGACCCAAAGAAAAATTAACACTCAAAATTGAAAAGAAAAAAAAGAACTCAAAAAATTTAATACATAAAAAAAAATGTACTCAATGCTCAAAGACCAAAAAAGATCAAAGACACATAAGGTACTTGAAAAGTATTAAATAAAACAATAAAATATTTTTTTCCACCACAAATTTTTAAAAAGAATAAAATGTTTTGTCACTTTCATAAAAAAATCTAACTTTGAATTTGGCTATTGTTGTGTTTGCAATGAAAAAAAAATTATACATGAACTAATGATTTGTGATATTTCAAATTTTCATTCAAATTCGAAATATATGAAAAATTACTCAAAATGAATCTTAAATATCATTTTTTTGAAAATGATACCGAATTTATTGTAGAAGAACTAATAAATGACACCAAACATGTACAATAAGAATTGAATGGACTTTTGTTAGTAAAGGAAGGTATTTCAACAACTAAAGTTCAATTGTTCATATGTAAAAACTTGGTATGTTTCTTTTAAAAACAATAAAATACCAAAATGTGCATTAAGAAAAGGCTTATGGATTGGCATCACACCACTAATACTACCAAAATTAATAATGGTGGAAGAAACCTTATTAACATGTTACCGTTATCATACCATGTCAGTTAAATCAAGATATACCAACAAAGGAGGAACAACATGCCAACATGCAATTAAAAATAATATAATAAATTTTGCACAAAATCTTGAAAATGCAATAAAAGTTTTAGACACATTGCAGTCATCATTAGAATCATGTTGATTGATATTATTACAACTTGTACATTTTGTTGGAAGCTCACACCCACCTATAGGATTAATCAAAAATTGCAAACTATCATATGTACATAAATCTATTGTAACCATATGGCCAACTTGGTTAAAATCTAATCATATAGGCTACAAAAATATAATTATGAATACACATGTATTAAATACAGTGCTTGAAAATGATATACCAAAGCGAATAATGATATCAATGTTCTAATTGACAAATATTGAAGTAGCAAATGTTGAACATTGTACAAATATCACGAATCTACATGAACAATTTTTTTTTTGATGAAATTGAACATTACATAGAACATCAAGTCTAATAGACTTCAATGGCATAGACATAAATCAACATGAACAAATGACTAACACACACCAAAATTTACAATTATAATCAATATTTGTCCTATAATCATCACACCACAATGATAAATGAATACAACAAACTAGATATAATAACATGCATGTTTCCCACCTTATTTCCTTTTGGAATTGGTGTCCCCAAAATGAATAATAAACCCATCAAATTATCAATACAAATTCATTTAGAACATTTAATGAATTTAGATGAAACTTGTTATTAATTTTCAAAACACCATGTGTTTCCATATTTTGTATTAAATATAATACAATGCATACAAATCTATCTTGGAGCTAAATTAACAATATCAAAATCATCAACATGAATGAAAGAGAACTTGTCAATGAAATACAAACTTCATTGATGACATTTTGATAACATGCATCCTTGCACCACAAGGCCACAAGACCTTGAAGAAAAATAATTTACAAACTATTTTGAAATGACATTCATAAACTAATGAACATATGCAATCGACATGTATGTAATCCAACATGCTACAAAACAAATGCTAATATGTCAAAAAAAACTTTGCATGTATGGATTCCCTCAACCTTTAATCAATGAAACTCATTTTAACATTGAAACAAGATTTTTACACATAATTTTTAAAAAATAAATAGTTAAATAATGCAAATCCATGGATATTATCAACTTCAAGATGTAATCACAATTTGAAATTTATAACAACTTCTGGAAAAAACAATAAATCATTGATTTATTACATCACAAAAAATATTTATTTACATTTCACACATGTATTCTCTTTTGAAATTATAGTACAAAAATTAAAGTAATAAATTAAAACTCAAATAATAACTATGATTCAATCGACAAAAGTTGATGTCTCTTCATACGTTGTTTATATATAATAAGAAGTCAACAATAAATATTAGTCACCAACATAATTAATTACTTCTTGAACTTGCTAGATCACATAACTAATCATGATCAACAATGAATCCACTTTATGAAGATGATATTGAAAATGAATTCCAACAAAACATCCATGACATAAAAAAACAAAACTTAGCCCTAAACAAATATAAATTGAATATTTATTATATAACACAAGTACTAAAACCTATGTAACTGAAATAACAAAACATTTTTAAAAATGGAAATAAATCAAAAATGAAAATACATAATAATCACAATGTGAGTTTTGTTATCAAACCTTAGGTTTTGATCAAACAATGGAAGCAATAATTAAAACTTTCACAAATATCAAACCTTGAATCAACACCATAAATTTCACATCCATATTCAAACACGACCTATGCAAATGAGAATACAAAACTTGAGCTACACCATTTACTATTTAATGACATGCAATCATATGATATTGAAAACAAAAAATAAAAATGATAAACTTTCATTAATGAAACAAATATTTATTCACTATTACACATTAAAAACATCATAAGGGAAATAAAATAAAATAAATGATTTAGAAGTCATTTCATTTGAAAATTTCATTGCAAGTACAAGAAATAATCAACTATTACAATATGTAGGAGGAGATGCATGTATTGGTAAAACACATATAATAACATGGGAAAATAACAAAAACTTAGCATTGCAACATACACTACAAATGTGGCTTTATTAATAAGTGGAACAACAATACAAATTTGTTGATCAATAAACACACAACTATAAGCAAACCTATCTCAATCATAAAGTACATATGGCCAAATATCCAATTCATCATTATCCACCAAATATTTATGTTAGGTTGCACATTGCTTGCCACAATACACTTGACACTACAAAAAAATAAAATCTAACATTTTACCATTTGGAAGAATCAACATAATGTTCATGGGAGATTTTTTACAATTTTTGCCAATCAATGACACACCGTTAAATTCAACAAATATATAATTGATTTTTACATTCACAAATTAACACAAAAAAATTCATAGGAAAAACCTTTGGGAAAATTACATTCAACCAAATAGTATTATCCTAACATAGCAAATGAGATAGAACAAAGACATTCAATATGCTACCCTTTTAGAAAACCTTTGAAAATATTCAAAACTTTGACTTTGACTTGTTAAATTATTATTTTTAATTTAATATAAATGTCAACTTATTTTATGATCCATGGAGGACAACACCCGTCATAGTTCCTCATAACAAATTACGAAATGTAATAAACCATTACATGTAAAATTTATATTCAAAACTAGGAATTATAAACGAAAACATTGGATACGTCAAAAATATATTCCTCACAAATTTCGAATGGATATAGAAAGACATTACAATGCATCTCCCTATAAATGTTTTAATCAATTTGAATGATTTCATATAAAAGAACATAAAATTAGAAGGCCTCCTTAAAATGTCATATTAACAATACCCATACCAAGGAATTTCCAATATCACCATCACATATAAAAATCAAACACCTATAAAACATTTGTGCAATCAATAGATATCAATTGCATCTTGCCCCAACTTTTTGTTCACAAATTTCAAAGCACAAGGACAAACATTTGACAACTTAATTACATACCTTAAATAACCACTTGACAATGTGCATTTAAACATGCACAACATATACGCAACCTTATCCCATCTATGATCCATAGATGGACTCATAATCTTACAAAATATTAATATCCAAGACATGCAATGCCAACTTCAAAAAAGGATCACTAAAATTGTTGGAACCTATTTCAAAGCATAATATAACAAAAAATGTCCAAAATAATTATCCACTAAAATCTTACAAAGAAAAAAAAAACATTTAATTATGATCAATGATTTAGATAATGATAATATTGAAAACAATATCATCAATTACCAGCATGAAGAATTCCAATTATCTAAAAATGATGAAAACATTATTTTCAATCCAAATGGATGGTTGAGCAACCATCATTTGGCAACCACAATGCAAATATGGTATGTTCAGAAATTACAATCATTAAGATATCAACAACACACGTACACATCCATGAGAATTATGCACATATATTTAACCAATTTTTTTCAACATGTTTTCATAAACAATAATCATTGGATCTTAGTCCAAATACATGCATCCACACTAGACTTGTAGTGCACAATATATGATTCAATTGGACTAACAATGAAAAAATTACCAAACTATACCATTCAATTACTAAGACCATAAATGTAAAAAAATGTTATATTCATATGAAAATGCCATACAATAACTAGACAATTCATCTTTTCACAATAACATATGTAGCTAATATAACATTTGGACTTAACCTAAAACAATCAATTTACAATGTGCCACAAATGCGATTACATTTACATAACAACATCAACAATAAAACTATATATCTATTCTCCAAATATTCACATTCAAACACACTATACAAATAAAATGGTCAATTATCACTAATAGTGTGTAGCAACGCAGAACCCAAGTTTGTTTAAACATCCTTACAAGCCCTTGAACCTTTTTTTTTCAAGAAACAAAGTTTTAAAAGGTTTTCCAAGACTTGTTAGGAATTCTTAAACTTGTTCAAATTTGAAGTGTTATGCATAAAATAGTACCTTAATAATGTATGTACCAATGAATAAAAACAAAGTTTGAATATGAATCCACTATTAAGTTTCAACATGTTCAAATGAGGGGGTTCATTGGATATTGACACAAACCGTGTTATGACACAAATGAATTATGTGGAATTAGAATTACATATTTGTCAAATGCCTAAATGTCCATTTTTTTGAAGAACCATGTTGTAGGTGTTAATGTGTAATGTGTATTTAAGTTATGTTAGTAGGTAGTTCAATTATAATCTATTATAACTTGCAATGAAAAATTAATAATAATAAATGTCATATGCTTTATTTTTTTTAATGAATCAATACTTTTGAAAATATTTTGAGCTACTTTAATTAATAGCCCTGAACCCTAATTGGAATTGGGACTAGCTCCTTTTTTTTAAATGAAAAGTTTTATACTCGAAAACCTTTGTATTTACAAAAATTAATCTAGAAATTAAAAAAAATGTTTTTGCATAGTCCAAAAATAACTCAAACCTTTAATTGGACGTTCAATCAAATTGAAAAAAAAAAATCGAAGGTTTTTTAAAAAGTAGATAACTAGCATTTTTTAATGTTGGTTGGTTATTTCATTAGAACCTTCCCAAAATTGAAAAACCTTTGTAGTTTTTAGATGTTTTGAAAACTTTCAAAAAAAAATTTATGAAAAATTTCAAAATCAAAGAGCCTCTCGTCCTAAATGCCTTTGAACACCCTAAAAATTTTAGCAAAAACAAGTGGCGATTATATAAAAGGTTATTGAATAGTTCTCAGAATTTTGAGAATTGTAGGCTACCTATATATAAAAAATGATTCCTAAATTTATTGAAAACTATTATTATTCAAATATTGAAACTAATTTTTTTAATTTCTTGAGAAGCGGTTATATTCTTAATAAAACTACATGATAACCACCAATCACTTGGTGTTGTTTATAAAAACCACCCAATATTGGTATTTTCCACCAAGTTTATAGCAATGAGATCAAGAATCAAATAGAAACTTAAACAAGTAGTTAATTGCATAATAGTTCTATCCTTTACGACAAATCCAATAAGAATTACAATAGGAAATGTCCCATGAACATATGTAACACTTGGTGAACATTCTTCAAAATGTGGGACCAAATGAAAACTACATCATAGTTCCTTATAGGGACCTTTTTTAAAACAAAAATTTTAATAAAAAAAATTGGCGTATATTTCCCAAACATAGCAAGGACAATCGAATTTACACTAAAAATAAATAAATCTCTTATGTTTTTGTCAAAAAATGAAAAATAATAATTTCATAATTTTTCTATTACAAGCACAACCATGGTTTTTTTCTCAATTATGTGAAGGAAGTGGTATAACAATTATCCACAAGAAGACCTAACCAAATTTGGCCACAAGTCACAAAGGAAAGTAAAAACATTTTAGGAACCCTACTATATCTTGGCAACATGTTATAACTATTGTCTAAATTTAACAATCTTAAATTTAAATTCATTAAATTTTGTGAGTTTGGGCCATTTTCTCCAAGAAAAAATCCATTATAGAAGTTGCATTACTTTTTTTGTTTCCAAGTGACAAAAGTTTTCCCAAAACAATGATATGCACAACCTAGGTCAAATATAATATGTTTTTTTTTAAATTAAAAAATTTACCAATTTTTGCATTGGAAAAGATGTGCCTCCTACATGGTAATGCATGTTTCAATACAATTCTCATCATTGTTACAAATAATTGCTACTCACATTGAAACTTCATAAACTTGTGGAAAACAAAAAAAACCTAAGCATTTGCCTAAAACACGTTGTCAAATTACTACAATAGATTTTAAAGTTTGGGCAAGGTTGTTAGAAATGATGTAGCATGCCCATTTTGCATCGGTCATCACATTGACATCTATCCAAATGTGTTGATTTTGTCCATTAAATCAAATGTGGACAAAAGTTTTTTCATTTCATTTGCCCCTTGGATGCATGGTGATTAACATTGTGATGATTGAACAATTTTGGTTGTCACAATTTTGGCAACTGATACCCATAGAGTTTGTAGAGATTGAAATATTTGTTTGTTATTTGATTGAAGATGGATCAATCAATACTATTGATGTGGCAACCAAATTTGGGCCACTTATTCGTTGCCATTTAGGTAGGTTTTTTTACTCATTAATAATTGATCCTAAGCATCCATTGGTGATTAAAATTAATTTGAATTATAGTTGGAAAATTGGTCGACTTTCCAAAAACATTTAATGAACCCACTTTGCCTGTACTAAGTAATAAGAAGTTGAGTGTGCAGTGTAAATTATTTTTTTTCTTTTGAGGGGTGTGGCCTTTGTGTTGTTTAACAAGTAATCATTGCCATGTACTTTGGGAAAAGGATGAAACATTTATTAGTGTATGAAGTTTCAAATTGGAATATTGCATATGCAATTGGTGCTGAATTTCATCATGTAATTCTTAAGATAAAACCAAACCTTATTATTGTATACAAATTTTTTTAATCAATTTTTTTCTTTTTTGGTGTTTTTTTTAATCTAGGGTAGGTAGAATGTGTGGGGGCCATGGTACTTGGTGATTTCGGACAAGTTAGGTAAGATCACATGTAGGTTATGCAACAATGTCATTTCATACCACATGAATATAATGTTTTGCCATTTGAGTTATCGACATCATGACAATGCAAGGGTTGGTGGTGCAATGTGTTCAAAGGCATGGGCATAAGTCAATGCATTATTTGTCACTTGTGAAGGAATTGCCCTTTGACTATTAAATGACATGGTTGTACTAGCCCTTGATGGGCCAACATAAAAACTAACCATTGAAATGTCAAACCTTTGTGTGGAAAGAGAATGTGCTTCGATGTCTCAAGTGGGAGAAACTCAAATTTGCACCCCACCTATAAATAACATGTAGGTTCCTAATAGATTCACAAATAATGATCCCTAACTCTTTCAATAAATCCCATTATAAGAGGGATTGAATTCAACAAAAAAATAGGAGTTGGACAAGAAGTGGGCAACTTTCTTTTATGAAATAAACATCCCTTTCATGATAGCATAACATTTGACATTCATAAAAGCTATGAAAACAACCTCAAAGTCCCAAATCTACTATAAACCCCCATTGTACCATGGATTGTACACAAATTTATTAAGCAATTCCAAGGTCAATGTGTCCAAACTTGTTATTGTAAAGATGTGAATTTCCATACACAAATATGGAACAATAATTTATTTTGATGGTTGGGACAATGTTGCAAAGCATCCATTGTTGAATGTGATGTTTGCTTGTTTTAATGGGGATGCATTCTTAAGTGGCATTAACACAATGAGGGAACATAAGGATGCTCCCTACATATGTAATGGCTTGGTTGGGTGCATTAAAATCGTTGAAGTGGACAACATTGTACAAAAAATGTTTCAAGCATGTGAAATGTAGTTGACCTTTTGATTTGTTGTTTTTCAAACCTTTATTTGCATGGATGTGCAATCCATTGTATGGACTTGTTACTATAAATTGAGGAAATAAACTAGTCAAAATGAATTGTGAAAAAGGCAAATGATATTATTTTTTCACATAACAACACCTTGTGCCACTTGCAATCTTCTATCATTACAGGACCAACCTAATGTTTCAAAACTCCATTGAGACGTGATTTGCAACTAATTTCTTAATGATCGAATAGTTGTTGAAAATGAAACCTATTGTTCAACAAACCATCAACCTTAAATGTACAACTTTTGTGAACACATTGCATGACATTCATTAACACAAATCCCTCACCAAGGTGAAATACATTTGAATTGACATAAAGAGGGACATGTTTTGGGATACTTGTGTGCCAACTTTGTACACATGGTGGAATTGGTTTTAGTGGCATTAAGGGCCCCAATGAGAAATTTTGTCCTTTTGCACCCCCACACTACAACTATTGTTCAATTTGACTACATTTCAATTACATTTGGCCATTTTAAGTTTGTAAATGGCTTGTTGCATTAATTAATGGTCAATATTATTCATGGTTGTTATGTTCACTATGTTGCTCACTTGTGAATATAATTTGGACCTCATTTAATCATTTAATAATTTCAAATTGATGATGTGGAAATTAAGGATTTTATTTACACAATGCATTATAATGGGTTAGTGATTTTTTTGACATTTTTTTTATTATCAACATAATACATGAGTTGAACTATATCAACTTTTAACATGTTACACAACAATATATCTTGGGATTTACAACTAATTAATAAAACAACTATTGTGTTTTTTTGACAATAATCGTAACTAAAAGTTCATGTTAATGACTATGTAGTTGTAAAAGACATTGTGGTGCCACATGGCATTATTGTTTTGCAATTGTAATCAATATCACAACTTGATGGTTTTTACACAAATATCAAAAATGTAATTTTAATACTTTTTAATCATCCAAAATTAAGTAATAACAAAATTCCATTCATTCTTGCAATTTTTGGTGAATAATAACAACTTATGGTCATGTGATGCTGATGTGGCATGCCACATGGCAACAAGGTTGACTAGTAGTCACAACACTTCATGACTTGTGACACTAACTTCACATCATGATTCATGTCATTGATTTGATTAATTAATCTCATTTATTAATTAATTTAAAATATTTTTCTCCTTTATAATTAATAACGACTCGATCTTCCATGTGATGATGAAATGGCATGCCATTTGGCAACAAGGTGTCAAAAAATTTCATGGCAATCCATGATTTTTTGTGATACCATAAATTTTTGTGTGTCTTGAATTTATGGCACCAATATTTGTCATGGCATACCATATTTCTTTGTGTGCCATAAGGTTTTTGAAGTCATGAATTTAGATGCATGTGTATGTGTACTAAACAATTTATTATTAATTTAATTATGATTATAATATAAGTACTTTTTTTAACAGGGTAAACCTGGGTGCGAGCTACCCAAAGAGCTATCGTAGCAATATCATGGCTAGAGTAGTAGGGAAAAGCTAGGGATCAATGGGCCTGTCCTCATTAGGGCTCCCTAATAAAGCAGAGGATATGGTTAGGACAACGAGCTTGAAACATAGAGCCCGTCTAAAGCTAGACTGAACATCCTAAGCAGGATATAGTGGCGAGCGAATGGTTAGTAGGCCAATATCGTCAAACCTGCAGTTGATGGCATTAGTTTCTATAGCACTTAGTTGATTTGAAAAAGGTGACCCATAATTCTTTTTTATTTTTAAAACTATTTAACACATTAGCTTAGGTTAACATACATATTAAGTTAACCTATGTATGTAAGCTACTTAGTAAAAACCTACTTCGTAATATAGGTTATTTTTAAAGGTACTTAA
>Ga0116228_10002415_pt1 | contig 16144 bp, 15 predicted proteins | sample S1TSphfallax_2_FD_89694 | JGI IMG/M metagenome (GOLD analysis project Ga0116228, IMG submission 89694) | Host-associated microbial communities from peat moss isolated from Minnesota, USA - S1T2_Fc - Sphagnum fallax MG | ecosystem: Host-associated > Plants > Peat moss > Unclassified | place...
CAAACTAAGGTTAAAGTAAACCAATACCCCCACAAAAGCACCATGAAGGATGGATATAATTAGATTTCTCTTTGGGATTTTGTCCCATTTGTAAGCATGGTGGTTATTAAACATGAATGTGATCTGCACTTTTAATTGAGAGTGGCACTAACCTATGAACACCCTTAATTGACATATGACCAAAATTTGTCCCAAGTGGGAGGAAGGAGTTGTAGCCTTGTAACCACACCCACATTCATGTAAAGTGTCACTATGAGTGTTGGGCGGTTCTCATTTTTTTGTGGTGAGAACCAGTTGGTTCCAGTTCTCTCATGATGTTACGAGAACTAGATCGGTTCTCTAATATATATATATTTGGGCTGGTGAGAACAAGTCAGGTTATCATCAAATTTTTATTTTTTTAAACTTACCCAGTTCTTAGATTGGGTGGTTCTCATATACACAACAACAATCGAATTTCACATCTGGTTTTCACAACTTGATTATTAAATTTTTCATTAATTAAAATCAGTTTTAATAATTAATAACTTAATTGTTTCATCAAAAGAAAAGAGCAACACCATGTGATAAGAGTAACAACAACAGGACAAGAAGAAGAGCCATGGGAAAAAAAAGAGTAATAGTAATTAAAAGAAGAATAATAGCAATAAAGAGAGAAAAGTAATAGCAGTAAAAAGAAGAGTAATGGCAATAAAGAGAGAAGAATAATAATGCAAGAAGAGCAATAGAAGTAAGAGGAAAAATGTAATAGCAAGAGGAGAAGAGTAGCAGCCCCAAGTGAGAAGACGAACAAGAGGAGCCAATAGCAGCAGCCCCATGTGAGAAGAAGAACAAGAGGAACCAATGAAGCAAGTTTGTTTAAGATCTTGAGAACTGGATTCAGGTTTTCATATGAAAATTTGGTTCTTTAAAAAAAAATTAAAAAAATTAAAAATTTGGGTTCATCTAGTTGGTTCTCACATGGGTGAGAACTTTAAAATCTGTTTTAAACCCAATTTTCATCCAAAATGAGAACAATTCAGTTCTCAAATGTGAGAACCGAACTGAGAACCAGGTCACCCAATGAGAATCACCCAACACTGGTCACTACCTGTTTTTAAACTTTTGAGTAAGTTGTAAGGGACTTCAATCTGAAACTTTTAGTTTAAACAAAAATTGGAATTTGGTTGGTTGAAACTTTAGAAATGGAAATTTTTCCATTCCTCATTTGTTGAGTGTGCAATTGATGTAGTTTTGGGCAGCCATAAAATTTAACTCCCGCAGATTGGCTGCTATTGTTAGACTGTTTGTTCCCTTTCTTAGTTTATGAGCAAGAATCAATGAGGATTTCACAAACCTGATGGTGTTGCAACAAATCCTCTGCTACCATGCAGCAAATGTAGAGTTGATGAGAAGATAATTAGCAGTTACATCTCTAACCATACCCAGACATCTTCTGCAATGCAAATGAAGCATCTCATGACATGCATGGATCTATATGAGCTGAAGCTAGCTTTGTTATCCCATCATTCTTTGCTTGATTTTGGATGAAATTTTTGATCAAAGATTTTTGAGTGTGTAAACTTTGTAATCCAACATTAGGGTTTGTAATCCAATTCATGAATGAATTGATTGAACTAAAATTCTATCTAATGCATGAAGTAGACATAAAATGATTGTAAAAAGGGCTTAGGTTCTTATGGGTTAAAATGGCTTTGGATCTGGTATGTAAGGAGTTCCTATGCTGAATTAACATAATGTAAGGAAGGAAGTTCAATTGGCAACTAATAGTGGCCGGTAGGGCACAAATTGATTGAAGTTAGACCAATGTCATTATTTGAATATGCTATTTAGTTCTGAAATAATAGGATTTAACTTTTTCATCGGAGAGATATATTTGTGTCAAGGGGAATCCTAATACCATGTTCCATTTCTTATGCCAATTTTGATCTAAACAACATACTTATTCATAGTATAAAGGTTTTGCCTATGCACATTTAATGTTGAAGCATTTTGTGTGGAATCTTTGAATTGCCTTTCGCTTTGCAGGCCTCACACAACAGTCTTTCTTTGTAGAAGGTGTTGCAGGCATTATGCTTATAAAAATTGCATTTATGTATATATGTAGCTGAGAAAGATTACATGACTCCAAGGTGTTTAACATGCTGCCAACTTTTGCATTTTCAATTTGTAAAAACATTTACTTGGTTTGTAATTTTATTTCTCAATCTAGTAAGCCAACCAAACTTACCTTGGGAAGTCATTTGTTATTTCTATATTTTAGGAAACACTTGTAGAAAGGCATTTTTTAATATGCTATGAAATAAAGATATATTTAAAGTATATTCTAGATATATTTTGAATTATTTTAAAATTATTAAAATTATAATTTCATAATGAATTATAGGAATCATATTTATATTTAAATAACTTACAAAATGATCGGTCCAGGTGGTTTGCTATTAGTAGTTCCCACATATATGTAGTTCAAGTTTTATTGGTGGGGTTGCCAAAAAAAAAAAAAACTAAACATAGACATTTAATTTTATTATACAGAGTGACATACTGAGCACAAGTGGAGATGCTCTTATAACCTCCACTTGAGGGTTTTTCAAAGTTTTTCAGAATCAAAGAACCTCTAGTTCCGAGTTTCTGAAGTTTTTTAGAATCTGCAAAGTTTTGGTTCCAGGTTTTGGAAAAATTAATAAAAAAAAACCCTTGCTTATGAGTTTTTGAAGGTTTCAAAGAAGAACTGGTGGGTTTCTCGAAAGAATTGACAGTTTAGGGTAGTTTCTTCAACCAATTTTTTGAGAATCTTGAACAAGGGTCCATATACCCGACCCATACCTACTTGTCCTTTCTTATAAAAAAGAGAGAATCACCCAACACTAGTCAATCCAAACTCCATTGGAACATGTACCCAACATCTCAGTAACAAGGTTACAATCTCAACTCTTATAACAACCTTCATTAAACCCTTCAAACTAATGACACTTGATATGGCATTTCCAACAGTGATCCCTGGAACAAAAAGGCTTATGTATAATGGACCTATAACTAGGCCCTCAAAGTAGCTGGTGTCTTGATCATTGATTCACCAGACTACCATTGACTCACAATACCTTAATTTGCTCAATGAATTAAAGAAGAACCACAAGTGAAACCCACATACAACGACAAAGTTACCCAACCCCCCTATAAGAAAAAATGTATTAAACTTTAGGCCAAATAAGTCCCCAAACCTTTGTAATGCAATAAGAGATTCACTATAGTCAATCTCATATTTTCAGAAATAGCTCAAGTATTGCACCTTAATTCATTCATTACATTCCACATTGTATTAAATTTCTAAGATAAGTTGGCAAAGATGAAGAAGAGAAAGTTGTTAGATTCTTGTCCTTGTTTTATGTAAATGATTTTTAGTTCAATGACCATGGGGCCCTTGTAACCTAAAAATAATGTTAGATGTTTTCTGTGGATGAAGGCTGCAAACCCTAATTTGGCTCAGTGGCTGAACTACTAGCGGTGCGATGATTCAACGACGTTGAAGAATTTGTTTTTTGATTTGTTTCTATTTTTGGTTCATTTTGTTGCTTTGCAGGTTATTGTGAAGGGATCTTGACGAGTTGGTTTCAATGATGGAGCGCAATCCCGACTGTTCAATGAAGACTTTTCATGTGTTGTGTGAATTTTGATTCTACAAGGGGATTGGCAGGAAGATTTATGGGGAGCGAACAGACAAGGATGGGAAGAATATATTTGATGTTGGTTGAAGAGTACATAGCAAAAGTTTTTTGTGATGAAAAGAAGCTAAGTTGCCAGACTTTCAGGATAACTAACAAGTGTGTGGTCGATTTGTATTTTGGGTGTTGTAATTAGATAGGGATAAAACTTGATTAGGACTGTTGGATTAGAAGAACTCTGACGTTTGAACTTTTGTTATGCCAAGAACGTCAAAAAGAGGTCTAGAGGTCTTGCATGTTTTTTTTCAAGGATCAACACAAGGGAGATGATGAGTGTGTCAAGGATTTTTGGAGTGGTTGTGTGGTAGCTCATGTTTGATGACTTTGGGGATCTTGAAATGATGAGTGTGTAATATGTTTCATCTTAAGGAGAAAATACATGTTGCATTGTGGGAGCTCCGGGGATTCTAGGAACAAGGGGATATTGGAGAATATAATAGATTACATTCACCAATCCTACCTTGAATCTTTGTCTAGTTTCTAAGAGGAATCATGGGAAGTAATTGAGTTAGTTTTTGTGGGGTTTCTATTGTTGGGTATGAGCTGCCATTCCCTTGAAGCAACCTATTGATTCCTAGAAAGGAAATTGAGAGTGAAACTAATCCCTTGTGGTCCATAGAAATAAGACAATAGAATGTAGGTGTCTGTAAGGATGTTGATGAAAAAATAATACTTGAAACAAATCTTTCTCTAAGTAAAATTTCAGCAATATTTATTAGTCTCTGTATGCCTAACATTGGGGGTTTACACAATGAAGAAAGTATTTCCCCTTTCATTTGGTATCAAAGCAAGTTGATCCTAGAAGGCTGGTGCATATGAGATTATTAGGGTATTTGAAAGAGGAAATGTTTCGAAAGATAGGATGTCTGATTCCAGTGAAGAGCAATTTGTTGCACAAAATTAGGAAATTCAAGAAGAACATGATATTACTGTTAGGTTTGATTTTCCTAGAACTAAAACAACACCACGAACATGAGCATTAATTTTGTGTCAGTTGGGATTTGGTGTTGTTGCCATTATAAGAGCAAGTCCTGATGAAGCACAAGTTGGAAACATTGTTGTGGAGTTGGACAACGGATTTTGTACGAGGGCACAAGTCTGGGTGAAAATGCACGATGGAATAGGAGGATGGGTTTCAAGCGTAACATTCCAAAGACAATATCATTTTACCTCCTACCTTGCCTAGGGTATCAACACACAACTCGGAAATGCAAAGATAAGTGCCGCAATTAAGTGATGTTTGGATTCCTTTCTCTCTTATTTCTCCAAATCATTTCATCAGATTTTTCATTCTAGGAGTGGAAGATTTATTTTTGGCTAAAGATTGGATACTGAAGGTGGAAAACTCAAGAATGAAGTCTCGGTTGATAAGTTGGAGAACATTTGATGACGAGAATTTTGGGATACAATGGCAAATGGACTTTGTAGATGAGCATATTTTCACTCTTTTACCTTAGGCATTTTAAGATACCACTAGCTTGGCTACTATTAGGGTCTTTGATTTTGATCATGACTAGATGAGGTTGGGGACATAACCATTAGTATATTAGCATCAAGAATTTGCATTTAGGTAGCAATTTGGATAGAACCTAATTGATAGCAAGAGAGCCTCATTTAGAGTAATGAGGCAAATAATGTAGGTCATAGCAGTAGAGCTAAAAACAATTTGGAGAAGGATGGATGTAGAATAGTTCTTGTAGAAAAATATTGGTAGTAGGTAAATCAAGAGTCAAGAAGGGTCAAAATGATTAATCCTCAGGGCATGGATGAGTTGTTTTAGGGATGAGATCATGAAGACGTAAATGATTGGGCTAAGAGATTGATAATGGTGGCAAAAGTCTGGGATTTGAATGTTGATAAATTATTTTAAATTGCCAAATTGAACCTAAGAAGGAAGGCCAAAGAATGGTTCAAGAAGTTGAATCCTACACCTACTAACTGGACAAAACTACATACCTAGATAGTGCAAAACTATGGCAATGTTGATGCTAATGGCATTTGGTTCAAACTGGATGCCATCAAGCAAGAGCCAAAGGAAAAGGTTCAAAAGTACTACAAAAGAATGGATAAGCTTTTTCAATGGCGTCAAATACAAGATGCAAAATGACATCGTAAATTCCTGGGAAAACTAAGGCCAAAACTAAGAAAACTTAATGTTGTCAAGACTTACATTAACATTGAGGAGGTGGTTGTAGTTGTTGTTGAGATTGAACATGTATTGGGAGAAATGGGAGAGACCCCATATGAACCCATGAAGGAAGAACATGATGAAACCACATCTAGAGAATCTACCACAAATCATCAACTTCATGATTTGAATGAAACTCTCATTAATTTCTTTGGGAAAGGGATAGATGGCAAGGTTGGACCTAGTACAAATTTTTCTTTTAACATTCACAATCGTTACCAATTATGCCACTCAGAAGAACACACAACCTCAACATGCCCTAAATTTGCAAACACAAGGCAAAAATGTGCCAAGTGCGGAAGTGGGCATAAGACTAACAATTGTGGTTTGAAATGTTCTTTTTGTCTTGGATTAGGGCATACGGACGAAATGTGTTGGAAGAAATTTGCAAAAGGTTTGCTTGCCACCACGAATTTCCTAGAAGTTTTGGTTGATGATGAAGAAGCCACTCTAATAAAATTAAACCATGTTTGTGGAGAGGACCAACATATTTTTTTGGGGTGAGAATCCCAAAAAGGAGATTACCCATAATTACAAATCCAATAGAAGATAAAAAAGAAGTGATTCTGGAACAAGGAGTTGGGTACACGCTCCCTAGCTCATAGCACTTTGGGGGTAGAGGGGTGTGTTGGAGCTCCAAGATGGGACTAGGAAGATTGACAAGCATTCAATCACTCACATAGACCTGCACAAAACCAAACCACAAGTTGGTTAGTGCATAGTTGGAGCACTTTTGGTGCTAAGACGGGCCATGGGTAAACTCGGATTCACAAGACTCACCATAGCCCGGACTTGGGGGAAGCCACCACCTTCCCCTTTATAATATATTTTGTGCCTCTCCACGAAGCCCACATCCAAATGGCGTTTTGTCCCGGGACTCCCAAATGGGAGTTTCGAAATTCCCAAAGTTGGGATTCCCATAACTTTGGGGCCCCATAACTTTGCGTGCAAAGCTCTGATTGAGATGAGGTTTGAAGCAAAGTTGTAGCCCTTGTTGAGAGCTTCCAAAACGTATGTTGCACAGCACCTTCACGTAAGGAAATTGGGTCAATTCCTGACTTTTAATGGTTGGGAGTCAAATTGCCAATTTGACTCTCGACCTTTCTTTTGGGCATAACTTGTGTTTTAGATGTCCAAATGGGTCATGCAAGCCATTTTAAACATCTAAGTTTCAACATATTTCCAATGATATAAAGAACTCCTCAATCCATTGAGTTTTGGCCCTTTCAATCGCTTTCTTAACATTTGGGAGTCCATCAGGACTCCAACTCCCAAGGTGGAAGCTCCCTTGGGAGTGTGAAGGTTCATTCCTTCACACTTTCTTTCACTCCCAGGCTTCCTCTTTTGGCCCACAACCTTATAAGCCTTTTCCTTGGTCACAAGCCCAAAACTAGGGTTGCAACAAAGGAGCAAACATGGGATCTGAAACGACTATGAAATCTAAAATTCTTTCTCATTTCATCAAAATAAAGATTGCTTTAACTCCCATGGAAACCATTCTCATAATTCCATGAGAACTAGAATTTTTGGAAGGACTAGTTAAACTAACTAGAAGGAGAAAAAATGAAAAAGGTTAGAAAAATCAAATAGTTACAATTCATTCAACCCTTGCAATTAGGAGGGTTAGTGTCAACAAAACACATCGTAACAAAACATCGCATCTAGCTATAGAAATCAATCAAGCAATGATTGAAGGCTTGGTGGATATTGGGGCATTTATGTTAGTAATGGCAGCTAATGTTGTTAGGGAATTTGGCATAATGCATCTGGTGGCTGACCATGAAACTTATAAGACGACCTCTGGTATAATGACGTATGCTTTAGGAAGGATTACTAAACTTTTAGTGAAAGTGGGAGGGATCATGTGTCAAATGATTTTCCTTGTGGTGGACATAGACAACTTTGATTTGCTCCTTGGATTGAACTTCCTCATCAAAATAGGAGCATTCGTTGATGTAGAGAAGGGCATCATACAGGTTCGCGACAGACCCGGAATAGAAATGGAAATACTATCGTTGAATGTAGTAAACATGTTGCATGCGCTTGAAGGATTTGAAGAGGAGAAATGCAATATACAAGAAGAGTTATTTAATATAAAGATGAGACAATTGCAGATTAAAGATTGGGCTAATCTATTGGGTGCAATAGACTCTAAGGATTTCAATGATGAGTTTTTTTTTTGAGGAGATCACAAAATATGAAGGAAAGACAGAGGATGGTCCACAAGAGACCATCTTGAATTTGTAGAATGAAATGGAAGAACTTAAGGACTATGGGTTGGATTTGATCATTGAAGAGGAAGCACCTATGTAGATTTTGAATTTGACACTACAAAAGCAACATAAAAACATTTTGGAGGGATTGTTCTTCGAGGATGATGATTATCATGATTGGATAAAATGTGCATCTGTAGAAGAGGATGCTCAGATGTAACAGAGACTTGGAAAAAACATTAAACCCAATGTGCATTTGCATGTGGTGGAGATATCTGATGATTTGATTGAAGAGGGCAGTAGTTGGACCCAAATCAAGAGTAGGGTAACATTGGATGAATCTTTGAATGAAAAACAACAAAAATAGTTGTGGGATCTTCTGGAGGAATTTGACGAGGTATTTGCATGGCACAAAAGGGAGTTGGGGCAATGTTATGTAAGGGAACATTCTATTGATACTCAAAGACTACCTCCGTGTCGTATGACTCTTGGATTGCTATCCTATTGGGAAGAAACTAAATTCAATCTACAAATACAAACCTTGGTGGATTTGGGAAAGATGTGCAAAAGTGCATCAAAATACGCTTGTAGAGTAATTTTGCCAATGAAGAAAGATGGAAGTCGAAGGTTTTGTGGGGATTACCGCCCATTAAATCATCAAACAAGGTGGGATTCTTTTCCCATGCCCCTAATTGAGGATGTTTTGAATAAATTAGGGCACTCCAAGTGGTTTTTAACACTTGATTTGCAGTCTAGGTTTTGGCAGATCTCGATGGCTCCTGATGATGTTAAGAAAATAATTGTGATCACCAAATTGGGTCTTTATGAGTGGAATGTTATGCCATTTTGATTGAAAAATGCTAGTAATACATTTTCACAAACCATGGTTGACATATTCAAGGAATGGACAAACCAATTTGTGAAAGTGTTTGTTGATGATGTCAACATACATAGTGGAACCTGGAATGAACATTCATGTCACATCCAACTGGTTCTTCAGAAACTAAAAGGGGTTAATCTCAAGTTGAATCCTAACAAATGTTGTTTTGGATCCAAGAGCATTACGTTTTTGGGACATATTGTGGATAATGCTTGATCTCAACCTGATCCTAGGAAAATAACAACATTCCAACATTTTCCAACACCTAAGACAACCACGAATGTCAAGGCATTTCTGGGATTGACAGGGTACTATAGGAGATTTGTAACTGGGTATGCTAAGATTGCAGAACCACTATTTGCATTGACAAAGAAAGATTATAAGTTTCTTTGGACACCCATATGCCAAACAACTTTTATTGCATTGAAAATAAGACTTGTGGAAACACATGTTTTGGTCAGACCTGATTTCAACAAACCATTCATCTTGGATGTTGATTGGTTTATAAGGGGTGTCGGAGTTATTTTGTCACAAAAATCTAAGAGGCATGACCAAGTCATTGCTTATGCCAACAAGGGCTTATCTCTAGTCCAACGCTATTTTCATCCCATGGAAGGAAATGCTCTCATTTGGGGTATCATGTATTTCAAGCAATATCTTCATCAAACCCCATTTCTATTATGCACAGATCACAAACCTTTGGAGTGGTTAGCCATTATTTTAGATGCTTATGGTAGGAGAGGCCATTAGATTGCAATGTTGCAAGATTTTCAGTTCAAAATAATTCACCGAGCAGGAAGTAGACACTTGAATGTTGATGCTTTATGTCGAAATCTTGTTTGTTTTCTGGAAGATGATGAAGATTTTGGAAGTGATGTGACAGAACAAGAAGTGCAACTAGGAATCACACCAGCACTTGTAAGGAGTATTGCTACCAACGAGGTTAACATCAATTTGTTTACTTTGCAACACACTGGATAAACAGTAAATGATACTAAAGAACATCACATTATGGGTGAATGTGGTGGAAAAAATACAGATTCACCTTCAAAAGAAGGACCAGAGGGAGTATAGAAGAATGGTGGTTGAAGTTTAAACCATGGTAGATGAAGCCATAAATAGACAAAAGGGCAAGAGTGTGGAGACAGAAGGACAAAGTGAAAATGACTAATCAAGGCAAATGGATATATGGGAAGACAATATGTCAATTGCATTACTCACTAGTGGACATCTAGAAGCTAAGTTTGATAACATTGCCAAAATATAAAAGGTTAAGAAATGGATGATGAGGTATCATTGGTTAAAGGATACCGTGTTTTTCTAGAACCTGGTAGTACTTAGGCTTGTAGAATATAGAATGTTGATTGAGAAGATACATGAAGAAATCAGACATTTTGGGGCAATGCAGGCACTTGTTGAAATAAAAAATAGATTCTTTTAACATGATAGAATTGAAGTTGTCAAAAAATTCATTAGGGCTTGTGAGAAGTGTCAGCTAGCCAAGTAATTTGGAAACATGAGATTCGGCATTGAGGAGATGAAAAGTATTCTTGTATGCGATTTGTTTTATCATGTTGCAATGGACATTGCTGGGCCATTACCAGAAACAACTAGTGGCAACAAGTATGTGCTTGTTGCTATTGACCATTATTCTAAATGGTGTGAAACACAACCTATCAAGGAACATGATGTTTGCACTACTACTAAGTTTTTGGAGGATGAAGTTATTTGCAGGTATGGAGTGCTTAAGTATATTTTAACAAATAATGGCATTGAGTGGATGAAAGAATTCGCTGAAATCTATCAGAAATATGGCATCACACATTAGTTTACTACCCTTGCCTGGCCTCAATGCAATGGTATGGTGGAGCATCTAATAAAGGCCATCAAGCATGGACTCACAGTTATGGTTGTTATCAACATACAGGATTGGGATTTACTCCTACCAAAAATACTATTTGGATACCAATGTGGCATCCAAGCCAACACGAAATATTCCCCTTTCATGGTGCTCATTGGTCGTATGCCAAGACTCACCATTGACAATAGTTTTAGTGGTTTACATGATGTGTTTGATGAATAGGAAAATCCTGAAATCATAGTAGCACAAAATGATTTTTAAGATGCAGTTGATTACAAGTGTGCACAAAACTTTGCCGGAGAATGTGGAGAATGTTTAGAGGAAACAAAAGAAGGTGTATGTTACCAAAAAAGGGTTACAAACCTTCGAAGGTTTCATAGAAAATACCAAAGTTAAGATGTGCAAGCCTAGAAAGAAGAGATCATTGCTTAGTAACTTAGAAGGACCATACTTCTTTGTTGAATACAAGGATGGCAAGGGTTTTCAGGAACAAGATCATGGTAGCAGAATGTGTATTTTCAAAGATCTCAAGGGGTAATGTTGGGAACGATCAAGAAGGGATTTGAATTGTATCTATCTGTAGATTAATGTTTGATCTATGAGGACATAGATTTATTTAAAAGGAGTGGTGACACTTGTAACCTAAAAACAATGTTAAATGTTTTCGGTGGATGAAGATTGCAAACCCTAATTCAGTTCAGTGGTTGAACTAGTGGTAGCGCGGTGCTTCAACGGTGTTGAAATTTTTTTTTTTTGATTTGTTTTTGTTTTTGATTTTTTTTTTGTTTTGCATGTTATTGCGAAAGGATCCTGGTGAGTTGGTTTTAATGATGGAGCGCAATCTCAGTTGCTCAATGAAGATTCTTCATGTGTTATGTGAATCATGGTTTTACAAGGGGATTGCCAGGAAGATTTATGGGGAGGGAAAGGATGAGGATGGGAGGAGTATATTTGATGTTGGCTGAAGAGTATAGAGCAAAAGTTTTTTGTGATGAAAAGAAGCTGAGTTGCTAGACTTTCAGGATAACTAACAAGTGTGTGGTCGAATTGTACTTTGGGTGTTGTAATTAGGTAGGGATAAAACTTGATTATGATTGTTGGATTAGAAGAACCCTAACATTTGAACTTCCGATATGCTAAGAATGTCAAGAAGAGGTCTAGAAGTCTTGCATGTTTTTCTTCAAGGACTAACACAAGGGAGATGATGAGTGTCAAGGATTTCTGGAGTGGTTGTGTGGCAATTCATGTTTGATGACTTTGGGGATCTTGAGATGATGAGTGTGCAATGTGTTTCATCCTAAGGAAAGAATATTTGTTGCATTGTGGGAGCTCCAGGGTTTAGGAACAAGGGAATACTGGAGAATAAAATAGATTACATTCACCAATCCTACCTTGAATCTTTGTCCAGTTTCTGAGAATAATCATGGGAAGTAGTTGAGTTAGTTTTTGTGGGGTTTCTATTGTTGGGTATGAGTTGCCATTCCCATGAAGCAACCTATTGACTCCTAGAGAGGAAATCAAAAGTGAAGTTGATCCCTTGTGGTCCATAAAAATAAGACAATGGAATTTAGGTGTTTGTAAGGATTTTGATGAAGAAGTAATACTTGAAGCAAATCTTTCTGTTTAAGTAAAATTTCAACAATATACATTAGTCTTTGTATGCCTAGCATTGGGGGTTTACACAATGAAAAAAATATTTCCCCTTTCTTTTGGTGACACCCTCTCCACTCTCACTCTAATATTTCCAAACTTTATAACTTGAAACAAAGACATAAGGCAACAAACTACTTGTTATATCAAAGGCCCATGCTAGTTTCAAGCTACTTTTTAATAAAATACTCTGTCCAGATTTTTCTACCTTCCAACTTCGAACTTATCTAATTTCCACCACAAGCTTAAAGCATCCCCAGAAATGTTCAGTATGGGACCATGCACATTAAAATTGGATGAAGAAAAGTTCAAATATGCTGGCTCGGCTCAGGAATATGGTTTTGGCCCAGCATTTTTGCATGTTTTCATGAGGCTGGTACAAGGCACAACAAATACTTGCTAGAGAAGAGTGTAATAAAATATGATTAGACTGTTGGTCCCTGTTTCTGATTGAACAATCATAATGATTTGTATTATGATTGGTCCAAGTGGTTTGCTAATAGTAGTTTCCCACCTATTTGCAATCCCAGTTAGTTTTATGGGAGCACACTGGGGTTGCAAAAAAAAAACACTAGACTTGGATGCTTTAAATATTTTTCCAGGGTCACATTCTGAGCTTGGTTGGGGATGCTGTTACACTAAAATTATGGGAAATTGCCCCAAAATGTGGTGCTATTTGTTGCTTTGTGAGTTGATTATAATAAAAATATTTGGATAAATGTTGAATACTGCAATGAAGGTGAATGATGGCAAAATATGATGAATTTTGCTTCCACATAATAGATTTGGAGAGCTACAAGAATGAAATTTACTTCTATTTGATTGCTCAGTTTGAACTCTCATATGATGATGTTCAACATTGAACTTTAATATTATTGAAAGATGCAGAGAACTGCAAGAATGAGATTTGCTTCCCTTGCTCATTTTGGACTACTATATTATGACATTCTCAATTCCAATACTACAAAACTGCCATGACTATGATAGGTCGTAGGATTTCAGCAATGTGATGAGTGTTGTGGATAATTCAATATTTAATTTGGAATGCACAATTTTAAAAACTTGGAATTTATTCAGGAAAGTAATTGGATTTACTTATTTTAGTTGTAAACTTCTGTCCACACTAATGTTAGCAAGTTCTTGTTCAAGTTAGGTTATCAAGTTAGGTTATAGAGTCTCCAAACTGGAGGTTCCTTGGAATTGATATTGGAATCAAACTAGAGAATTGGTTTAGTTTTTGAATTGATTTAAAATTTGAACTGAGGTGCTGCCTTATTTAAAAAAGGTTCAGGTTCTCTAGGTACATAAATAGAATTTCATTAAAAAAAAATTGAACTTGGCCTTACATTTTAGACAAGTTATAACATTTGATTGCTTGTACATAGTGAATATTACATCAACTTTATCTTGGACTATGTGCACTAGTTAAACAAAGAATTTCAAACAAAAATGGGTGCTACTACTAAACACTAATCCCCTTCTTCCCTTATAACTATTGGCCTATTAATGTTGTTACAATGGTTTCCTCATGCTCTTACTACATTTAACACCTCATGTTCCCACTTCCTACATTGCCATTTGAACCCTGTACTTTGAACTACCAATTATGTTGAACTTTTGTTGTTGTAGCTTTAGTTACAAAATGTCCTTTCCAAGCTTCTCAAACATCCACCATCAAATAACATCACCCCTCTTTTTGTGGCCCAAACAATGTTCATTTCCTTCTTTTGATTTGCTAGTTGTTACTTTCTAGTGTTGCTATGTGAGGTGAAAGCACACTACAATGATCCCCCTTTGGGGCACTTTTGGCTCTAGTATTATAATACATATAATATAATTGTTTCAAAAGCATAATACATTTAATTTTGGGTATCAATTTTGGTTTTTGGGCCCTATGATAATTATTTTTACAAAACTAATGTTATGTAATATTATTTTAGAATAATAATGAATTTTATTGTCTACATTGAAGGATCCATGAATATATTTATAATATACATTGCTATAATAGTGCCACAATCTCGTCTTGACTACATTAACTTTAGGGCTTTCATTAGTCATTAAAATAATCAATTTTAATGACTATTAGAAAAATGGCCCATCTAGCTATGCTTGTCATTTTCTATTTGAATGTGATTACTTGTCAAATGACATGGTTCAATTTACTTTCAACTTTCATAAAGATTAAAAATCATTTAAATTTCTTTTGGAGTATATTTGTGTTTTTGAGTACACAAATACACTACATTTGTTTCCACAAATATACTCCAATCTCCCACTTTATAAAATGAAATGAAATAATCTTTTTATTAATATCTTGCCTAGGTTATATTTAAACATAATATGCCAAAAAATTGTGAAAATCTTTTGAAAGTTTGAGGTGGGGTACACTCAAACATGCGCATCCTTAGAAAGTAATATAATGTGACACCGCAAAGGGGGTCACCATAGTGTGCTTTCACCTTGTGTGATGTAGGTGGTGTGGCATGGTAAGGAGTGATGGTTATCTCCTTCTTTTCATTTATTATTCCTAGTGATGGTCATCTTTTTATTTTGATGTGGTGGCCCTGTTGATGGTCGTCTTTTTCTTTTCATCCAATGTTCCTAGTGATGGTTGTTTCCTTTCTTTAATGTGATGGCCATGGTGATGGTCATCTCACTCTTCTAATGTACTTGCCTTGGTGATGGTCATCTCTTTCTTCTAATCTTATGTTTTTGGTGAAGGTTATTTCCTTTTCTAATTTGATGTTCTTAATGATGGTCATTTCCTTTTCCTAATATGCTTTTGGTAATGGTCATTTGTTGTTATCAATGATGGTCGTCTCCTTTTGATATGATGTTCTTGGTGATGGTTTTTTCCGTCTAATATGATGTTCTTGGTGATGGTCATTTTTTTCTAATTTGATATATTTCCCATGATGATGGTTGTGTTTTAATTTGTTGCCCATGAAAATGGTCTTATTCTAATGATGGAAATCTACTCATGACAGTTGTCCCTTAGTGATGGTTTTGATTGAACCCTTTATTTTTATTATTTATTCAATAGAAATAGTTTTAATAGATTGCATTTTTTCTTTTGCTTTTGCTTTAGTAGCCCTTTGAGTTTGTGTACTTGCACCAAACTTGACACCTTTTGGGTCACACACATGGGAGGGTTGTTTGTTGGTTGTGCAACCCACAACTTTTGATGTGGTGGGGGAAAGCATGGCTGCATAGCCACAAACCACTCACATGTTGTTTCCTGCCGTTGCCCCCCCCCCCCTTCTTCCCATATCCTCCCTCCTACCACCCATTTTATTTCCCATATGGTCATTTTACCTTCACTTTTGTCCCATGGGGGTTATGTTGATTACAAGATAAGTTTGCAATTCTTATATCCCAATCATTTGGACCACTAACTTGAAAAATAATTGATTTAATAAACTAAATATATATATTTGATTTTATTATTTTTTTTTTAGGAAGAATTTGTGAGCTCCCATGCCTCAAAACACACCTTGGTGCAACAAATTTCAACATAATTTTGGAATTTTTTCTTAATTAAAAAAATATTTTCAATACTACGGATCATCATCACAACAATGCACTCATTATTGGTCTTTGGTTTTGTTCTCACATCTAATTTTTAGA
>Ga0116228_10002416_pt1 | contig 16140 bp, 12 predicted proteins | sample S1TSphfallax_2_FD_89694 | JGI IMG/M metagenome (GOLD analysis project Ga0116228, IMG submission 89694) | Host-associated microbial communities from peat moss isolated from Minnesota, USA - S1T2_Fc - Sphagnum fallax MG | ecosystem: Host-associated > Plants > Peat moss > Unclassified | place...
AAAGTGGAAGTAGTATTTAGCTTACCTACTTGCAACAAAAAACAAAAAAAGGTTGTTAAAAGGGGGGGGGTGGGGCTTTAGGCTAGAAAAGCTGTACTGATTTGTTGGCCCCGCCCCCCCCCCCCTACCACCCCATCCCATTTGGGCTTTTCAATGGTAGTCTCTTTGGGAAACTATCCCACAAATTTAGGGTTTGTTGTGCTCAAGTTCTAGTAACGTCTGGAAGCTTCCCCACTAACTCACTCCCTTTCCTTTGGGGGCCATTCATTCCACTCTCTTCCCCTGGAATTGAGGATTTGTTGAGAACAAGTTCCCCATGATCTTTTTTTTCTTTTGTGCCATTCTGTTTGGACACTTTGGGCTGGCATACATTACGGGGCGTGTGTCATCCATGTGCTGGGCACACACTCGGGCTCAACTTTAAGCTTTTCTTTTGTTTTGGCCATTCTGTTTGGACTATCAAAAGTTCGAACATGCCGCTGTGTGTGCACTATGCACGCTACACGCCTCACTTACTTTCCGTTCGCTCTTTTGGTGCACACACGCCTCACTCACTTTCCGTTCGCTCTTTTTTTGGTGAGTTTTCGCATATTACGTACATTGGTACATCTCATGTCATGCAATGCATGCACTACTCCCTTGCTTTGCTTTCCTCTCTTCCCCCCTCCCCCCCCACCTTCCGCCCCCGAGACTTCCGGATGTTCTCTTGGCTGAACTTGGTGAGTGTGTTGGAGGTGCGGGAGACACAATTCCGGCCTCCGGGTGCAGTACATAAGCTTATAGTGTGTTGAATCCGCATTTTATGGCGAGTTTTGCACATTTCTACGGTTCCCAAGTTTGTGGGTGTGGTGGTGGGGGCCCCCAAAAAAAAAAAAAAAAAAAAGCCCTTTTTTTTGTTTTTTTTGCACATGCGAGTTTGCTAACAATTTGTTATTTTAACGCATGCCAAATATTTTTTGTTGCTTCTTTTTTACTATTATAAAGTAGAAATGTGTTTTGGCACTTTGGGTAAAGGATATGGGATGAAGTGAGGAGGTGCTAGCTATTGAGAACACATTGGGAACCTGAGGAACATCATTGGAAACATAAGGTTGGGAACAGCCTGGGAGGATGATGAAAACACAAAAAAAAAAAAAAAAATATATATATATATATATATATAATTATGATTTATAAAAAAAATTAATAAATATATTTTTAATCATAATTTCCAAAATTATGATATATTTGGAAAAAATTGTATAATACAAATTCCTAAGTCAAATGAACATCAGGGGGGTGGGGCAGACACACTCAAATTTAATCTGCATATAGTCGAACGCATGAAGAAAGGGTGTGAATTTAACCAAAAAAGGTGTGAATTTAAAATTTTCCTATTATTATTATTATTATTATTACCTAGGGATCAAAAAATCCCTTAGGCTACCACGTACACTCTATAATGAATCTAAAATACACTATCCTTTGCCTTGGTAGGCAAGGCAAATAAACTAGTATCAAATTTGTGTCAATAAAAAAACAATTTGTTCAAAAGTTTGTGCACACACAAAGGGAAACAAATGGGCAAATTACAAGCCGCAAAAACTGAAAATTTTCAACCTTTTGTGTAAGTAGTTTATAACAATGGTTGTCAGATTAGTTTGTCGGAGGATCAATTGGAGCAAACCGCATTCTCTCATTGGCCCAAATGTACAAAAACCAGGTCCAACTTAACATAAGGCAAAAAGTTCCAGAAAGAAAGGCATGCAAGTACACAAAAGAGCACCTCCCAAATATCTCACAAATGCTAAAGAGGGGACTATTGTTAGTAATTACCTTGGCAGCTTCTACACTAAATTATATTATTTATAGAAATGAAGCAATTTTCAAAATATCATTTTTCTAAAGAACAATTTTCCTTTTTAAAAAAAAGCAAACTAATCTACTTGAATATATATGTATATTTTAATTTTAATTTTTAAAAAAAAAAATTGGACTTGGAATCTTCAAATTTAATTAATTTTTCTTTTATAGACATGTGTTGAAGCTGCCCATGTGCTACAACCTTATTCTATTGATCGGTTTAGGGACAGGAATACCATTTTCCACTCGGTTTTGGTCCCTAGGCAATCACAAATGGTTAGCTTGGTCCCGTTTTTTTTAAATTTTTACTACCTACTTACTAACAACTTTGTTGACCTTTACAATTCAAGTTGCTACTTTAAATGTTCAACATGCTAACTAACTTTTAAAAGCATTTCAATGTGCTTACCTTAATGATCTAAACATGTTTTCTTTGAGAATTGATTTTCAAAGTTCTAATTCTAACAAAAGGCTAGTTTTATAATCCAATCCTTGTGAAGATTTCAACCCCCGCCCCCCAAAAAAAAGAAAAAAAAAAGTGTTAAGTTGGCTTTGGGTCACAAGAACTTGAACATTTTGGGTTTAACATTGCAAATTGAAAAACTCACCAGCATTGACAATTACCTCCTTACTAACATTATAGCAAAAGTTATGAAGATTGAACTCATCACGTCTTTTTGGGTTTGTCCACAAGTGACTCATGACGCGCTTTCAATGGATGGTGTACGGGGTGGCTGTTGGTTCACTATATCCAAATTTCAGAAATTTTCAGTTAAGCAATTCCAACATGGGAATTTCTCAAGAAACATACTTTATGATCATTCCATAAGTGTAGGGACAAGTTTGAAAACCCTAACACTTACTTGTCCTTACAAAAAACATAAGGAAAGCTCAAAGACAACACAGACTAATATTTCAATGCTTTTTCTCTGATTCTTATAAATTTCACCCACAAATTGTCAAACATATGAGCTCATGTTTGCACCTTTTCAGAGGGGGGGGGGGGAAGAAGAACTTCAAGCTTGTCGTCTGAGTTGGGTGTCCCAGAAAATCAGGAAAAAAAGAGAAAGAGATTAACTTCATTTTTTCCCATCACATTTGCAAAGTTAAGTGATAGGTAAGGCCCTAGGGAAGGGCATTACCAGAATAATAAGGGACCCCACATGAAGCAAGGTCAAGCATAAAATGACTCCTCAAGGGCATTACCTTGTGTAATAATGCGTAAATAAGTTTGTTGCTTCCCCATGACACTCACTCCCAAGTATCAGAGGAAAATGAAAGATAATAAAGAGATAAAGACATTACTTTTGTTATTGTTCTCTTCCATGATTTGCAAGGAGCTTAGGTTGGGAGCACAATCAATAGCATTGTGCACAATGACCTTGGAAGTGGCATTTCAAGGAGTGTTCTAAATAGTGATGTATATAGGCAGTAAGAAATGTGCACAAAAGGAGAGTGCTAGAGGTAAAAGAGATGAAGAACATTGAGAATGGATGATCCTTAGGGACTCTAGTTTTGAAAAAGAGAGGAAAGATGCGATGTAGTGCATGTATAATGTAAAAGAAGTTGAATAGTGTTGATAGAGTAGGAGCTTTTGACGTTAGTGGTTGGGTAGTGAATTTATGCACTTTCACATTATGTATAAATTCAAGAGATTTAGGTTGTAAGTGACATTTGATTTGAAGCTTTGGGTATGGTTGGTTGTGTGGCTTGGGTTATGGCAATTTTGCTCAATTGTTTTGAAATTATTGTGAAGGAAGTGTGTGAATTGTCAAAAGCAATGATTAAACACCAAAAGGAAAGGAAAACATCAGGTTTATTGTAAAGGAGATTAAGGAAACAATGAATTCCAAACCTTTTAGATTTGTAGTACTTTGTAAAGAGGGGTGGTTACCAAGCCGTTAAAGTGGTTTTAAGAATAACAACCCACCTAGTAATAAATGGCCCCAAAAGTGGCATGCAACCACCTTTTGAAAGTAACTTTCCAAATAGTTGTTTAACCCAACAAGTAGGGATTGTACTTAGTTTTATTTTATTATTATTTTTGTCATCTACCTAGAGACTGGGTCCCAAGCGATAGAAGAGTGTTATAGTTAATATCAAAGTGGTTCCGAATGAAAGGTCGAGTTGGGTATGAGTTTTGCAAATGAAACATCAACACATTGGTGGTATGATTTGGTGTTTTAAGACCATGGATGGGTCTACCAACTAGCAAGTAGGTTGCCCAATTAATCACCATGCTTTTGGTATAGCACCAATGGGCCTTGGTACAATATTAATGGACCCAAGTGATATCATAACCTTGAGAGTTAAAGATTTGGTGATGGTGATCCAAGGTGTTATAGAGGGTGACAAAAGACACCTAAATTAAGGGTGTAGTCATTGCAAGATTCATTGTTTGATAGATTTATGTTTTCGCATGGAATTATACTAACTTGAAGGGAATTCCACCACTAATTATTTAACATTGCATTGAACTAGACACCACTATTCCACCTATTCATCAAACCAAGTATAGATTGAATGAACCCAAATTATGCTGCAATAATCAAGCAAGATTTGGACAAGCTTTTAAATGTAAGTTTCATTTTTGGGTGAAAACACACTAAGGTGTTACACTTTAGATGTCAAGGAATCCATTTTTCATAGTTTTAAAATAAATTCAATAGTAGTTTATTCTAATTGATATGTGCCAATGGTGAAACGAGATTCATGTCATAAATGAATTCATACATCAAAACACTATGTTAAAATTTCATGGTCAAATTTTTGGTATTCAATTTGTTAAAAAGTTATACAAAAACACTTGTCCGATCAAGGATAAACTAAATAGACTTAATACACCTTGATATAATGTCCTTTATGAATTATTGATTCAATGGTAATATACTATTGTCGCAAATTGATATTAAATAAGACAATTTGAAAAGATTTGATGATTAAATTTTGAGATGTATATCAAGTATGAAGCTTCTGAAGGAAGTCTTTCATTTGTTGAAAATAATGATTTAAATGCTCATATTTCAAGTATAAGATTATCATTAAATAATTTAAAATGTTTAAATTCTTATGGAAAAATATGTTATAACACCTTTGCCACATGGCCCATTTGATTCAAAATATCTTGTTTTCACCTAGTTTTGCCTACTTTGTTATTGTATTTTATTTCATAGTGGACTAAGAATGAATTGTCTGGATGCGCCACTTTTTTCCACCTTAATGTGTTTTCACCCTACCCCAGTGGAGGAAGCTAGTTGGTGATAGCCAACTATAGTTGTACCAAAAAAAAATTGCATGTTTAAAATTTGCATGGATTTTCAAAAGCTCAATGTTGCCACCAAGGAGGATCCATATCCTTTACCCTTTACTGAAGAGGGTGTTAGACGAAGTGGAAGGGCATGTGATTTATTTGTTTTTGGATGAATTTTTCGATTATCACCAAATCATGGTCACTTTTGAAAATAGGTACAAGATTACATTCATCACCGATTGGGGAGCTTTCGTTTGGGTGGTCATGCCATTTGGGTTCAAAAATGCTCCACCAACTTAGCAACTAGTGGTGATAGGAATATCTTGGAATGTTCATGAATTTTTTTTTGGATGATTTCAATGTGTTTAGCGATATGGACACCCATTTTCCAAAGCTATGACTATGTATTGATAAATGCAAAGAATTTGATATAAGCTTGAACCTTAATAAATGCATGTTCCTCGTGCATTCAAGCGTTATATTGGGATATGTGGTATTTAAGGAATGCAAGCTATTAGATTTGTAGAAAATTTCGGCTATTATTCACATGTTTACATTGAAAACACGTAAAGACATCTAGGTTTTCAATGGCATGGCACAATAATACAAGTGTTTCATCAAGGATTTTGATTTGATTATGGCTCCCATTACCAAGTTATTGTGAAAGATAGAAGCTTTTGAATAGACGGCAAAATGCCAACAAGCTTGGGAAGAAATCAAGTAATGCTACATGGATGCACCAATTTTGATTTCACCTTGTTGGGACATCAAGTTTCATGTTCACATAAATCTTTCTAATTTGGCAGTCAAGGTTATGGTGACATAAAACCTTACCGGAAAATGTGATCAATTGATTGCCTATGCATTGTGATTGATCAACAACACTAAACAAAATTATATGACAACTAAAAGGGAGGCATTTGCAATGGTGTATGCTCTCCATAAATTTCATCACTACTTGTTGGGTAACAAACTCATCTTTTATGTGGACCATATGGCATTGTTATACTTAGTCCAAAAACCCCAAGTTTCAAGGAGAATAGCAAGGTGGCTACTTCTATTCTTGGAATATGACTTTTCGGTAATATGTAAACCAAGGAAATTTCACTTTGTGGTGGATGCCTTATTCCAAATGCCCGATCTCATAGAAGAAAGTGGAGTATTAGACTAAACAATGGACGATACGTTTTTTTTCTCACAATCAGCGTGGTTATAGGAAATTTTCAAATACCTCACTATTGAAAAATTTCTAATTCATTATAGTTAGGAATAACAGAAAAAGCTAGCCTGAAAAGCTTTATGTTTTTCTTTGGTATAGGGCAAATCATGCCATCAAAATCAATGCCAAGTTTTGAGGTCTTGCCTTGAAAACTCGAAAATCCCCACAATGCTACAATAAATGCATTGTTGGTGGTGGTCATTTCTCATTTAAAATCACAGTTTGCAAGATCTTGGATGCAAATTATTAATGGCCAACAATGCACAAGGATGTTTTCCAATATTGTTAAGCTTGTGACAATTGTCAATGAAGGAGGAATCTAATGTAGAACAACATAGGGAAATTAGTAACTTCATTATCAACAAAACCCTTCATGAAGTGGGGATTGGATTTTGTTGGCCCAATCAAACCTATAAGCAAGTATATCAAAAACAAATACATTTTGGTAATAACTGACTATGCAACCAAGTGGGTGGAAGCACAACATTGTGCACCAATACAACAACTATGATAGTTAAATTCATCTATGAATTCATTTTCACATGATTTGGCTATCTGCTTACTTTGGTAAATGATCAGGGCATTCACTTTATCAATGATGCCATTGAAATTCTTATAAACCATTTTTTGTTACAACATATGACCTCAACCACTTATTATCTCCAAGGTAATGGATAGGTGGAATTCACCAACAAAGTCATTGGTTCATTGCTTACTAAGTTGGTGAATGAAAACTGCATTGATTGGGATGAACATGTACACATGGTTCTATATGCTTACCACATACTACTCAAGGTAACCATCGGACACACATCGTTTCAATTGGTTTATGGACTTTACCTTTTAATGCCAAAAAATACACATTGCCCACGAACAATTCACGTCCTAACCGAGACTTCTTTCCTACCCATATTTTGATCAGTCACATGGTAGAATTGGAGCACATGGATGAAACTCGCCATGAGGTAGCAGATCGGACAAATATAAGGCAATGGAACACAATGTTTTGGGCTCAACAAAACCACAAAATTAGGATTTTCTCTATGGGGGACATAGCTCTTTGGTTTCCAAAGGACAAAAAAAAAATAGATTGAAAAGTTCAAGAAATAGTGGTTTGATCCATATAAAATATAGTATTATCTTCCCAATAATATTCTACTACTCATCAACATTAACAAATTTGAACCAAATCTTATTTTGGGGAACATCGACAAGCTCAAACCCTATAGATATTTGGGAAAAGCTCCCAGAGGATTGGAAGCTACCATTGAAGGGGGGAGGAGAGCACAATGAGGACTTAGAGAACAAAGAAGATTCTCAAAAAGATTTTTAGTATGATTTTATTGAAAATTAGACTACATAAAAAACTAGACCCAATTGAAAAAAATTGGTTATTAACAACATAAAATTGATATTATAGAATTGGAATTTTTTTTCAGTTCATAGGATTTTGGTAGCGATAGACCGAAAAGTTAGAATTCCATTGAATGACACCTTTCTGATGAAGTGATTGGAAATTTTGATTTAATAATAAATTCCAACCTAGAATTAGCTAAAAATATTTTTGGTTTGAAATATCCAACTGAAGATTCCACCCCATAATGAGTTGAGGGAGATTTTGCATTTTTTGGTTTACAATCAACACAGAGTATTTTGGTATGGAATCCTCACAAGAAGATTCCATCCAAAATCAATATTGGTAGATTTTATAACTGGGGTAATCATGATCAATTGTGTTTTCATGGACAAACCAACAAAATGAAGTCGGAAGGATAAAAGTTCATCTATACTTCCAAAATGATTTTAATTAACACCAAGTTGAATTTGATCTGGCCATTAATGAAAAAGTTTTTATAGGCCATCACACGTTTCAATCCGAAAATCATAGAATTGGTTATAAAGGGAATTCCAATTTTCATAACTGAAAAAATGATGGCCAAGATGTTCAACTTATTGGAAATAGGCTTGTCACCAAATTATTGGCCAAATTGACCAAGGACATGGAAAAGAAAAGGAGGTGGGCATTTAACAAAAAATCATTCCACTAAAAGCACTTGTTGATTGAGAAGGATGGAAGGTTTCCCTTCTCAATGGAATGTATGTAGCCAATCATTAATCAGGTAATCTGGTTGAGGGTAGCTAACTCACCTATCAACGAAAAAATTGATGAACTTTGTAATGTTGGCCAAACATGAGGTGAAGATGAACTAGTTTGTTATAATCTTAAAAAACCTCTACAATAGATTGGAAGATTTGTTTGCATCGACAAAATTTGGTGCAAGTAGGGACAACATTAAATTTAGAGCTCCCCAAGCTACGGACATCCTACTCCAAAATTGCTTTCTAGTAGACCTGACATTATCCTATCGGAATTAGACAAGGAGGATGAAGGTGTTATTAGACCAACATCGGAAGCTCAGGCTAAAGGCAGTAGCAAAGTTTTGAGAGTGCATTTTTGGCGCACACCCATTAATCTCGATGAGGACATGGAAGATGTCAAGGAAATCGATGAGACAAATACACAATTAAAAACTTGAAGGCAATTGGAAATCTTACCCACACTTTTACCGACATTGAGATCTTGGAACTTGGGCCAACTTTGTCCTTGGAATCCCATATTGTCACTAGGGAAACACATTTCAGTAGACAGATCACTAAAAGTGCCAAGTTCACGCAAGGGCAAAAGGTGAAGTTTAAGTTTGGTTTGGATTGAACAATTTTTTAGTGCAAGGTTTCAACTCAAACTACATCTGATGCTTACAAGTATTAAAATTCTTGCAAATGTTTCTAGCTAGTTGCATCGACATTAAGAGGGAAAGCAATTCTAGTAGGAGATATAATATAATTAAATATTCCACCGGAATACTTTTTTGGTGGAACCATTACATAGAGCTGATGAGCAATAGCCAAAGATTATCGCCCCCTAATACATCATTTTTGGTATAGGGTGGATTCTTCCCTCCCCCTACCGAAATAGAAAATGTTATCACTCCTTCGATTACATCTACACTTAAGAGGCTAGAGGACCACCTTCTTCATTTGAAGGATTTTGCTCAAAATGGTGGGTAACATCTATAATGTTTTTCAATTGGCCATAACTAAAAAGGCTTTTGTAGAGGAGATGATGCAAAAAAATTTGCAGAAGGTAGCCGAATTGAAAGCTAACTCCAATGTTTATAAGTTGCCAACTAATAAGACTCTTTTACCATCTAACATTTGTAAATTGAGCTGCAAGATTTGGAAGGCATGGAAAAGAAGGTTCAAGAGTTGGAAACTAAAAATTCCAACTACTAGAATGAACTACGAGATCTCCACAAACAAGTTACCAAAATCAGTAAGACATTGGGTTCCATCGATTTGGAATGGGCTAAACTCAAATAGGTTCTAGAATAGGAGTAGGCCAATTGGAAGGTGGTGGAATAGTTGTTGACCATACCAAAAAATTACTCATTTTGGCAAAAGGGAAGGTAAAGCAATAAGAGGGCCAAAACGATTCGTTTACCAAAATGTCACAAAAGTAACAACTAAAATCACAACATTCCACTAAAAAAATCCAATTACTACAGTAAAATTTAGAAGTCTGACATTATTTAGGAGGAGTTGGATTCCTTAGAGAAGGAAATGAGGGCATTGAAATAAAGGGTAGAACTTGCAAACCTCTACCACCACCGAATGGAAGAATTCAACAACCTAAAAATGGAGTATGCCTTTGTGAAGGCGGACCTTTTGATTTATCAAAAGAAAAGTAAGAGAAGTCAAGCCAAGCAATGGGAGTTTTACAAGGAACAAGTCGGTGAAATTTTTGGGAGGCGTTTGAATCTTACCGAAAAGACAAGGAAGTGTATTAGCTCTGCTTGGAGACCTATCAACAAGTGATGCCACATCTGGTGATTTCGCTTTATTATTTTAGCATAATGCAAATCCACTCTAGATCTACATCCAAATTTGATATGTATAAAAATTCCAGTGGCACAGCTAATCCAACGTTTTTGGGCATGACCATCAACGATGAATGTGCAAATTAGGTGGTTGAAACCGATATGGAGGGTTCGACTTTGATTTCAATACAACCGGAAACAACTACCATCCTTAGTACCATTGCACCAAATCTTGTTACTATAATAGAAGATTTAAGGGTAGATGTTAGGATAGAGGAAATAGAGGCTCTAGTTATGGAAGAATAAGGTAGATAATGTAATTACAAAGACATAATCCCAATTAGAAAGGCAGATGATGTTGAAGGTAGATTTTACCAAAATCATTCTTTTATCAAAACCTTATTGAACCCTGAATTTTTCCCTATCAAATTTCCTCTATTGAAACCAAATTTTACTACTGATTTACAATTGTGTATAATTAGGACTAATTTTTTGGGGATTAAGGTAATTGCACATTCCACCATTTCTAACTTATTTCCTGGAGGTATTTAAGGTTTTATCCTTTTAAGGCCTATATAAGAAAATATTTTCTAGAATAAAATTATATTTTCCCATTCCCTGGCATATGTTTGTCATAAATTTCTATGTATAGTGTTTTCCTTGGTATGTTTGTAGTATTATGGTTTTTTATATGCAAGTATTTTTTCTTGCATGTTTGCTTCATGTTTATTTCTATAAAAAGTCTATGAGGTTGCCTTACTGAAATTGGTCAATCCCTTTTGTGTTGAAGCTTTTTGCTTTCTAGGAAAAGAATAAGATTTTATATTTTGCTTCATTATTTTATTTCTTTCAGATTCCAGTAGTTCACCAAGTGACCATAACAAAAGCACAATACCCATGGGGGGGTGGGGGGGAGGGGGTGCTTTGTGTAAGAAAATGATTTTTTTGGTTCCATTTTGTATTATTTTAGGGGCAATTTTTCTTTGATTAGCATATTGATAAACATTTAAAATGAATTTTGATACAAAAGCCTTCAACATAATTCTTATTATTTTCAAATGAAAATATTTTTTCAACAAAATGTTTTTTTTCAACACACTTATGGAACTTATTTGAATGAAAAACTTGTCCAGATGTGTTTTAGGAAATGACATGAGTTAAACTTTTCAATTGTGGTTGAAATGGTACAATCAAATCATATTGAACATATAACTAAGTATTTCATCAAGTTTTGCAATTATTTAAATCATTTAATTTTAAAATATAAATTTTCATTTTGCAATATATCGTTATAGTATTTATTTTCTCACAAATATGCAATTTAATCATTATATATTTTTCAAAAATGTTTTTTTTTAACAATTGCATTATTTGGCAATTGAACTATTTTATTTTGAGTGAAATTTATGAAAGCCTCTTTTAATATCGGTTTGGTGGAAGGTGAAAATTGCACAGTTTTGAAAAACAATATTTGTGACAACATTATTTTATTAGTCATCATTCGACCGCAACCAAGAGCACCATGTGCAATGAACTTGGAGGTGACATTTTCAAAAATGTTGTAAATAGGAATATATACATATTTATATATAGTAAGAAATGTGCATGGGAAAGGAGGTAGAAGAGAAAAGAAACTCTAGAAATAGATGATCTTTAGAAATTTTAACTTCAAGGAAGAATGCATGTATAGTGTAGAAGAAGAATAATGTTATGGATTAAGAGCGGTGCTCATGATTGGGTAGTGAATTTGTGTGCTTGCACATGATGGACAAATGCAAGAGATATAGGTTGTACAAACTTGTGACATCTGCTTTGAAATTTTTGGTATGGCTGGTTGTGTGACTGGTGGGTTATGACAATTTTGCTCAATTGTTTTGAAGGTATTGTTGAGGAAGTGTGTGAATTGTCAAAAACAATGACAAGAGATCAAAAGAAGGGTAAATTCTAGGATATATTGTAAAGAAGGTCAAGGAAACACTGAATTTCAAGCTTTCTAGAATTAGAGTACTATGTAGGGAGGAGGGCTTATAGGCCATTACAGTGGCCTTTAAGAATAACATGCGGCCTAGTAATAAGAGGTCCCAAAAAAATAGTGTGTAGACACCTTTTTGAGAATAGCTTTTGAGAGAGCTGTTGAACCCAGCAGATGGGGGTTGTACTTGGTTTGTTTTATTATTTAATAAAAACAAACCAAGTGGGGGTTTTCTTTAATCATGTACCTCGAGAACAGGTACTAACTGAAATAGGAGTATAATACTTTTCAAGACAACTTTTAGTTTTGGAGGAGATAATTCACAAGTATTCTTTCAATATAGTTTGCACAATTTTCAAAAAGTACGTTACAAATAAGTGCTAAACCATCTTGGGCATTTCAATGCATTGATGTTACTTAGAAAAGTGGAGAAAGAAAAAAAAAGCCCTTATCAAAATGTGGCAATTTTTTTCCCCAATAAATTTCTTCTTTTCCCAAAAAGTTTACATACTTTTTCTGAAAGAGTCAAGCTAGAAGTTGTGACAAATTACTCGCCCATTTTTCTTTTTTGAGGTCATAATTTGGATGTGAAAAAAACTATAAAGAAGGAGGTGAGAGACTCAGATCAGCCAGTCATTCATTCATTCATTCAGTTTCTACTACTACTGCAACAGCAGCAGCTTCAATCTCGCGCCCTCCGAGACTCCCATGTGATTCTTGTGTATTGCACCCGTTGTTGTTTGCTTGTGCTTTCTTCCCCAAGGTTCTTCTGCTGGAATTCGACTAGTCCATCTGCAGCGCAGCTTTGAAACTGGTACCCATTTTAATGATGCTTCAATCCTTGGCAGGTCATAGAAAAAAATCACTAGCTACAGCGCCTAGTACTAGTCACGCTAGTCTGAACTTGAGCCAGGAGCTCCTGCCGGTTGGCTAGTTTGTAATAATAATTTAGACTAGTCCAAGTTGCAAATCTTTCTTTAGAGATCATATCATATTGTCATGCTACAATGGAATTGCTTAATGCAATTCATGTAAGTGTAGTATCTATATTATAACTGACATCACTAGATTAATTTCAGTACTAGATTATAATTGCTTATAAGAGATCAGAGTTCAGGAATATGCATGCATGATGATGATGATCAGTACTACCCCAAGTTGATCAGGAAATTTTAGTAGTCCAATTGATGCAGATGATGATGAGCTGTTGTAACTAGCGTGTGATCTTCGTGGTTTTGATCCATGGGCTAGTATGTCTAATTCATACAGTAGTGCTGCTTGCTGAATTGATATATTGTCTGCAATTCTAGGAATTGAATTTTATTGATGGTGATGAACTGTTGTAACTAGCTAGTGTTACAAGTGATCTTTATGGTTTTGATCCATTGGCTAGTACTGTCTAATTCATACAGTAGTGCTGCTTGCTGAATTGATATATTTAACCTACAATTCTAGGAATTTGCATTAATATTCTGAAGGAGCAGCTAGCTACTAGCTAGAGCCGGCCTGAAGAAAATCCTCTTACGAGCTTAATGGTGCTAGCTAGCTAGCTAGCTGCTGCAAGATTAGACTTGTACTAGTTAGCTCATTAATGTAGTGTAGTGAATGTTTTTGAACTTGTACATGTGATGAACACTGAATATTGTTGTTGTCTCCTGCTAGCTCCTGCAGCTCGAGCTGATCGAGGGACTGACACGAGTGTACTTGATGTTTGACTCTTGATCAGCTGCAGCAGGTGATCATATAGTACTCACCAAGGAAAACCAGAAAATTCTACTTTCAAGTGATCACGAGTTTATTATACTTGGGTCGAGAAATACTCTGCAGAACATGGAGTACCTGCTGCAGCTGCTGCTCCTGCAACTAGTCAGCCCTTATAAATCTTCTAGGAGACTTTCTGCAATTCTAGCTGTGATTTGGACGATCATGTCGATCATTGGCTTCGACGGGGCGTATAACTTCTCGGCCCCTGCCGCTGCTGCTGCATCTAGTACTGCAACCGGTCCAGGCCGGATCTCGAGGAGTATTCAACGTCGTCTAGTTAACGAAGATTTATCTGTCTGCCAAAATTTGGTGCCATCGCCCATTCTAGAGAAATTCGTGGACGAATTGCCAATACCCAAAAGCATTCATATCGACAACGGCACTCAACTCACACTCGGCGCCTACAAGATCACCCAGGTACCGACTTTATGTCCAAAGAAATTACTAAAAGAATATTGCTGTCAAATAGCAAAAGCTGTTCTTGAGCTTTGAATTTTCATTGATGCGCAGTGTGGACACAGTGGTGCTAAGATCACTGATATTGTCATGATGTACTTGTTGTGTTTGGTCGCAGAAGCTGCACAGGGATCTACCGCCGACGACTTTGTACGCATACGGCACAAGTAGTCGAACCGCAACGTATCCAGGGCCAACGCTGCTGGCACAACAAGGGGTGGAGTCGTACGTTCGGTTTGAGAACCACGTCGACGACGAGGAGCCTCTGTTCACGGTGGACAGAAGCATTCTGTGGGCTAATCCAAAGAATGGAGGAGTGCCATTAGTGGCACATCTCCATGGATCCGAGACAGAAAGCGCTTCTGACGGTCACCCAGATTCGTGGAGCACAGCCAAAGGCGAGCACGGAAGAACTTATGTCACACAAAACCACACTTATGCGAACTCTCAAAGACCCACGCTGTTGTGGTATCACGATCACGCTTTCGGCATCACGAGACTGAACATCTTAGCCGGCTTGGTTGGATTTTACGTCATAATGCCGCCACGACGTGATGACCCTCGCAGCACAGCGACGGTACTCGATGATCAGCGGGAGAAAAGTCCGCCCGCTGCATGGCTTCCCAAGGAACAGTTCGACGTTCTTCTCCTCATCGGAGACAAACAGTTCTTCCCCAACGGTTCTATAAACTTTCCCAACGTCGGAGATTCTCCCAAGACGCACCCTAACTGGTGCTCAGAGTATTACGGAGACACGATTCTCGTGAATGGCAAAGTTTGGCCTTACCTCAAAGTCCAACCAAGGAAATACCGCTTTCGGCTACTGAATGGTGCAAACGCTCGTTTCTTTGAGCTCACGCTGAGTGATCCGAGAATATTACCCCTTACACAGATCGGAACAGATGGCGGTCTCCTGGAAAAGCCTCAACTCGTGTCCACCATCCTGATCAGTCCTGCGGAACGAGTAGATTTGGTGATTGATTTCTCTCTAGTTCCTGTTGGTACTGAGATCTTCATGAACAACTCTGGAGCCGCACCCTATCCTAGTGGAATGCCTTCCTTGAGTCCTTTGGGTACCAAATTAGTCATGAAATTCATAGTAGTACTAGAGCAGCAGCGTGAAGTCGACTCTGCAACAACAGCAGGCCATGACAATAGTACAACAGCTTTACCTGCAATTCCGTCCGTCCTTAGAAAGGCTGATCCTCTCGTTAGCACAAAAGACGCATACTGGCGGAAGGCAAACATGACAGAGACTGACGACGATCTAGGATATCCGGTACACGATCTCCTGGAGAACAGCACATGGACAGATCCCGTGACAGTGAAACCAGTGTTGGGATCCACAGAAGTGTGGGAGTTTATCAACCTCACACCAGATGCACATCCCATGCATGTCCATCTCATCCAGTTCCGTTTCTGGAACCAACAAGCCTTCAACTTGTCACTGTATCTCCAAGGCACCTGCTCATTTCAAAGGCCGTTTCCAGATCCCAGCAGCTGCTTTACCGAGGAACCCCAAGGACCGTTACCAAACCAGATCGGATGGAAAGACACCATGCTAGCTTGGCCCGGCTATGTCACCAGGATCCTCATCCAGTGGACCTCACAAGACGGCGGCCCCTTTCCCTTCGATCCAACTCAAGGTCCTGGCTACATCTGGCATTGCCATATCTCCGATCATGAAGACAACGACATGATGCGTCCATTTCAGGTCCAACACGCAGCTGGTCATTGATGATCACTAGCTTCTACTCCT
>Ga0116228_10002417_pt1 | contig 16135 bp, 17 predicted proteins | sample S1TSphfallax_2_FD_89694 | JGI IMG/M metagenome (GOLD analysis project Ga0116228, IMG submission 89694) | Host-associated microbial communities from peat moss isolated from Minnesota, USA - S1T2_Fc - Sphagnum fallax MG | ecosystem: Host-associated > Plants > Peat moss > Unclassified | place...
TGAGTTCAGACTGCGCATATACTCAGCAGTCATCCGCTAAAATCGTTGCAGCAGCTCCTGAATGTGCTAAAGTGCGTGTGTAAGTGAGCAAAGGAGGACTTGGACGCAAGTAAGTGCAAGAACACCAAAGAACGAGAAGAAATCAAACAAATCATCGAGACAGAAAACAAAGAAGAAAAAAAGCGTGATGACGAGAAGAAGGCGTGGAGCAGCCCAATAATGATTTGCCTCACATTCTTCTAAGAACTGGCAGTAGCAATGATGGATGGGTTCCTTATTTGGCAGACGCATGAAAGGAAAAGGCCAGAAACCGTGGAAACGCGTATAGATGCAGTCCAGGCAAAGGTCGTGGGCAGTTGTCGAGGGGAATATCGCAAAGCTACAATGAATGTTCAAAATTAGTGAGTGAATGCAGCATAAGCGGCGGTGTGCCAGCGCCAAGTCGAGAAGGGAGCTTTACTAAAAATTGTAAAGCTCATGGAGAAGAAGGTAGGCAAGTTTTCACTACAACTGTAAAAGCCCATGAACGAAGATTTACATCCTGTAACAACATCATGATGCCACAACACACAAACACTTAAAAAAAGCTGCCAGGTCCTTTCGCCAAGGATAAGGACTGAGAACAGAGCTGTTCTGGGAATGTGAGCCCAACATGCGAGCTGGTCCCTGTGGGACTTGAATTCACTCCCACAACTGCCTCCTTCCAGATGGTGTTAAGATCTGATAAAAATTTTACAGCTCTGATTTTGTTTGAGAAGAAGGGGAGGCAGCTTATTATTATGCCTAAGTTAATACTTACCCCCTAGTTAATATTAACTAGGATAAGGTGACCTCCACATACACTAAACAAATTCTACGAGTTCTTTATGTAAAGGAGGAGTCATGATCTTCATCCTGTTCCCAGGCATAGATGTGGAAGGGCCTGTATTCACGCCTTTTTCCTAAGGAAAGCAGTGCTGAGATTTTTTCATTTTTTAGAAATAGTGACAGGCTGGCTGGTACCTTTGGCTGGTCAGAAGATCTCAGTCCAGCCAGGCTGCTGGTAGCTTCCACCGCAGAAGATCCACCCTTGATGAAATCAGGTAAGTGACCTGAAAGTACAAAGGAAAACTCCAGGGGGTGGTCTATGAACAAGGCGACGCTCTGGTTCGGGTATTGACGTTAAATTAAAAGAAAGAAAGAAAGAAAGATAACAAAGAAACAAGAAACTTTATTAGGCCAGCTTTACACAGGAGTCAGGGCCAAAAAAACTTGAGAGGCCAACTTTGAGCAATTTTTGGGTTGCAAATTGGCTCCAAGTTACTAATAAATGCTACAACGTTGATGTCAGGATATTAATAAATGCTGGAACATTGGCTCCAACGGTTGCAAATTGGCCTCCCAAATTTGATGGTATCCTATTTTCAGCCTTGGGGCCAATAAAATGTTCAGCATTTATTAGTAATTTGGGGCAGATTGAAATTTCTTTTTCTATGTCAGCCTTGACACCTAGTGTAAAGCCCTTGGGGCTGATTTCAACTTTTGCATCAATATGAATGCAAGATTTGGGTCGAACATATTGGCCCTGACTCCTAGTGTAAAGTGGGCCTCAATTCCAACACTTACTATGGAACTGGGCCAGTTCTACTGGGTTCTGCCAGGTCCTCTGTTCCTAAACCCTAAACCCATATTTTTCCACTCTCCATTGTTCATCCTCATCATTACAGTGTTCCCCATTGTTGATTCACATCACAAGAACCAGCCGTTGATCAGATCACGTTTCTGATGTGGGAAAAGTCTATATAAATGCTTGCATGGAACAACAAGATGCGTTATACACAATGGCCCTGCCATTAATTTAATAGCAACTATTGACATTTATGAAAAATTGGTCATAGCTAGGGAAAAAAATTTAAAAATTTAAAAATTTAAAAAAATTTAAAATTTTTTAAAATATATATTTAGTGTATGTCATGTTGTTGTAAAAGAAAAAATCCATGATTTTATTTTTTTCATTTTTTCACATCTCATTAGTTATGAGGAACCCAAAAGGGATCTCACATTAAATGATGACACTACAAGGCAGGGCCAACAAAACTGGAAGGCATGTGAGAGGAAAGGCTGAAGCTTGGCAAGGGTCATATGAGCCAGCACCCAGCAGCTCACCATCCACTGGATGCCCATTATGACTCAGTTGTGGATGAACCTTGACTGAGTTAATTGGTGACCCAATTTTATAAGAAATAGGTCTCAAATATAGGTAGATAGGTCAGAAAATAGGTAGTTACTAAATAAGTAGATGGTTTATACTTAGGTGAAGGCTATTTTGACTACCTACCTACTAACCACCCATAACCCACTTGTGGCTAGAAAGCACGAATGTGTATGACTAGGCACTGGGCATGGGATGTGACAAGGAAGGGTGCAATCTACAAGGGATGATTACAAAGGCCTGTTTGGGACAGCGGTTTCTCCATATGTCAAGCATGTACTCTTCACAGGTTACATAATAATTGGACGGGTGTGTAAAAGAGAACTTCAAAGAAACGGGTATGAATGGGCCTGGGTTGAGCGAAGTGGAAAGGACACCAGGCAAGCAATAAGGGATAAAATCAATGCTTGTTTTTTTAAAGAGGAAAATGTATTTTAGCAAATAGAGATTTTTTTTTAGTATACCAGGCAAGCCCCTGGGCCTGGGTAGTTCTAGAAGTACACAGCAAATGGCTGGGAGACTACTTATAGCAAACCACCTGGATCAATCATTATCATTGGCCAATCAAAATCGGCACCACCCGGCCAAGGTGAATTTGAAGGACACTTACTTCTGAACTCCCCTGCTTTGAGGGTGCTACCGAGTGTAAAACTCACATGATTTTTTTAACTAATGTTTTTATGATGATGCCCTGTGGGTATCTCATTGAGTACCACTAGAAAACCACAAACTATGGAATGCTCTCATGCTTACAAGTGTTTCATTTTCCAAAATGCTCCCATGGGATTTTATGTTGTGTAAGTATATGTCCAGATACACCAAGAAAACGTTTGGAGGTTTTTACATTCCAAAACAACCTTTGAGTATTTGGAAAGCGTGTGAGTGAAGGCGACAGAAATGTGGAAACACTGATGCTTGTGTGTTATTATGCTTGTGGGAACCTGCAGTGTTTTTTTTCATGCAGTTTCTTTATGTAGCCTAAATGGTGATCATCCATAGAAAAATGTAAGAAAACTTTGCCATCACTGCTGTGAAGATTTAGCAAAATCTGGCTATAAATACAAATCTTTAATCAACCTTCTATATTCATTGCTACACATTGAAATATATATATAAGTCTGACAATTTTTACTATCTTTTTCTCACCCTCGAAAATCACTTCATTTTTTATTTTTATATTTCTTGTTTTTGAGAAATTTCGCCACTACAGAAAAGGCTGATGGGAAGCAAAAAGGAAACCCCACAAGTTCAGTTACAAGGAATGGTTATTTTAAGAAAATGAAAATTATAGTAAAAAATAAACTTTATTCTGACACATCCAGAACAATGATTTTATTTTTGGTGGCAGATTTTCTCCATTTTGTGAAAAATATTTGAAGAATAACATTCTGTCAGAAATTCCCTGTTTTAAAAAAAAATAGCCAAAAATTGAAATCACCAAAAATTTCCACAACTGCATACAACATGAAAGCCTGCTTTAAGATTTTCCTACTTTCATATTATGAACATTGAAATATTTGGCTAAATATTCTTATTGATGATTGCCACTTGAGCAACATCGCAAAATTGAGTAAAAAACAAAACGAAACACTAATCCAGAAGTAAGACTAATTATCTTATTTCATAGAGTTATCCTTAAAGTCACCCTGTCTGGGCCCTAGTTTGACCTTCCAGTCCCTGTTTCATCCCCAATTTGAGTCTAGCTGTGAAGTAAGTGAAATTGAGTATTGTTTAATGAAACTCTGGTTATCAGTTCACAAGATTTGCAAGATTTTATTCTGACAAGCCTTGATTTGAGGAACAATATGTAAAGGCAAAGGTGCATGTAAGACAAATCCAAAACTGGGGATGAAACTACTGTGAGTACTAATTTAGGTGAGAAAACCAGTTCGATCCTCTCTTTCATTTCCATTAACGTATTTTCATCCTGACTTTTGATTTCGTCCCTAGTTATGGGAAAAATTTGGGGCCCTGCACACCCAGTTTGGGATACTTTATGTGGAGAACTCTACAGTATTTTTGGTACCTTATGATGAGAACAGATGTGCAAACCTCGGCATCCTGAGGGTTCATTCCCAAGACAAGAGGATGAAGGACCTGGATTATTTTACTTCCCAATGTCTTCACAATAGTTCCCAATTGTGTTCCAAGTTTCCATGTCTTCCCCGAGCTGTTCCCAATAGCACCACACTTTAATCCCTATTCTCAAATCTTTTGCCCAAAATTCTACCCTTGCCACAAATTCTATCCAATCAGCTGTTATTGATAGTAATTTGGTGTGATTCATGTTAATTAGTTCATGGGTGTGCTCACAATTTTTCTTTTTTGAAAGAGCCATATTGATTGGCCCATCACCAATGTTTTTGAAACATTCTGCACTCTACAATAGAAGCACCTCTTTGGACCCCTAGTTGCAAAATATAAACTCCCCTATGGGACACCTTTTCAGTTTATATACATGTAGAAGTTGAACTTTGGGCAAACCATAATGGGATAAAACTGAAGCGCTATTGGGAACGTCTTTGGGAAAAAATTGAGAACATGGGAAACCCCAGGGAAACATAATTAGAACACATTGGGAACAAGGGGGAAAAACCCTCCCCTCAAACCCCCCAAATGAAAAATACTGAACCCCTCATGAGTGTATTTTGAAGATTGATTGTCACCATTTTTGGCTTGGGCTAATGGCAAGGGCACAAACTGTGGGACATTGTAAGGTAACGAGTTAGTTAGTTAGTTCTAAATAGTTGGGGAATGTATCCCCAAAAAAATTCTTTTTCTTTATTAAAATGAGCTGCAACTTTGATTGGCCCATCACAAAAGATTTTGAACTTTGGACACTCCCCCAACTTGAAGTTTGCATGAATCCACAATAATTAGAATAATGCTGGCCTTTTGGCCAGGGTCACAAGAAGGGACATTCTTAGGCTAGGGATGAGTGGGGACGACTCGGGAATGTCACATGTCCCCCTTTTTTTAAAACTTACAATACATTTTTCAATTGGGCAAAGGCTCGAATTTACCCAAATTTCATGGGCAATGGTGGAATGACATGCCAATGTTGAAATGTTGACGATGATGTAAAACAACAAGGGGAATTGAAGAATGCTATAGAAATTTGATGTGGCAATGAGAACAACAGTAAGACATCAAAAGCACATGTTCCTCATGCATTTTCAATGTTGACATTGTTGTTAGAGCCACCCCCTCAATGTTCAACCGAACAACCTCTAACATTCACCCAACACCCTTAATGTTTTCCTTGTCTTTCCCATTGTAACACATTTCCCTTGTGTTATCTCAATGCTCTTGTCATCTCCCCTAACATGTATTATCACTAACCTTAATGCCCTTGTTATGTATTGTATTTTCCACTCAAAATTCCTGCCATGTGTTAACACAATTGTTAACATGCAAGTTAATCTCTAAGATTAGTTAAAATCTCACGGTATTTTTGATAATTTTTTGTTATTACTAATAAGTGAAAACATTTACCACTTTTTATTGATTGAAGTAACAATATTATTAAATTTGATTAACTCTCAACGAATTTAAGAATTTTGATGATAATTAATTTGTCATCACATTTTTAGTAATTTGAAAATCTGACTTGAAAAGAGTGGGATCATCTTTAACTAGGTTCTAGAAGGTGATAATTAGAAAGTCAACCAATTAGTTTTGGTTAGTTAATTGGTAAACAAGCTACCACTAGGAAGGGGTTTTTTTGGAGAGTTTGGCTAATTTGTAGAAGGAAGGTGGGGAATCAATGTTTTTTTCATGGTTAAGTATTGCCAATAAACTACCTAGGATTCAACCCTATGACATGTAGGCTTGAAAAATAATTATTAAAAAAAAACGCTAGGGTTCTAAACGATGACATAGAGACACTGCCCACCCTGTCATTGTCACCATCATTACTCCTCACAACTTAAAGGAGGTTTTCACTTTTCCAACTCCTTTTCAATTCTACAATAATTCATTTTCAATTTCCATTTTTGTGTGTAGATGTTGCATATAGAAATATTTCAAAATGTGTAGTTAAGGGTGTTTATGTGGATTTAAATTCTATAAAATTTGTTGATTTAGTGAAGCTTCAACAATAAAGTTGTACAATGTACTCGTTGTTAGACTTCAAAACTTTTGGAGACGATATTGATTTTGAATAATGAAGCCAGAACCATCCAAGTACAAGAGACGGATCCGCAAGATTGTTCATTAGTCACAGATCGCTCATCATTCACAAAATGTGGTTGTTGATGATTATTGGTCAAAACCTGGAAGCAAGCAGTAACAAGTTCAAACAAACATGTGAGGGGTTTTTTAATTTTCAAGTTTCAAGGTATGTCAATTTTATCATTCCCAACTTCCAAATTTTTGTGATTTTATGTGAGTTGTGAGTCTTGTGAGGAATGTGACCAATATGTGAAGTTCCAGCTTCTGTGAATGAACAATCTTTAATGATTAAAAGGGAGTGAATGTGTGATCATAAACGATTATGAAGTTGTGCCTTCATGAACAATTATGAGGGAATGTGAACAATAGTGAACGTTGAATGAAAGATTGTGAGCATTGAACGAGGGAATGTGACCATGAGCGTCTACATCTGTGTTATGACCATGAACGTTTGTGTCGACATTGTGAGCATGAACATGAGTGTTTGTGTTTGCATTATGAACATGCACAATCTGGTAAGTTTGTGAAAGACTACAAGGGAACATGTGACGCACCCCCAAACTCCTTTATAGACTCAACTATGAGTCCAAAAGTGAAAACATTGGAAGGATAAGGAATTGGGCTATGCTCCTTGGCTCGTAGCACTTTGGGGGTAAAGGGGTGTGTTGGAGCTCCGAAATGAGGATTAGGATGAATGATAAGTGGGTCAATTCTTTACACGAACTTGCACAAACTAATGAACAAGTTAGTTAATGTGTTGGAGCATTTTTGGTGCACAAACGTGCCACGGCCCGGACTTGGGGAAGGCACCACCTTCCTCCTTATAGTATTTTCTATGCCTGGCCATGGGGCCAACGCCCAAATGTCATTTTGTCCCATGACTCCCAAGTTGGGAGTTGGAGTCCCGGTGGACTCTTGAATATTCAAAGGGCGATTGTAGGGGTCAAAACTCAATGAATTAAGTTCTTTATATCAATGAAAAGATCTTGGAACGTAGATATCTAAAATGGGTTCGCATCGCCTATTTGGACATCTGAAACATAAGTTATGGCCAAAAGAAGGGTTGGGAGTCAAATTGGCAATTTGACTCCCGACCACTAAAAGTCGAGAATCAACCCGATTTCGATGCGTGCAGATGGCATGCGACATACTGTTGGAAAGCTCTTGACGAACGCTACAACTTTGCTTTAGACCTCATCTCAATCACAGGTCTGAACGCAAAGTTATGGCGCCCCAAAGTCGCGGGAGTCCCAACTTTGGCGATTTCGAGACTCCCACTTGGGTGGCCACATTGACTTTCAACCTTTCTTTTGGTCATAACTTATGTTTTAAGTACCCAAATGGGTCATGTGAGCCCATTTTACACATCTAAGTTCTAAAAAAATTTCAATGGTATAAAGAACTTTTCAATTTAATGAGTTTTGACCCCTTGCAATTACTCTCTGAAAATTTGGGAGTCCATTAGGACTCCAACTCCCAAAATGGGAACTCACTAGGGAGTGTGGAGGTGCATTCCCTCACACTTTCCTAAATTCTCAAGAGCATGAAATGTGACTCCTGGGCTTCACTCTTGGCTCGCACCTTTGCAAACCATTGCTTTGGTCGCGAGCCCAAAGTTAGGGTTGTGACATCATGAATGATTTGAAAGGTTTACAAATGATTATGAACAAGGACGAATAATTTGATTGTGATTGACTATGAACATGAAATGAACATGAATGATTGTGAATGATTATGAACGTCAAACGAACATAAGTGATTATGAACGAATGTGAACATTTATGAATGATTGTGAGCATCTGTGAATGCATGTGAATGATTGTGAATGACTATGAAGATCTGTGAGCATGAATGATTATGAATGATTATGAACATTTAGTGAACCTGAGTGATTGTGAGATTTTTGAACAATTTATGAATGAGAGCGAGGATCAATCTATGAATGAAATCAAATAATAATCTATGAGTGAAAACAAAGAATGACTTGTGAGTGAATGTCAAGAGTGATTTAAGAACAAAGAACAATTTATGAATGATGAGTGATCTTTGAATGAATAATATGGGAATGACAAAGATTTAAAAACAATTTGTGTTTTTTTTGTAAGATTAATTATATGCACTATATGAATGCCAATGTCTCTTCCTTTGTTAATCCCTGTTAATTTAAAATTCAAACCCATCTTCCCTATTCTTAATTTGAAGCTCAGTCAAATGCTTCACAACCTATAGAAAAGCTTTTAAGTCTAAGCCTAATAATGAAGAAGACAAATGAAATTATGAAGGTGTGTGGCACTTTCAAGATAAATGGGCCACACATCTTCCTTGGGCAAAATATATAGTGGATTGTAAAGGTAATGTGCATAAGGTACATGTGGTATTTGTTTAAAGGTAGAAGGCATGGAAAAAAAAACAATTTTGAAATTCAATAACCTATTGAAACATGTAAGTCACTACAAAGTTAAAGTTACTAGTCCATGCGTGGAGGTAGGTGCTTTCTATTTGAGTGGTAAATGCCAACATGCATAGAATGAATGATTTTACATTACTTTTGAGCGTCCTTCTATTCTTGATCTAGTTACCTATAAAATTCCACAAGACAAGAAATTGTTTTTTTGTCTAGTTTGCTTTAGTCTACCATTTACTATCTTGAGGTCAAGCAATGACAAATTTTGAAGGTCTAAAAGACCTTTTCACTATGCTTAAGGTCAAGCACACTTTTAAAAAACATTGGATTAATTTTGCAAGGTGGGGCATGATTGAATCCATGAATGAATTGTTGTTGGAATCCACTCAAATTGTTGTTGTTGTTGTAGTAAATTTTATACATGTCAATGCTAATGAAAGTATTGCAATAGATAATACATTTTGGATTTTTTTGCATTTATATGTTGTTCAAGGTTGGAAATGAATTCCACTTTTGGCTTATTTATAGAAGGTGGCTATGTAAGGGACAATTGAAAACATTTTTCATTTGATGTTCATTGCCATGGTCACATTTGGGTTTGAGTGTTAAGCAATTGAGAGCCAAGTTCATTTCAATGGGTCGTGATGGTAATAGTGTGTTTCAAGGTGCCATAATTGGTTTCATTACACAAATGAAAAAGAATGTGGTTCCATTTATGATGGGAATACTTTGTTTTGTTCATCCAATCAACTGGGTTGTGTTGGTTTTATCAAAGTTAGATTGTTGTTCAATTGGAAGCCCTTTTGTAGGCTTTATATGGGTTTTTCTCTCATTCCTTAAATATTAGAGCTTGTGTGATGTGCTTATAGATAAAGGAAACAAACAACTGAGAAACGTAAAAACTAAATAGATCAGCATATTGTGTTCTGTGAAACATGTGATGGAGCAGTATCGACCTTTAATTGCAAAGATGCATGACATGATGCTTTGAGGAACAACATTGCCATTGAAAATTTGAACCTCCTTTGGGACTTGGAGCTGATTTTTGGTTTGCATACCATTTTGCCACTTTTGAAGTGCATGCATACTTTGATCAAGTTTGCACAATCTCACAATGTATTTATTTGCGAAAATCTACCAACTAAAACTTTTTATCAATTTTATAATGATCCCTACAAAAAAATTTAATGACCCTATATTTGATGAGTTAAAGGTTCTTGAAACATTCACTAACAAAAATTTGTCGATGAGTTGGTGTGTAGACCTAAATGGTGAGGAAGCCAACTGCCTTGTTATTGAATATTTTTTGTCCTAAATATTTTGTGAACTAATGTTGTCTTGTGAGAAGGGATGTCAGACCTGTGTTGAAACCAAATATTCCCAAGGTCTTGGTTCATGTGAAAAAGTTTTATAAAGATATTGCCAAGGTTTTTGGTCCATGAGCTAGAAAGGAGATTCCCAAACCATGATCTTATGTTGGCATTATGTGTTATCTACCCTAATTTTGGGTTGATCAACTTAATGATTATGAAGATGTTTTTCATCAACATTTGACTATCATCAAAGCTACCTATTCTATGCCTCACAAGATGGCAAAAGAGGGGGTTATTGTGAAAGCTCTCTTAGATGGCCATGTTTTGGATGTGCATTGTTTCTTTTGTAAGATGACAATAGTTACAAATAGTGAAACAGTAATGAAAGGGGATTGTCTTATGAATCATGTCACTTGATTATGGACCAAGATCAATTATTTTTCCATCCTCAAGCACAATTTTTCAAAATTCATAAAACTTACTGACATTGCATGTGTTCAAATCCTTGGAAATACGAAAGATGAACATTGTTTTTTGACAATGGCATCCATGAAAAATAAATTGAAAAATTGTTTGATTTGCCACTTGGATCTATGCACTCAATTTATGCACAAAAAATTTACAACTTATTGAGGATTTCCCTTTATGAAGAGGCCATGGCATAGTGGAAGAACACAAAATCATGATATTGTTTTTATGTTTAAAGGAAAATAGCTTATATTTTGAGGTAGCTAATTTTTTATGTGCCACACCCATTTTGATGGGCCAATTTTCTTTCTAGACCAACTTCTAATGAATTGGGTTGGTTTATTTGTATAAAATTGTGTCATATTATTTTTTGAATCACACATTGCACAAGTTTTTAAAATTTAGTTAATCATTGTAAAACAATTTTGACTAATGTCTTTAAAGGTTTATGTGGCATGCAAGTTTGTTTTGATAGTATAGAATGCAACCAAGTGGAGTGGGGTAGCTTTAGGTTTTCAATTCTCGGGGATGTTTTTTGGATTGTTGTTTGAAATTGGAATTTTTTGGGGGGTTGGATTGGGGTGTATTATGGGTGCAAGCACACCCCTATTGCACATGGGTAAAGTCTCTTTTGAAACTAAGGTTCAACTCCCATAACAGTGCTTGGAAATTGGAGTGTATATTGAATGTGCATTGGGTAGTTGGTTTCTAACTTTGTCTATCTTTTTAATATTGCACATTGTTTAGACTTTTTAACTTCTTCAATAAATTTATTGCCAATTTTCACAATTCCCATATATTTGAATTGCAAATTGTTTAATCTAAGATTAAACCAATAGCCAAACTAGGTTATTTTTATTTTGTTTGAATAACCAAAAACTTGCCCTTATAATAGCCATGCTAGTCAATCACATGACCATATAAATTTTTATTAGCCAATTTTTTCAACTATAAATTTTGTAAATAGTCATATTGCACATTCTACTTGGTTAAATGGAGCCACTCCAACAACTTTCAAAGGTTAAAAAAAAAACACTAGTGGGGATATTAGGATATTTAGAAAAGAAGAAATCCTCTTTGGAGGTCCAACTTTTCATCTTATCTTCCCCATTCTTATGTATGCTTTTGGTGCTTCTTGGAAAAAAATTGAAGATGTTCTTGGAAGAGAAGTTTTTAAAAGCTTGGGAGAAATGGAAAACAACTTATCATACTTGAAGCTTGGGAGTAATAAAATATTTGGTCTTGTGGAAATTATTTCATTATACTTCCATCCTTGTTATTTTAATGTTTTATTAAGCTAAATAATTATGCAAGTGGGACTTTTATGCTCTCGAATTGGGCTGCAAGAGGGCAAACAACCTTCCAATGGGGTTGGAAACATGTTGTGGGAAGGTAAATGTCCTCCTAGTAGGTTGGAAATGAGGTTACAAGAGGGTTGTAATGCTTGGTGCTAGTCTATCGGTGATAGATAGGGCAACAATAGTGGCAACAATGCTTGCAATGTTTGTCTTTCTATGTTTTCCATGTTTTTCCTAGGATTTTCATTTGTAGGATTGTAGGTTAGAAATGATGTTATAAGAGGGAATGCATGGCTTGGCAGTAGTTTACAAGTAGTACACGGAATGATAGTACATGCAACATCTAATTTCATGTTTTTATGACTTTCTTAGGAGTTGTACTTGACAATATTTTTTCTTTGGAAATTCCAAATAGGTAATTACATTTTGTTGTTTTTATGTTGAAACTTTTGGTCCCATTTTTTTTTCCATTTAAAATTTTTTCTAGCAAATAAGTTATTCTTTTAATTATTGGTATTTTTTGGGCCTTAGAAGACGATATTAATAGCAACCCAACACATCTTGTTGTGACCCAACTTGACTTGGTGTGATTCATGGTTTTCCCTTGCCACCACTTTGATGTTTTGATGTAATAATTGATGTAACAATGTGTTGATCTTTAACATATCATCTTGTTGTTGAAGAAAATTGTCCCCGTGCATCAACATGTTGTCTAACATGGTCTTGATGTCATACCCAATGTGTCGTTTTTTTGGGAGACTTGACACTTTCAATGTTTTTTATATTCACCTACAACAAACGAGAATCCATGCCCAATGAAAAGTACATAACACACAAACCATGTGCAAAGAAACAAGTGCATAAAAACATATGAAAATTTACAAAGCAAAACACATTATGTTCTAGAATTTCAAATCACCAAAAATGATTTGAGAAATCACACTTTGGGATATTATCTCAAACACCAAATAATTCAAATTGTGTTCACTTTTGAACTTGTTATAAATTTAAAACACAATTAACTATGTTAACCCAACCTAGCATTAAACTAACTTTGATTTAACCAGGTAGTTAAACTAACATTCATGACATTTGTTATGTGTTACCATATTGGCACCTACACCTACCGTTGTTCACACACCACACAAAATAATATGGGTTCACCTTAATTGGCACATCATACTTAAATTAACCCCCTATGTGGAGCTAAGGTCCCCTTAAGCCATATAACATCATAAGAAACTCCAAATTGTATGAAGTCCACCATGAATGGACACCTTGGATTTAAGGTGGGGAGACCAAAAGGTTGGGTGCAAATGTGAGCCTAATTGTTAATTGCTTAATTGTAATCCCACAAATCTTTAGCTAAATGTGAATCATCATGAAGGAAAAAACTTCAAATGGTTTTATAATTTAAACATTGAAATATATAGATACCTTGTTCTATTTGGTGCATCAAGGGCAAAACCATTTTTTGATTGGTACTTCCCCTAATGGTGATGTCAAACATCCCATATGTAAACCTCAAGAACATCAATCATGAATTAACATAATGGTGGCCCTAGAAGATTGCCCCCATGTAACATATCATAGGCCAATAAGAACCACCATTAAATATAGGTCAATTTGGCCATGCACATTGGAAAGATGACATGGTGCCCAATTATGCACATGGTCCTTCCATGTTTGACCATCTCAACCCTTCAACAACATCGTTTTGGAAAATAAAATCCTTTGCATATGTAAAATGACATATCCCATAATCACATCCAATATAGTTAGTGTTGTTAATTACTAGTACACATAATTTCCTACCTTCAATTTATAGACTCAAGGTCAATAACCACCTCCCCAACTAGTGACATAATGTAATGTATCTCAATGTTGAGCAATTGCCAAATTCTCCATAGCCTTTCGCATTACCCATCAAAACAAGGCTATTCATTGCTCACATATTTGAAGCCACATCTTTGGATCATCCAAATCCACTATAACCATAACATCTTGTCAAATTGAAGTTGGTAGTTCAAGCTCATGGCCAAACAATATGAAATATGGTGAAAAATAAATATGCAAGAAAATTATGTCAATTAAACCTATATTCCATAACTAACCATGGTAGTTTTAAATTTTATAATTAGTATTTTTCTTTACAACCCATACTTTCATAAACCTCACTTCACCATTTGCATAATTCATTTAGTTAATTTAGGTGAATCTTCATGTATGTCCAAGGCACCACCCATTAAAATCTGCATTGTCATTTTAAATTAATTTAAGGGCCAATTAGGACTTGTATTGTCATTCTGAATTGATTTGGATGTAAAAGAGGTTTGAATTACATTTTTGGAAAAAACATTTGAATGAATATTCTTCCATGAAGATGTTCATAGGATGTATTGGAGAGGAAAAGGATTATTCTTATAGATCAAATTTCAAAGATAGAGGAAAAAAAGAAGAGGAACTCATACATGAAAAACTATTTTGGGTTTTGTTTTGAATTTCTTTTTAACCGATGTATGTTCATTTTGTTTAAATAACGAAAAAAATAGGAATTTTGTTACATTTTGATCATATAATTGTGTATGTGAATGATAAGATTAATGTTACAATTAGAAATATATCAAATTTGTATTTTTTTTTTTAATATTTCAAACATTGAACTGCAAATTTTGTGGTAGGAAGTTTTGTTTAAGAATTGCATGATTTAAAATTTACCACCATCACCTTTTACTTCAATGTCTACATCATGGAACTTTTGTTACCCATATTAGTAAGGTGAATGCAAGATTGAATGTCTCACTATTATGACAAAACAATGTTTTTTTCTTAGGTACCTTTTATTCAAATGCATATGATGATTAATATATCCGTAGATTTATTAAATTGGACTTGAATCTAAAATAACAACTTCATTATGAAAAGAAGTATGTGATTATTTATTGATAAAAAACTCATTTGTTAGTAGTAATAAACTTTTGAAATTGAAAAATATGGACTCGTCATTTAACTAAACCATCACAAAATGAAAAAACTTAAATTGATTCACAATCCAAATTTGTTATTGAGGTTCAATATATGATGTAATACAAGATGACAAATTCATATGAAAAATCTTTTATTTGAAAACTTCAACCATTTGATAGTTAAAGATTTTTGAATGATTAAAATTTGACTATATTTTTATAAGTCCAAATGAATTGCAATTTTTATTTGTTTTTCAATTTCCTTATCTCAAAAGCAATGTTTTGAAAAGCTTTACATGGGATTTTGTGGGTTTCCCTTTGAAGACTTCCAAATTAAAAATGTCATCAATTACATTAAATACAAGTTCTCTTGCTTGTGTTGCGGCTATCGTGTTTGATCCATCTTTGAAGCAGATTTGTTTAAAGCAGATTTGGTCCTATTGCAGCAGGCATGGACAGGATGACGGTAGCGGTATGCAGCTCATCCTGCGGCCTTCCGTCTGTGTCCGTCTCTGAGGCTTATCTGACAAGCCCTTTAAAGGTATGCACAAGAATAGCAGCAACAACAACAGGAGGCAGCAGGGCTGTGCAACAACCACAACAGCAGCAGAGTCTGCACACATCGCTACTGTTATTGCAGAGAGGAGGTCAGAGATTGAATCAGCATGCTAGAAGAAGAGGGCCTGGCAGTTCTGTTTCCGTTTCTGTGTTCGCGAAACAAGCGGCTGTTGCACCGCCTGCAGCTGTTGAAACCACCGGGCCTAAAGAACAATATGACTGTGTCGTCGTCGCGGGTGGGATCTCGGGTCTTTGCACGGCGCAAGCTTTAGCCACTAGGTACTTGATTACTTGAGGAACATAGAAATCGAGCTGCACTCGGGGTTTCTTCTTGGCTTTTGTCGACAATATGCTGTAGTACAAGCTCTTCGCAGGGTTTTGGAATAGAGATCATCAGATAATTAGTGTTGTTGTGAGTCTTTTGCAATCGCTTATGTGGACGATGGACCAGAAGTTGGCTCCGATTTCACGGTGAAGAATTTAGGAAATTTGAGTTACTGTTGTGCAGGCATGGTGTCGCAGTGAGCAATGTGCTGGTCACGGAAGCAAGAGAAAGAGTCGGAGGCAACATCACGACTGTAGAGGGAAATGGCTATCTCTGGGAGGAAGGCCCCAATAGCTTTCAACCTAATGACTCCATGCTATGGTGGTAAGAGCTTTTCACCACTCCTTTCTGTTGTTTCAGTTTCTCTCTTTGTTGTATCCTTCCTTCAAGTTTTCAAATTGACCTATAATTGTGGCAGGTGGACAGTGGGCTGAAGGAA
>Ga0116228_10002418_pt1 | contig 16135 bp, 15 predicted proteins | sample S1TSphfallax_2_FD_89694 | JGI IMG/M metagenome (GOLD analysis project Ga0116228, IMG submission 89694) | Host-associated microbial communities from peat moss isolated from Minnesota, USA - S1T2_Fc - Sphagnum fallax MG | ecosystem: Host-associated > Plants > Peat moss > Unclassified | place...
ATGAATTGTGTTTTATTTACATTGGGTAATACATTTATAATATTACTTTAAGTTTTATATTGACCATACCCTTGAACTTGCCAAATTTGTGCAAACGTTTGTTGTGAAGTTATTAATTATTCTTCTAATTCATGTAAGTCTAATATTGAAGAAATGATTGGATTCATTGAAATGTTATTAGGGACCATATACATTAACCAATTGTATACAAGTATGACACACAAACAATTCACCTAATTATTCAAACTTTGATGTTTCTAAACATGGTACATATTTTGTTAAATGTTGAATTCTTGTTTTCGTGAAACGAAATGTTTGTGATCTAAACCATAACCTTTCACAAGCCACACATTCATACATTGGATAATCTTTTAATTTATCTTTATATTCAATGACATGTTTTGTTTCAAATTTTAAGTGAGTATGCATACGTAGTTTTTTAGTATTTTTTTTATGGACATTTTTTTATTGTGGAATCCATTTTATTGGTTGTGGAAAAATTGCACATATCACTATTTTAAACTAATGTTTCATTAGCACAATTTTGCTTATTGGTAGTAATAGAAGATGTTTGATTAGTTATGTGATTCAATTCTTTTTGTAACTTTGTTTTTTTGTGATTTTGAAGCCTTTTAAGTTGATCATGTATTTTTTGTGTATTTAACATTGGATGGACATTACTTGTATAAAACATTTCAGCAATGTTTTTGAGACAATGATGTTTATGTATTGCCATAAGACAATAAAGTTCATAATTGTGTTCATCTTTCCATTTGAAATATGTTTTTGGTTCATTACATTTTTCATTTGTTTCATTTGAAAAGTTTGATAAATTTATAATTCATCATTGATTGTTAAAATATCTTGTATTATAATTTTTTTTAAAAAAGAAGGCAGTGTACATGTTATTTGATCTAATTTTACAATTGTATTTTCATAATTCAAGTTTTACTCATGTATTAATATTTTACATTCATGCATTTCTTGTAATTTTTTATTATTAATACTCAATACTTTGATATATTTCAATCAAATCTATTTTTGAGTTTTTGTAGTGTTTCAATTTCATGTATCGCATATGTCTCACAATTTTTTCAATGTTAAACATTGGATTTAGATTGTTATTTTGAAAATTTTCAGCTATTGATTAAAATTTTGCTCCTTGATTAATTTGCATTATATTTTGCAACATTTCATCATGGTTTTTAGTCCAAATAATATATGCATTTGATGTATTATTATTATTATCATTACTCATGGTTTTATTAATTTTTTCTTTACATCTTTTTAATTTGTTATAAAAATAATTATTATTTTGTTGAGGTTGAACGTTGTCAATTACTATGTCTTTTTTTTTGTGATATTGTTTGTGAAACACGAATCATGTCTTTCAAAACATGTCATGGGTTTGAAATGTCCATTCATACCTTCATGAGACATTAAAATTAACTTTTCACTTGCATTAAATTTTATCCCCATGTTCATGTATGGTTTACATGTTCTTGAAGACCACATTTCCAAAGGATGTTTGATGAATTGAGCTAACCAAAAGAATATTGTAAAATCAGCCCATAAACCTCCATTGATCACTCCACATTCCATTTTTTGTACGTAATCATTTGTAGAATTAAGACCATGTAAACTCATAAATTTTTTTGAACTAAATGCAGACCCAAGATAAAGTTCAACCCTAGAATCTTTTAAAATTAAGGCTTGTCGTAAACATTGAATACAACCTTTTCTCAATATTATACTAGATATTTAATAATTTGACAAAAAAAAATATAATCAAATAAATATTCACCAATAGAATATGGATAATTAACAATTCTTTTCAACCCAATATTTTTCAAAGCATTATCAATGTTTAGTATGGCCATTTTTAATGTTATGCTTCAATTGGAGCTTTTGAAAATATAGATGTTATATTATTATTTTTGAAATAATGGTCGTATATTTATTTATTTATGGTTTCATTTATACAAATATTTAATAGAAAATTTGATTGAGTGATTTATTTTAACAATTTGAACTATTTTGATCAATTTTCATATTAATTAAAAAATTTGAGGAAGAATTATTGATTTTAATTTTTTAATGAAAGAGTTTATCAATTTCTTAAGCACAAGTGGAGTAGGCTTCTAAAAAACATGGAGAAAAAGGAGATAAGTGTTTTTAAATTTATTTGTAACCCAAACTTCAATGGACCAATTTTTATTTGTTTTGGTAATTAGTCATTAATTACAATTCTAACTTATGACTATTATGATGGTTATTTTGCATGCACATGTAAAAAAAAACAAAAAATGAAATATATGATTTTTTTTGTTATGTAAGAAAGTTGAAATGGCCTAGATTTTGACTATTAGAAAATATATTAATAATGCAAGTGACCTTTTAAGCTAAAAACTTTAATTTGAGGGTTACAATCACTTTGTGAAAAAGTCCACAATATAACTTTTTTGTTTCAATTTTCCAATGTCAATATAACAATATATTGAAAAATTATATGTGATTTTGCATACATTTAAGTATAAAAGAAATAAATACGATTAGTTCAATTAGTTTAAAAACTCAACTTACAAAACCAATTTGAATGAACTAAACTAAGATATCATTAACTAAAAAGCTGAAAACCAAATGTCTTAAACTCAAGATTTGAAATGAATACAAAATAACAATTTTTAATAATGAAGTTTTTTTTAATTTTAATTTAAACAAAATGTGAAGCATGAATTATTTACAATTTAAAAATTAGAAAAGATACTATAAGAAAATAATGACCAATCTACCACAAAAAAACTACAAGCCCATCACAAAAAAAACATCTATAATAAAAAAATTGTAAAATTGATAAACTAAAAATGTTTGAAGTTCAATTGTTTTGGCTTTGAAATTTCCACAAATCTAAATATGTACAAGGAAAAATTAATCTATGCGTGGAACACTATTGAATTAATCCTATTACAATTTTGCATAACCAATCAATTTTCCAATAGTGTTCAAAGAAAAAGACACATGAAGATTGATAGTAGAGAAGGCATTTAAATGATCAAGATGCAATTCAACTAGTGCAAATTAAGAAGAGCTTCTTTGTTGACCCCAACAATTGCTTCAATCCAATCAACCTTTATAATAACATAAATTGGTGCACTTCTGAGTACATGAATACAACCTTTCAAGTTCCCAACTAGCATGCATGTAGTAGCTACTTTGTAACCATTGCATAAATAGAGCCCATTGTCCTACCTTGATATTTCACACAATTGACATGTTCCACAAACATGCTTGCAAGGAGCCAAAGTTGGTTTGGGCACAAAAAAGTTTCCATTTACCTACATTTTAAAAGAACATGTCTAATGTTAATACATAGAAAAATTATGCAAGATTGCTCAAAACATGTTTACATAAAAAACAAGAAATTTAATTATTGTTATGTTCATATGTAAAGGTAAATCTTGCATACCTACAATGCCACATGTCATACAACATTTCCATTGTAAATTCCATGCAAGCATGTCAAGCATTAAATTGTGTTTTCATCAACCACTTGTGCAAATATTGTTGTTGGACTTGTTTGATAGCAAATAGCCCCTATAGATGTTGCATATATGTGTTTGATTAAAATTAAAGTGGGAGCTCTAGTGCAAAATTCATGGGCCAAAATATCATATTTATTGTGAAATAATGGCTGAAATTTTATTTACACATATTGCAAAAGGATGGATGCAACCAAAAAAAAAATTTATTATTGTATACATACCTCAAATTATGCATCAATTAAAATTTTTATGTGTGCAATTATTCTAATCATAAAATTAAAAGTTACATAATTGGACACAAGAAAAATAGAAATTATTTCACAACTATGGAAACTATTATAACTAACTCCAAGTTGTATGTAAAATTTTCCAATATTTCTTGAAAACCATGCATGCAAATAGATGCATCTACAAGAACCAAATTTTAAAAACTTACCTATAAATAAACAAAATGACAATGCTCTTAAACATAAAAGTGTCCATGAAATTATCAAAAAATCAAAACTATAATTATAACGTGTTGTGTCATAACCCTAGCCTTGGGCTCACGACCAAGGCTAGGGCTTGCAAAGGTGTGGGCCAATAATGAAGTTCGCGAGTCACGTCTCATGTTTTCGGGAGTGTAGGAGAATGTGAGGGAATGAACCTCCACATTCCCAAGTGAGCTCCCATTTTGGGAGTTGGAATTTTGATGGACTTCCAAATTTTCAAAAAACGATTTCAGGGGTGAAAACCCATTGGATTGAAGAGTAAAGCTCTTGAAACTTACATGTCTAAAATGGGCTCACATGACCCATTTGGGTACCTAAAACACAAGTTATGGCCAAAAGAAGGGATGGGAATCAAATTGGCAATTTGACTTCTGGCCATTAAAAATTTAAAATCACCCTGATTTCCTTGTGTTCAAGTTGCGTGTGACATATCATTGGAAAGCTCTTGAAAAGGGCTATAACTTTTCTTTAAACCTCATCTTAATTGGAGATATGCACACAAAGTTATGCACCCCCAAAGTTGTAGGAGTCCCAATTTTGAGAATTTTGGGATTCTCACTTGGGAGTTTCGAGACAAAATGACATTTGGGTGCTGGTCCCGTGGCCATGCACATAGTATACTATAAGGGGGAAGGTGGTGGCTTCCCCCAAGTTTGGGCTGTGGTGAGTCTTATGAATCCGGATTTGCCCGTGGCTCGTCCGTGCACTAAAAGTGTTCCAATTCTGCACTAACAAACTTGTTGTTTGGTTTATGCAAGTCCGTGTGAATAATTGACTCGTCTGTTGTTCGTCCTAGTCACATCTCGAAGCTCCAACATGCCCCTCTACCCCTAAAGTGTTGCGAGTTAAGGAATGCGCCTCAACTCCTTCCCCTTCCGTTGTTTTCACCTTTGGACTCACAATTGAGTCCATCAAGGCATTTAGGGGTGTGTCATGTTGGTTCCTATTATTCAAACCATTCAATGAATTTATAGGAATATTTATTGAGTTTTTACCATTTGGATGTCATTTGGAGAATCTCCATCCACCATAATAAATTCAAAACGACCATTAACTTTTCCCTAGCGACAAATCACAACAACCACAAAGGGCTGTTATAACCCACTTTTCATGAATTTGTTGAGTGAAAGATGCAATAATGTTTATATGAAGGAAACAAAGTTGGACATCAACATCATCCAAGCTGACGCGCTCCCAAGTTCCTTATTAGACCCATTTGAGGGTCTAAGTATGTTGAATTGCGGAAAGTTAGAACTTAAGAGTTGCTCATGACTTCCAACACTAAAGGGGGGTAAGAGGGGTGTGTTAGAACTCCTGGGATTAGACTAGAAAGATGGACAATTATGTTGTTACATGGTCCTGCATCCAAAATCAACACAAGTTAATTAGAACTCATTTTACACCCTTTTGGTGTTGGGACGGCTCCAACCTTCGATTGGAGTGAGGTCTAAACCAAAGTTGTAGCTCTCCTCGAGAGCTTTCCAATGCCCTGTCGCATTCCTTTTGTAGACGTCAAGAAGAGGTCGATTCCCGACTTTTAGTGATCGGGAGTCAAATTGCCAGTTTGACTCCCGGCCTTTCTTTTGCCCATAACTTGGGTTGCAAATGTCCAAATGCTCATGCAAGGCCATTTTGGACATCTACACTTTAAGACCTTTCCATTGATATAAAGAAAGCCCCAATGCGAGGTGTTTTGACCCCTGCAATCGAGCTTTGAATTTTTGGGAGTCCCGGAGGACTCCAAGTTCCCACTTTTGGGAGTGTGAGTTTCATCCTCACACTTAGCCCAAAGTGGGGTTGCGACACAAGCTGTCCACCATAGTTGATGATGCCACCTTCAATGAAACATCAACATCCCCTTTTTCAAAATTTGCATGTGTTCGCATAAATTTTTTCTCAATCCTCAAATGCTTCCCTTTCACAAATTTGTCAAGATGAAAATTGATCAAGACACCTCCAATTGTCATTGTGATAGTAGTAAACCCATGCAAATGTGTCACGTTCTCATGCAAATATAAATAAGGGGCAACTTTTTCAAAATTTCCATATCAGTTCAATACAATGCATTCAAAGGCCACATCTTTGATTATGGAATCCAATTCATTCATCACAACAACAAGATGATTTGTTCTTTTGTTAACCATGATTTAACAACAAAGCATAATACACAAATCAATGCAAAAATCAAGACTAAAAAGATTTAAGAAAAACATTTATTTGAACATAGATGATTTGGAAATAACCTATTATGGACAACAACAAAAAAACAATGCATAGAATGAAAGAAGATGAAACTTATCAACATTGAAATGCATAATGTTTGGAGTTCAAATTAAATAGGAGATGTAGTTTAACTTTCAACTTCAAAAGTGGGTATCTAACTTAAACAATAGGCCACAATTAACTATAGTTACATAACTTTTTGACTATTCAACTTCCATAGTAGATTTTGTTGTTATTTTCATTTGTGACTATCCAACTTCAATATCAATTTCGACTTCAAAATAGGTTCAATAGTTAGATTCATCAAGTTTTTAAAACTTCAACCTAGGTTGAAGTTATAATGTATCTAAACCTATCATTGGTTATTCAGCTGATAAATATCCTATTTAAGAAGTCATAGATTGATCTCTTCTATTCACATCATCTTGCATAGAATTTTGTGTTCAAACTTCACATAGGCAATTTCCTTAGTGGTCTTTTCACCAATAATGTTTTGAAAAACTTACCACATGTTGCATGACCCTTCCATGTTGGAACAAGGCCAATTTTTTTGTAACGAGATCCCCTTGGCCTTTGTAAAGAGATTTGGCCCAAATTTCATTTCATAAACAACACACACCTTCATCATAACAAACACATGAACATATTATTAATTTCAATACATTTGTCTTTAAAAAAAGGTACAACAAGAAAGGTAAAAATCATTTAAAATTTTGCAAAATAACACCAACAAAATAACATGAAGCATAGAGTAAACACTAGAAAAAAATCAACAAACCTCCACAACAAACTTGAGTTGTCCATCAAACTTGCCCTTGGAAACAACCACACATCAAATGCCACAAAGGAAAGCTTTGCAAAGTTAATGAATTTGTGCTCTTGCATGCATTATTATCCAACACCATTTAGGTGAGTCAAACATTTGTGAAAGACTTTAAAAACCTTAACAATATATCAAATCAAGTACAAAATTTCAACATCAAACACAATCACAGTCAAAGGCACATGAAAGAATGAGTTTCACATGAATGATGTTAATGAAATCTAGTTTAGATCCTCATTGTAAAAGTAGTATTAGTTTGGGCTTCCTTTCATAGATTCTTTTGGACTCCATCTATAACCTAATGTAACATTAATATTTAAGTCAAAATAAACACACCCACAAAGAAATGAAACTTAACTAATGGGGCACTCATTAATGGCAATTGAAGTTATGAAGGTCATGATATCACTGGCAATTTGCACATTAATACTAGAGCTAACATGCAGCCATGTGTTCACGATATGCACCCATATTTTTTACCATTTCCACATATTGAGTAGTAACCAAAGTAGTAACTAAAACAATTGCCATGGATATCTTGGAGGATGAGTCATTTGATGAAGATGCTACTATGGTAATAATAACTATAACAATTGTTGATGTTACACCAACAATTGTAACAACTACATGGACTTGTGCATTTTGAGAGCAACTTACTAATTTCTACTTCTCTTTCAGGTCTTTGATCTAACATCATGTTGATTTCCCCCTTAATGGTGTCCATCCCATGCTGAAGTTTCTTTGGAATTACAAACTCCATTCAAACCCAAACAATAGTTTTATGAAACAAGAACAACACATGTTGTCTTGTAAAACCTAGTTTTGGCATCAAACCATATGCTTATTTGCACATTGTTAAAAAGTTCAAAGCACTTGAGAGTGTTTGATAATGAATGCCCTTTAAACTTGTAAAATATTTATAATGGTCCATTAGTGCCTTAATAATCATGATCACCCATAATGGGTTTTTTTCAAATAGTAAGAGAAGCCCATTATGGGTGCCCCAACAACCATTGGTGAAGTGTGTCAATTTGCTTAGTTAGTGTGAACACTGGGTGAAAAGGTTTTTAGTTGTGTCTGCACAAGCAATAACAATTACACCCTAGAAGACCACCGCTGATAAGGTTTCATTACTAGGAAATACTGAGAAAAATAGACATTTATATGCACCATTTTACAAATGGCTATGGTTTCTTTGGCAATAATTGTAAAGTTTTTCCTTAGCTCCTTTGGGTATGTATAATTTGGTTTTTTTCCAAACCTAAAACCAAAAATGTAGAACAAAAAAAATATAACAAATTGACTCTTCACGTACACAGCCATAAATTATGTGTACCTTATAGTTGTTTATGTGGCGAGGAGACTGATGAGGGCTTGTTGGCCCCAATGTTGTTCCACTATTTTACGAATTCTTATGTGAAGTATATGGTGAAAGCTCTTGCCAAAAAAAAGATAGACGCATGAGGAGGAGGACAAGGAGGCCTCAACTAACTCAACAAAGAAGACTACTAATTAATGATGATGATGGAACAATTGTCATGATGGTGGTGGAGTTTTTGTTCTTCACCTATGTCCATAGCCATCATTGCAAATATAATTTTATCTATTGTTGTTAATGATCAAATGGGAAAGAAAAGAGTAGAGGGGAAACTTACAGCTCTAGGAGTCATGATGCTCTCCATCACTAACTAAGAGGTCATAAAGGAGGCAAATGTGAAGGGTGTAATTTTAAAAATAAGGTCATCCACGAAAAAAATATGATGAAAGGAATATTGTTGTAGTTGATCCCTTATTATTCCTATAAGCTAAAATACAAGAGGATGAACAATAATTCAAGCTATTTCTATAGACAAAATCCCCATTTTTCAACTATGTTTTCAACTACTTTCCAACTGTCATTTATACTTGAAAACATCACTTACAACTACAAAATGTTTTTTGCAACTCAAAAATGACATTATCAACTAATTCCAAAATAGTTGACAATGTTGAGCTAATCAACCCTACAACACAGTTGAAAACAATGTACATGTGTCAATTTGTGAATTAATGTTGAGGTGACAACATTTTAGTTGACACAACATTTCAACTGTAAAATGTTGACTGGACCTAGTTGACTCCATGCTAATAAGTCAATGGATGACCTTCATCCATGTATGTGTCATGTCATTTAGGGATGTGGAATTGGAATTATGACTATCTTTCAACTATATTACAACCAATGTAACGTTGGCATGTGTCATGTCATTGAGGAAGGGCATGGAATTTTATAAATTTGATTATTATTCAATTATATTATAACCACTGGAACATTATCACATGTCACATGGGCATTCGTGGTCCACCATCAAACTAAATTATTTGATGTGTGCCATGTGTATGGTCTCAAATTTTGAACTTATTGATTTATTGAAAATGTTAGCATATGATATTGTGCCATGTGGACACTTATGTTACACACTTGCATTACACATGGCATCTTCTTGTTTGTAGGTCATCCAACATATATGAAGTCGAACCAAAGTAAAAAATCAACTACAAGGTAGTTGAAAGCAAGTTGAAAAGAAGTTAAAAAATAAATAAAAATTTATGTAAATTAGTTGAAACCCAGTTGAGATTACAAGTATACACAAATTGCAATCACAATTGTAAGATTATTAAAGCTAGACTATGGGGATAATACACCTAGTTAAAATTAAGTAAAGAAAATCAAACCATAATAAAAACATAGTTTACTTATACATTATCATCTAAAAATGCAGAACCTATTATAATTTGAAAATTATGCAAGGAAACATTGTTCCCATGTAGGAAATGGTCCCATCTACATCCCAAAGATGTTAATGTCATTAATCAAACATTTATTGAAATAATGAATTGACTATCCTATAAGGTGGTTGTCTGATGTTCATGCACTAATGGTGTGAACTCGTTGTTGGCATGTTTAATTGGATTATTGCTTTGTTGGACCACGTTTTTTGATTTTTTCATAGTTGCACCTACATTTTTGAATTAAAGAAAATGAAAGTTGTTAGAAATGAGAAAACTTAATAGGAATCTAAATTATAATGCATCAAGAAAAAGATTGGGCATTAGTTGCACATCTAGCTTTTAGGAATGAAATGTATTAAGGTGAATTTGTGCAAATAAAAGAACTAATGACAAACCTTGATGTAGTATTGATAAGTTAATTTGACAACTTCAAGTTGGCCAAATAGTGATAAGATAATGTATAAACAATGCTGAAATAGTGTTTTTAAACACTAATCAATGTGTTTAAAACATGATTTTTGATATCGTATACTCATTGGATTACTTTCAAAATTATTCACATGCCACATTAATATATTAGAAACATTGTTGTATTTATTCAACATTCATGAAACTTAAAATTAAAACATGATTTTAAAATCATGTAAACCTAAGTAATGGTTAGACATGTGCAATGATTCTTTGAGTAAATTGTGAGTGTACCCATGATAAAATTCATCAACAAGGTCCTCTTCTAAGAGCTTTGCAAAAAAAACATTTATTTATATTTCTACTTGGAAGATGAAGAAAGATAAAAACAACCAAATGAAAAAATCTTGTAATGTAATGTTGTTCATAGTGTTTTGGACCTATGCATGAACATGATGTCTAATCTAACTTACAGTGAAAATTATGAGATCAATTGAAGTTGTGAAATGTTGTAGGCAAGGTTTTGTAGTTCTTTTAAGGGATTAACGTATGTCAAGTGTGAAAGGGAAGGAGGGGGAGGGGAAATATTGGACCAATGTCATTAGGTCTACACCTAACATACTTAGATAGTCTTTTCCATGAATAAATGAATGTCATTATAAGGATGCTCCTCCTAGCCCTTAAAAACATTGCTAATGATTGGAGTTGAATTATGAAAATTCTTTAATGCCTAGCAAATCACCTATGTTTTGAATAAGTCACAACAAACATGAATATATGTGCAAACATTGTGAATGGGCCATGTAGTACCATCAATTTACTTGACACTAAACACTAAAAACAATAATATTTAATATTTAATTTGCTTAAGACAAATGCCTATACATTCTAACATAAATGATATAATAGACTTTTATAAAGCACGTGTGGGTTCATCTATTATTATAGAAAATAAATATTCATTCATAGTTTTTTTATATGTATTTTTCATATATTTTGATATGCAATTTTGAGAAACTTTCATTTGGACACCAACCATTGTATGTGAAAATTGTAAAATTGTTAAAAAAGGCATTTGACATGTGTAACCCTTGGTAGATCACATGGGTTGAAAAGACATGCCAATAATAGGTTTTAAAATAATGCATTATAAGACCTTAGTATGATATTGCCATTTATGGCATAGCTCTTGGTTACAACATCACAATGAATAAATTTTATCTACTTGCCTCAACAATTTACCATCAAATGCAAACTCATGCACTTGAATTTCATTTTTTAATCTTTGAAAGACCCTTGTTCCAAGCTTTTGCCACTTTCACCTCTCCCCCAGGAGGTCCTTTCACCATGAATTTCTTGTTGTGCACATGCTTCAATCACAATGCATTTTAATCTTGTACATGTTTTAACCTTGTATAACCTTAATCATTCATTGGCATCACCCATAGAATTGGACTTTTTGTTAATATTTATATTGGTCTAGTTCCAATCCGAGCAACATCACCATACTTATCATGATCCATATTAACAAATCAACTTCCAAAACATCTAAATGATATATTCTTCACTTGATATATTCTATTGTAGAATAAACCACACTTTTATTATTTGCATTCATGATATTCATGTTCAATATGACCATTCGAATTATGTTCAATTCCATAGTTGGTGCACAAGGTTGAACATGAACACCAAATCATGCTTTTGTTCCAAAGTATCCTTGTGTTTCAAATAATTGGCAAAAAGTCCTTTAATTGTGACCTCGAATACATCAAGCTTGTAGTGGTTTACCATTTTCATATTTTGTATGATTACATAATGGTTGCCATGGATGTTTGAGTAAACTTGTCAAAAACTTGTTCTCGGTTTGTCACATCTTGTTCCACAAAAGTTTATTTCAACCAATTGTTTGTTACATTGCTCCTAGTTTTATAATGTGTTGATTATTAATGGGTTGAGTCACAATAATAGGAATCACAACAAATGTAACTAATGTTTGATTTTTCATGTTTTAAAGTGATAATTTAATAAGATATTATTTTTTTGGATTTGTTTATATAGAAATATTTGTAATATATCATGAAAACATGTGAATAAATTTGACATACATTTAGTGAATTAAAAATACATAAAAAAACTTTTAAAAACATTGTAAGTAGTGATTTTAAGCAGTAAAAGAACTTATAAAATGATTTGAAAAACTTTAAAAATGACATATTTTGAGCAAAATTTTAATAAAAAACTTAAAATAATTATATTTAATTAATTAAAAAAATAGAATAAACATATTCCAAGAATAAAATGTTACCAAGGAGGTGAATGCGACTCCTTTTTATCAATTTTCATCTTATAACTTTGTAATTTTATTTTCTCATGAGTCAAAAAAATTTAATTGAATTTCAACATGTGTTATGAAGAAAAAAAACATAAAAAATGTCAAAATACTTAACAAAAGGTCAAATATGATAAATATGATATATGGAACCTACAATTTCTAATTAATAAGAACCTAGAGGGTAATCAAACTCCCTCATATAATACAAAATGCCCTTGGATATCATGTTTATAAACTATATTATTAAACAAACGAGTGAAAAACTACACCCTACAAAGAATGAAAATTTTAGATCACTAATATTATTTTTATAGTGTTGTGTTTTAACTTGAACCATCCCAATATTTTTTTAAAAATTCACAAATGTTTTAGCATATTATGATAATCCAAGACACAAAGAAATCAATTGGTAAAGAAACTATGAAATGTTATTATACTATTAATCTTAACACACATGTGTCCTAATAATAATGTTGTAGCAGGTGCTGAAAATATATTCCAAAAATGACTGAAATGAGTGAGCATAATTTTTATGAAATTTGTAACATGATTCATATGATTTGAAACATCATGTGAAGAGGTTAACAAATTTCATATCACAATATGCTTACAAATGGCATACTTCCTGTTGGTTGGCCATTAGTGCGTGATAAATCAAGAATTTTGACTTGCCTAATGACTACCAGTTTTGGCATTTCATTTTCGTAATGCCCATTAGTTTTGGGTATTTGAAAAAAATTCTGAAGCAAAGAAACTACATGTTTTGGTTATTTGAAAACATTTAAATTCAAAGAACCTGTGGTATTTCAAAAACTTTAAAGAATTGTTGGGTTTCGTGACAGAATCAGCAAATAACAAACAATTTTATAGGTGATTATTTGATTTTTTCAAAAACAATTTTAGAATTGTGGTTATACACAATATCAAGGTATTTGATTTTTTTTTGATAACCATGGTTATATATCAAAATTGGGTATTTAAATTTTTGATATTGCAGTTATCAACTTTGATACCCATCTTCATACCCAATGGGGGTTTGATGCAATTTCTAATACTCACCCCCGCACTAATTTTGATAAACAATGGCATCCTCATGGAAGGGAAGAAAAAAACTTAAGGTAAGGATTGGTATAAAATCCATTTCAAATGTTTATTGGAACATTACTCAAACCAAATATTGGGTATTGCAATTTGAAAAGAGATACAAAATCTATTTTATTGCATGTATTATGAACTTACATAAAAATATAGACAACATTTTCGAATTTAAGTTGTGAAACTAAATTTTATTTCCAAATAAAAATTTGAATGCAATATCTTTCTGTAAATCAAAGTTGTAATGCCCAAATATTAGAAGTTTAACCCAAACCAAAGGCATCACAATTTGGAATAAAATTTATTGTATGTACTATAATACTAGACCTATTAAATGGCGAAGAAAAGAAACTTTGCGAAAATTTTACAATGGTAAAATCAACATGCACATTAGGTTTGATATCTGAAGTCACATCTTTAACAAGACATTGATGTGGTAGATGATTTTGCACATCACATTGGTTTTGATTACCTTGCTACCAATTTTTGGTGCATTTATGCTTCCAAAAAAAAAACCTTGTTTGCTTTCCAAACACCTTGCACAATCACATTAAAAGAATGCTTATGACTATAAGAGTCTCCAAGAGTAATTGTAATCCTCTTGGATGGGCCAAAGGAAAAGAACACTTATACCATCAATGAAACTTGCAATTGGCAAGGTGTCAATCAAATCTCTAAATCTTTTAATAACAAGTTTCAAACTTTGTCTAGTATGTGGGCAAAGACAAAATCTTGTAAAGCTTATTGTTTGTTGAAAGAATGTCATATGCAAAATCATTGTACTTCCCAAAAGAAGCACCGAGTTCCAACATTGTGCATAATAAATTGAAAATTAAGTACTGGGCTTCCAAGTTCAAAAAATGACATTTTATAAATAAAAATAATTTACATATATATATATATTTTCCCTTGTTGTATCATCTTCCTTTTCCTTCCTTTTCTCCTACTCCATTTCTCCTCTGTTTCTTCATCATCCTTTTCCATTGTTCCTTGCTCATTGTTCCTTGTACTTTTAATGGTGCCATGCTTTTATATTTTTTTTATCTTTTGAGCAATCTTCTCATTTGACCTTATGATCTTGGCCATGGCCAATGATTCCCTTTGTATCTTCAAGCATTCTGTTATTTCATTCTGTTCTTTAAGCTTTTACCCAAAAAAAGTTGACAGACACAAACATTGCTTTAGTTCTTGAGATTTGGTACATTTTCCAGATGTTTTCATGTGTGCCTAAGTTCTGAGCATGCACAACTAATCAAACATCAGAAAACTTCATTCAACATCTTTTGTTGGACAAAGCACACCATAGGGACATGTCAGTTTTCAACCAACATGCTGACAATTTCAACCCTTCGAAGGTTTGGTTTGGTTCATATCTTTGTTCAAATTCTCCAATTCCAGTGATCAAGGTTGTTCTCCAGTCTCAAAATTATGGAATAATCCACAAATCACACAAATCATGCAGTCAATTTGGAGGAGCACTATTTGGAACAGTTTTTTTCTTGGTTGGTAATTGACACAGTGACAACATTTCTACTGGTCAAAACATATATAGTGATGTGATAGACCCTCGCACAGGCATTTTGTCCAGAGTAAATATCCAAGAAGCCAATTCTGGGTGAACTTTACAAACAGAACAGTTTGGGTGGAGGCCGAGGGACTTACAGTCATAGGCTTCCAAGACATCAGTCAAGTTGTGGGAGAGGCTTCACTGTCCAGGTACAGCCACTATCATTCCCTCTGACACGTTGAAACTGAAGAACATTTGCATGAAACTGAAGTAGGCTGCTGCGATGCCCCACACTGATGTATGTCACACCTGCCCTCTTTAGTTCTTTGTACAAATGTGCCTGCCAGACAATGAAACACATATGACTTTAGTGCTGATTGCCCAAGCATACTAAGATGAATTGCATTTTCAATTTGGGACAGTAAGGATATCATTAACTTGAGCCAAACAGGAATAGCAATTGAGCACTCCAATTTCAGTCAGCAGAATTTTCATTTTGTTCCAGTCCCATCAAAATAGAATATGAAACTTTCAGTAAATCTATTACCAATGCTCATAGATGGGCTGTTTATACTTGCTAATTTGGTTAGACTCATGAACATAACCACATATAGCTTACAATTGTGAAGCACAATCAGGACTGGTACCTCATTGTCTTCATCGAGGGCACTTGTAGATTCATCCATTAGGGCTAGTTGAGGTCGTGACAGCAGTAGCCGTGCAAATGCTAGGCGCTGTTGCTCTCCAAGTGAAAGCACACTTGCCCATTCAACTGCAGAGTCCAATCCATCAGGACGGTCCATCAAATGGCCCAATCGTACACACTCCAGTACTTGTGTAAGGTCATTGTCATTTGGAGGAAGGCTCTGGGCAGCTGATCTGGTTCCAGATAAGAAGGGTAAATTTCCTGGAACAAAACAGAAGACTTGGGATAAGAAT
>Ga0116228_10002420_pt1 | contig 16133 bp, 12 predicted proteins | sample S1TSphfallax_2_FD_89694 | JGI IMG/M metagenome (GOLD analysis project Ga0116228, IMG submission 89694) | Host-associated microbial communities from peat moss isolated from Minnesota, USA - S1T2_Fc - Sphagnum fallax MG | ecosystem: Host-associated > Plants > Peat moss > Unclassified | place...
ATTCCTACATTCTAATTCCAATGTGTAGTGGAATAATATTGAAATCTTTATAACAATCTCAACACACCAACAATAAGATGCCTAAAATTGTTTGAAAACCACAAAACCTAAACAAGATGAACTAAATATTAAGTACTTACTTTAAGGATATCTCTACCTTTTATCCTCTCCATCAATGCCCCTTCATTGAATCCACCAACCAATCTCCCTAACAAGTTTCCACCATCGCCAAAGTCCATCAAACACAAGAGAATAACTTCTTGTTGTACCCACCACACATTAACACACCCAACTTAGCTCCACCACATCCTTGCAATAGACAAACAATGTTACACAACCTTTTAAGAAACAAAAGAGGTCTTTGTCAACTATATGTTCTTTTGTATTTTTCCTATTTCTAGTGCAATACTCATTTTGATTAGGTCTTTGTCCATCAAACAAACTCATCCCAACTTTTTTTCATCCTACACCAAGTCGAATTTTTTATATTGTTGGTACCCTACAATTGCACTTTATGATGGGTGTTGAAAATTATAAACCCAATTATGAAGTTGGTTATTAAAGTAACCTACAATTTGATTCTTTGGTTTCTAGTAACTAATTAAATTGATAATCACACGATAATGAAATTTCAAAATCTAATAACCTACATGGATGACCTGATTATCATTTGGATAGGTTATGAATGTTCAGATATTAGTATTAAAATTTATAAAATTATAAAAAACCCTATAAATTGTTATAATTGATGATTATTAATTGGTTATTTGATAACCTACCTTTATGCATAACTAACAACTATTATTCAAAAATTTTGATAATCTATTTGGATTTTTTTTCAATTTGTTGATATTGATAACCTTTGTGGTCCCCAAAAAATTTGAAAAACCTATTTGATGGTTTTTTTTTTAAAAAACAATAACCAACCAATACTAGTGAGAACCCTAGCTAGGCTCCCTTTCCATCCCAATATCTTGGTAAGGTGGAAATACCTTTGTGTGTTGTCAAGGAACTAATAGGTTTTGTGGGTTAGTTGGTGAAACCCAAGATTTTTTATTTTGCTATTATTTTGGGAACCATAAGGAGGAATGATCCCACAACACTTTAATGTTAGTGAATAAATGAATTTGTTGTAACCATTTTTGTGGTTGGTTTGTGCTTTTATGTTAAAATTTAAATAAAATTTGAAGTTATATGGTTAGTTTTTTAGTTTTTTCATTTCTTTTCTTTTTGGGGTCATATTTTTGAGCTTTGAGGACTTTTTCAAACAAAGTTTAGTGGACATTTTTTGTAATCAAATATAAACATTTTTCCATTAGTATTATAAAAACATCTAGATGTAATTATGCTTCTTCTACTTGCTTTAAAACTATATTTAACATTTGCACATTAGGAAGTAAAAGGATAATGGAGTTAAGTGAGTTTTTTTTATCACATGTTTGGCTATTGTCATTGATCCAATAATACCAAGACCAATGTATATATTTATATATCATAGTACCTAGGCTTATTCAACAACAAGGTGCATAATTTTTTATTTTTTTTTTCATCAATTATGTTCAACAATAGAACTAATAATATTTAAAATTCAACATAAGATCAAATAATGAAGCTATTGTGCTTGAAAGCTTCATTCATATTTTGGCATGGCAAGTACCTATTTTTTAGAATTATTGGCAATTCCAAAAAATAATTAATTAGTGCCTAACCAACTTAGGTACTATGATAAGATATATATATAACCTCCATTTATTATACATTTGGAGAAAATATAAGAAGGGGTATTATTATTTCTTAGAATACAAGTAATTTTGATTACAATGGTATTTACACATTGTAAATGTTTTGGGTACATTTATATTCTTTTAAAGTAGTTTATACCTCTTAGTGGAAATATTTAATTTTAATGATATATGAATTGGAGGAAATCACATTTTATAAATTTGTAAGAAAAAACCCAACAAAACAAAAAATGAACCTTGCTTTTCCTTTGAATTTTTACCTATCTATGTTTTGAAGGTAATTGAAAAAGAATATTTAACACAGTGTTAAACAAGAACGGTCAAGGTTTGAAATACTTGGTTGGAAATTTCATGTGTGTTTTAATTTCTTTAAGCCATTTACCTTGTGCCTTTAGTGCAAAAATAAACATGCATCAAGTATAGTTATTAGGGATGGTTTGTATCCATGTATGATCAAAGTTATGGAGGTATGTTACATGAACAATGACATCTATGTGTTTGAAAGTTAACAAAAATTTAATTATTAACTATAGTTAATTATAGTGTAGGTGAATATATACTACAAATTTTAACTAGTTTAAGTCACATTCACCAATATCATACCATTTAGTTCACTCTCTATTTTCTTTTGACAAATTCAAGTTTTCTCTAATAATAATAAGCCAAGGATGAAAAGTGTTTTCCTTTTCATCTTTGGTGATTAAAACATTTATAATCTTTAATGCCAACCACTTAATCCAACACCCCAAGATGCTTCCATTATATTTCCTTGTGAATGGGATATTCATCCATCATTTCACAACACCTTATGACACGTGTTAGGCCCATCTCAATATGAACTAAATAAAAAAACATTAAACTCACAAATTTTGAAGATCTCAAAACTAGGAAATATGCTTTGTTCAATGCATAAAAATTGAAAGTTGAAATGTCAAAATAATTGTTTTCCACTTTGCAAGGAAAAAAAAGGCTAATATTCTTGATTTCTATGGAGGAATCATGATGCCAATTTATCTAGTAAAATAGAATTGATCTTTGACATGATGGCACCTTACTATCAAAACTTTACATCTTATGGGTCTTAAGATTTGTGAGGTGTTTGATAAGGTGAACTAATATGAATAAAACATGTTGATCACTATTTTTACCCTTTAAGGGAAGGGGGAACTTGAAATTTTGGGGATGAAGGGTTTTGTCCCCCCTACATGTTCCCAATCATGTTCTTAACAAAGTTCCCTCTAGGTGTCAATGATTTGGTCCTTAATTTCATATATTTTGCCAAATGTTTTCCTATTTTGTTTACACAATTCCAATGTGTTGTTTACCTTGTTATCAATAATACCACTTTGTATCCCATACCTATTATTCACCTAAAGGTCTATTTTTTTGGGTTGAGATAGGTAAGTGAAATGGATACCTTATCCCATAAAGTTTGTCTTGGGAGTGCATTAAAGATTTTACCAACATAAAGAAATTATCCAAATTTTTAAAGAAAAAAAAAGAGGCATTTCCAAATTTGAAATGCTAGATGGAGGAGGTATTTTCTTTTTCAAAACACCCCACAAATATTAGAGGAAAAAAATTGATGGGTTAAGATACCTTCCAATTAGTTAGGTATCTAAAATAATCACAATAAAATCTTTGCAATTTGGAAAAATGCTTTTATGATGCTTGGCCAACCAATGAGTCTATAACCAAAAAACAAAAGTTTTCAATGATGATGTTTGTTGGCAAATATAACAACAAATCTAGTTGGTGCCCAAGATCAAACATTAAACCCAACAATATTATATGGCTTTTCCTTACAATAGCAAGGCTTTGGCTTTTGACCTATGTGAGGTAAACTTTGTGACTTCATTTATTACAATGTAAAATATGTGGTTTTAAAAATAGGTGAATTATATATTCATTACTATTTGACATTAATGACATAAACTTATTTGAAAAATTATAATATTATAAGTTAAAAGTTTGCCATTAGTTTGTGAGATTGACGTCAAAATTCCAATATTAATATAACACTAGTGTAGCATGTGTTGTTGCCCCAAGTGTGAACACATTGAGAGTTCAACTAGTTTTTCCTTTCAAACCGAATTTTTGTAATTTGTTTAAATTTCTAACAACAAAATTCACTCAAAAATTAATATCTTTCACACCTTAGCTCCAAAAATTGTGAAATAGTTATATTAAATTTGACTTGTTCAAGGCTTTTCAACAACACCAATAATGCCCCCAAATTCCAATATAATTTAATTTAGTTTTCATTGAGAAAATGATTCAATAATGAATATCTTCCACATAATAACTCCAAATAGACTTAAACCAAATTGGTGCACCCCTACTTGTTGAGAAATTTTTGATATCAAAATGATGAAACCTTGTTAAAATATATTAAGATAAAGCACCCAATGAAAGGGGAGAATGAAAAACAAAAATGAAAGGACCCACATCCAGGCCAATAAACAAAAACATTTACTAAGTGGGCAAGTAAGAAGAATGGGAAAAAGTCACAAACCCCTTGTCATAAGAAGCATGTTAGAAAAGGAGAGGGTTGAAAACAATGGTATGTTGACCAAATATTCTTCTATCAAATTCTTAGAATAGGTACTTAAGTTTATTACGTTTTCAACCTAGCTTAAGTAATGACACGTGTCAATAAATCACAGGTTTAAAAAATTATGAGTTTATAATAATATTATATATTAAATAATTAAATTTTAATTGATTTCCATGTTGGTTAATTAATTAACTAGCAAGTGAATGGTTTGATAAATTTGTATTTCATTTGAAAATAACATTGTTTCATTAGGTACTTGTGAAACAATTTATTGTCCATAACAACTGGTTCTTATTCATTAAAGGGTTAAACAATTTCATTAGATAAAAATGTCCAAATTCACTCAAAATCTAATGAAACCTAGAATGAACTAAGACACATATTGTAGTAGTGACATTTTATTTTCACATAATATTTGTATAATTGTAAAAAATCACACAAAATCATATAATTTATGATTTATGAAACAAACAACAAATAAATAGGAGATTTATGGCCGATGCTGATTATATCATCAACCCATGGGTTCTTCCCGTTTCTGCTCGTGATTCGGTTCGTCACGCTGAGTAGAAGGCTACCAAGGAATGCGCCTATGCCACCCGCTGAGACGACAAAACCGGCTCCCAAGCTGCGGATGCTATTGGGGACTTCCTGGTAGAATAAGTCGAGCTGCCCGATTGTGACTGTCATCTCGGCCAGCCCGGCTATCGTAAGGGGTATCAAGAGCCACCATACGGAGAAAGGTACCGTGGCATTTGGGTTTTCAGCAGTGTTGGTCTCCCATGAAACCTTTTTGCAAGAAGAAAAAAAAGATTACTGAGAAGGAAAATTTCACATGTAAATTTCAGATTCTTGATTAATGGGAAATTTTCGGATTCGTAGATGATAAATTATAAACCTGATCATAATGATACTACTACTAAGTGTAAAGTTTAGTCTTTTTTTTTTCCTTTAGAAATTCTTACCTTGCGGCGTTGTCTCTCGATAACGGCAGAAGCCACCGCCGCTACAATGGAGAGAAAAATCCCGATGCCGATTCTTTGCAGGATTGATATACCACGTGGATTACGTGTGTAGTGCCTCATGAGTGGAACCATGACTAGATCGTAGGTGACTAAAACACATATGATGAGCAGACAAATCCCGACGCCGAAGGATTGCGGCGGAACTATGAAACTCCCAATCCGCCTGTCCATCGTCAATGTTTGTCCGGCCGAAACAAGTAGGAGTTGAAAAGCCAATGTGGTGACAATAATCGTACACGCCCATATGGGCATCAGCCGCATTATGGCCTTCAGCTCCTCCACCTGCCCATTGAATGTGACATCCGGATCATAACCTTTTAATTACGGCATGCAAGGCTAGCAAGCTCCAGAGCATATGTTGAGCATTCCGATCATGACCGATTAATAACCGTATGCAGGGTAGCAAGCTTTGAGAGCATATGTTGAACATTTCGATCATGATCGTTTATTAATAACCGTATGTAGGGTAGCAAGCTCAAGAGCTTATGTGGAGAAATTTTTCAAGCTTTGCTTTGTTCAAAAGTTTGTGTCAACCCCTGGGGAAGTCACTCCTTATGTATTTTCTAAAACACTCGAGGAGATCAAAGGACATATTGATACCATAGAGGACAAAAAGTCTGGAGCTTTAATCTAAGCTAAGCTAAGCTAAGCTGCTTTTGCAAGACAAATAAATCATGTTCAGAAATATTGTTGCATAATGGATGATGTAGAGAGCTTGTTGCCAACCTGGGTTACTGTGCAGAGTTTCCATGGATTTGGAGCTTGCACTGAAGTAGACTTTTGTTCTTCTTCTATTTGCACTGCTGCTTTGTCAAAAAAACTGCATCACCGAGTATGTCGAGTATGTTTAGGGTTTAGGGTTTAAAGAAGGGTTTAGTAAAAAACTGCATCACCAAGTATGTCAAGTATGCATGGGTATGAAGGTATGAAGAACTCCATACCGTAGGTCATGTACATGATGTAGTCTACGGCTTCCCACAATAGCAGACTCTTTATCATGAACTTCATAGAGTAAGCTCTCATCATCGGGCACCTGCACCCTCCTCTTACGAGAGGATGCAACCAGCACTTGTAGAAGACGAGTCAAGGGACTGCCACTAGGCAGGTGGTGGCGATACAAGGGAGTACCGAGTAAGAATAGAAGATTTGCAAGCGCCATGGCTATGGTCAAGCACCCAAATGCCCAAGCCCAGCTGACAGAGGTGTATAAGAAAACCACTAGTGTGGATGAAAATACACCACCCAAGGTGTACGCAAGGTAGTACCAATTGAAGAAGCGGGCGAGCTGGAGCTTCTCCTTGGGGTTCTCCATGTCAAATTGGTCGGCTCCGAATGTGGAAAGACATGGTCGGATTCCTCCCACCCCCAGTGCAATTGTATATAATGATAAGTAGAGGACAGACATTTGTGTTGTTGATGCTTGTGTACATTTGCCTAAATAAAGTGCAACAACTCCACATCCGGAGCTCGAAGGCTTTAAACCCACCACAATTGAGGTGATCATTAAAAGTAGCAAGCCCTACACAATGCATCCCAATTCAACTCCTCCAAATCAATCACGATTCACTCACACTTAAGAAACTTTCAAGTTTTAGTCTACATGAAATAATCATATAGGTAGTTCAATGCCAAGGGAAATTACATCCATTTATTTCCAAATAATGTGCAAAAAAAAAGGGTGTAAATTATTTTTAAAAAGTAAAATTTATAATTTATTTAAATATAAATAAGATGTTTAAAATTGATTATGAGAACATATCTAAAATATTTTAAAATATATATCATTATTTCATAGCATACCAAAAATACCCTTTCCTCATTTATGTTACGTGTTTCATAAAATATACAAACCTTGACTTCCCCAAGGTTCAAATGCCATGACCATCATCATGGATGTTATAAGTTGCAATTTGTATGGTTTACAAATTATTGACTAGATTCTATTGGATGAAGTTGTAGAGTTACCAGCACATATATCACTGAGAAGACGCAAATAGTGTAAAAGCGGCCTAGATAAGCATCAGCAATGAAGCCACTAAACAAGGCTAAAAGACCAGTTGCCCCCATCCAATTATTCACAATCACGTTTGCTTTTGGAAGGCTGATGTGCATTTCATAATACATATAAAATACCATGCTGGTAAAAACTCCAGTGGCGACTGTATTATTTGCAGTCTCATTGCCTGCAGTTCAAAGAAAGAATCAAATATTAGAGTTATGCGTAAAAGTAAGGAAAACACGGCACCTCTGAGTTGGGTCATACAGAGGGTGAGATTCAAAAAAAAACATGCAAGAAGTACATTAGCATTCAAGCTGGGTAAACTCAAGAAAACCATCAATTTTGGTGGTAAACTCAGTTTCATCTTGTCTTTCGTTTTCACTCAGCACCACCTGCACCGCTGCTACATATATTTTCACTGCTCTTACTAGTACAACTACTATAATTACTCTCGAGCCTTGTGCATTAAATGTTGATTTTCAGCATTTCATACTGAGATTTAATAAAATTTCATTACTTGGCGGATACCACTGAAAGAGGGGATAGGGGGTGAAAGCAGGCCCAAAGACAGGGTGACTTTAGGGATAAGTCTATTATTCTCCAGGACTTCCACAATTTGACACAAATGATAAGAATCTGAAAAATGTGATACAAAGGCACCATGAATGCTGCCAATTTGATGTGTAGATTAAAACCCAATGCCATGGGCTTTACCAAAATAAGGACCTGTGTGAAAGCGGAGCTGAGCAAGGGTCCAATTCCAGTAAAGCCCTTGGCACAGGCATTTACCAAGCATAAAGACTTGTGTCAATTTGTTTTCCCGTGATACTCAACAGATATCATAGAAAAAAAAAATTCAAAGGGATTTTTAAAAATGGAATTCCCACCATAAAATGAGTTTACCATAATAATACCTACCATAAATGAACAAAGCTGCTCGCCAACCTCCAGTGTTGGACAGGTCCAGCAATGGTCGACCTCGAAGATCCACAGGAGTAAAGCCTATATTGAACTTGTCAATGACATCAATGGTCAAAGCAGCAGGCTCATGATCAACAGGCAGCCGCAGCTCATCATCATCATGTGTCTGCTCCTCATATTGCACTTGGCCACTAGTCAAATTATCCATCTCCTTACACTTCACAAGAAGCAACCTGAAAGAAGAGAAGCAGGATCTATATACAACTTAGACCAGACGATAATTTAGAAGCCAGCAGAAATCATCATGTTCATGTCCATTAGGACACAAGGCACACCCCCAGATATGTCACAGTCTCCAAAATGTCCATAGTCCATACCCTATGTATGAATGAATGCTACAACTCTGAAATTTGAAGAAACTCTGAAATTTGAAGAAGAAGAAGTCTAGCTGTGGAAAACTTGCACTGATCTAATATGGGAGTTTCAGGAGATCAAAGATTTGACTTTAAAGCAAGCATGTGTCTCTTGGTGCTGGCTGAATATGTGCATTGTGTCCTGAAATATCAATATAGGTAGGTATCTGGATGCAAGCTTGATGATGTGTCGGGCAACTTTAGCTCCAAGAGTGAGACTGATGTCAGCAAGAGCCTTCATTCTGTGTGGGACCGGCCCTTGCTCTCGTGTATAGCTCAACTGTAGAATTGCATGATTGACAGTATCTCCAGCAGTAACCCAGCAAAAATATTTCTCACACCCAAGTTTAGTTAGGGTGGAACAGTACATGAGCGATCACTTAAGTGTTCAGGGCAGGCCGGGAGGGCTCCATTGTTTCTGATGTCCAAACAAAACTTGAACCCCTCCTATTGGCACAACTGATGCACTAAACTCAAAAAAACAAAACCATCAAACACTACAAAGCCTAAACCTGATCACACAAAAAATAAATTCCTTGTATGTTGCTCTGTTGCTATTAGAGTTGAAAGATGGTTTGTAGAACTGAAGGTGGTGCTCCTATAGCACTTTAAATCGTTTAAAATGAACAAGAAATGAGAAAGCTGGAGGTTGAGATAGCACTCTATTAGCACTAAAAATGAAGCACAGCCCATGAAGATCTAAAGAAGTGATTCAGGATGGGCAGTTCGACCCTATTTACTTTTTTTCAACTCCATCTAAAAAACTAAATCTGGGACTGCAAATGGGTGGGAGACTCCCACTGTAATAGGGAACCACATGGAACAATCATGATGATTGGCCAATCAGAAACAGGTACCAGCAATCAATCAGATCGTATTTATTATACTCTTGACATATTAGAAGACATCTCAGGTGCACAAACTATGCAAAAATGCTGGGCTGCAATCGAGTGCTTGGTGTGTTTTTCATCCAATTTTAATGTTCAGGGTCCCATATTGAGCACTGCTGGGATACTCTTATAGTACCCACCGTGCTATGTAGAAGAGCATTTCAGTCAGTGACAGGGTTTTTTCCCTTCAATTTTGTTCTGTATGTGGGATCAGACCGCTGATCATCCACAAGAAGACTTCACCAAATTTCACCAAACGTCAAAAACAAAAAAAAGTAGGATGTTTTTCTGAAACCCTGACATACATGCTGACGACATGCAACAGCGTATGATCTAAATATGACAATTTCAACTCTCTTTTTTTTCACAAAATATAGTAACTTTTGTGTGATTTTTTTTCCTTAAAAAGTCCTGTGTACAACTTGAAGCTCTGTTTTTGTTGTCACACCAAGTGGCAAAATTCCCCACCAAAAAAAAAAAAAAAAAACCTGATTTCATTGTTGAATAATTATTTTATATGGAAATTTTCATGTTTTTAAATATAATTTATTTTTAAATATTCTCTATTTCCCTTCACAAAAATTTGATTGTTGGAAATCATCATCATCTTGTTCTTGTTGCTCTTGTTGGTGTTTATATTTTGTTCCATTTTGTTTGCGAATTGTTTCATTGTGTTCAATTGTTTGTTTACGACAAATGCGATTTGCTTTGAGTGTGCTTTCTTTCTTTTGTGGAAAATTTGGATTGTGCTGGCGATATGTGGCAAACAAGAGCGCTCAATGAAGTTGAGAGTCGACACTTGGATCTCAGGCAGCCCTGCACACACGCACTCTCGTCGTCGTCCTCCTCTGCTCAGTCACAAAACAGCAAGCAGCTCTGCAACCAATTTGCATCCTGTTTTCTCTTTTAGGACATTCATTCACGTAAATTTTTTTTAGATCCACTTAGCCAATTAAAACGTACACACACACACACACACACAAAATTTCAACATATCTACATAAAATACAATTAGTGTTGAAGCTGCCAAGGTAGTGTTGTATACATTTCTTTTGTTATGTCAGAAGGTGTGTCATGCCATTAGGCCATGTGCCTAAAAGCCGCCAAGCTCCTTCCCCTGGGGTGTGCCAAGGTCAAAGGACGGGCTGCCCAAGGTGAAAAATGATGTAAACCTGCCCAACTTGATTGCAAGATCCAAACAAAAAAGACAAAAGGGCAAACAAAATGGACATAAAAAGCAAAGCAAAGGCAGGAGGAGCCAAGGTTAAAAAGTAGCAAATGTTAACCATACTAAGCTAACCAGAAGCACACATTGAGGTTAGCCTTCATCTAAGTAAGCAAATTGAAAAACCCATTTGTAAACCTCCCTCTCATGACACTAGGCTAACTACTTATTTGGATTATATTATAAATTAATTTTCTTACAAATAATGCTTGGAAAGATGCCATGTGGATATGATGTTATGTGCTAGACTCATGACCTCATGGCTAAAAAGTAACTGGAGGAGTCAGATACACTAATATTCTCTATATGCTAGAACCCATTTGACCTTTTGAAAATAAGCATAATTATTTTCACTTTCTAGTTGTGAATGGTGATGCTTTACTAATGTGTATGTGTACATGGTTCTTGCAAATGGATTTATATGAAGAAAAAAAAAGGACAGGAATTTGACAACTTTTGGTTGGAAAAAAAATGGGGAATAATAGTTAGAAGTGATCGTCAACCTAACATGTTGCAAAAAAGATGAAAGCATTTTTGAAAATTTGTAATAGATGATGAAGATGGATGGAATGGTTTAAGATGGTACTTAGGATCAAAAAAATGAACTTGGCCCAATATCCCCTAGCCAAATATAAAGCCCTTTTGAAGCATGTTTGTTATGTGGGATTGCATGAAAAAACCAATTGCCTAAACCTTTAATTAGGTGAATTTTTTTTTTCCCACAATGAACATCTTTGTACTAAAACATGACAAATAAAAAATGAATACAACTAAATGCATTTCTATTAACATATATCATAACTAAATTCATGAGGGTGTTATTTTAAAAGGAGTTCTTCAAGTTGGGCAAAAAACAAACAAATTGAAGTTGGTGTATATAATTGTCCTTTGTATTTATTTACAAGGTATTTATAAGATAGCATTTCACATCATAGATTTCACTTACCAACTTTTTGCCCCTTTTTAAAAATGTACTTTCAACCCAACTTCATGTTTTTCTCACATCATAATTGCATTGCCACACGTAGAGGATGGGTTTTGACAATATAACTTGCATCAAATTTGAGTTATGGTGCATGACTAACAATATTGGTTGTAATTGTCCAATCTCTCAACAAAGCTAGTGTCTAATGATGTATACATATGTTGAATTCAACTTTTGAAAGTTTGTGCAATTGGCCACCTCCAATGTATTTTTTGTTGAAATATTTTATATTTTAATATTATGTTATATTAGTATATATTTTATGGTTAAAATTAGTGGTTGTGATTGGACAAAGTTTTAATGGACTTAATACATCACATAATGTTTATGTCATAAAATATATATATATATATGAAATTTCATTTTTGGATGGTTTAGTTTAAACCTAGTTAATGGTCATCCCAAAAATGTTCTTTGAGTGGGGTTTGTATCATTGTTTGTATCATTGCTATGAAGGTATTTAGTTTGTAGCATTAACTCTAGGGGTTTAGGTTCAAGTTCTTATGACCAAGACTTTGAGTTGACACATTTTGTTGGACTTGGCACAAGAATTAGACAGTGAAACTAATATTTTGCTAGATTTGAAATTGATATTATAATAATGAAAAATCATTATTGAACACATGTTTAAGTTTAGGCAAGTTGATTTCTTTTAGGAAGTTGACAAGTAGGCTTATTTTTATCATTATGTATTAATTTTAATTAGTTGTTGAACTTTATAACTAAATAGACCCATGCTTTAATTTGTTCAACAAATTTGTATCTATATAATTTCTAACATTGGGAGTTTTTGAAATGGGCTTAAAAGTTTTTGAATTTGAAAAAATGTGTTAGAATTGAAATAACAAAGCCACAATTTGCACTCAAAAAACCTTTTAAAAATCTAAAGCATACTTTACTTTAAAATGATGAACTATACTACACTTGATACTTGTTTCTACATATCCAATAGTGTAAGTGTACACATGTATGCCAAAGGGGTAAATTCCTTAAAATTGCCTAAAACAAAAGGCTAATTTTTTGGGAGGTATTACCTTGGAGATCAACAATTTTCAATATTTTTGTATTATAGGATTGTCTAATGCACACATATTTAAAGGACCTTTTATTTTATTATAATTGATTAATTTAAGTGATTTTCAATTTTCAATTTTTGATTATTTTTAATTTGTGGGGTCAAAACTTGGAAGGTTAAAAACAAAGAGAGATTATGATGTTAGGGTATGAACCAATGTTGGACAATTTTCACTTTTTCAAAACCACCAGTTTTGATTCTTTATGCATCTATGTGAAAATCAAGTTGATTCTTGATTTCACAACAAATAGGTTGTTAAAAAGAACTATCCTAGGTATCATATTTTTTCCAAGGAAAAAAAACCAATTATTATGCTTGATGGTTTTCACCAATTCAAGAACAACCAATTTTCTTGGTTAGTTTTCACAAGTCAAATTTCAGAATTTTGAATATTTATTTTTTTTCATTTATAAATTCATAACTTCATCTTTTTCAAAAGTTCTTTCAAATTGTTCTAACTCCTTTTCTAGGTTTGCATCTATCCCAATAAGTTCTAAAAGGTTAAAAAGGATTTACAACAAACTCTATAATCATTGAATGAACTTTTGTTCAAAAAAACTAATTTCTCTAAGTTTTCTAATTGTAAATGACATCTTCTCAAATTAGTGAGGAATCCACCTAGGGAAAATATTCTTGCAGTCTCTATTTGAGAACTAATGATCCTTAAAATCTGAAAAACAAGAGACCTAACTATGGGAAATATGGCTTCATATTTCTCCCACCATCAAAGGGGACACTTAATCTCCTTCACATCCACCTAATAATGTTAAAAAACCAAGAGTTCCTTCTTAACAAGCTTTTTTTGTTGGCTTAATATTCCTTTCTATCATTTGAAAAATATCCAAACTACTATCATCATACACTCTTTGGTTTAAAAAATCATTATCAGATTCTATTGATGGATGTAAGTAATAATAACATGAGCACATGATATAATGACATTGTGTCATATTGCTCAATAATTGCTACTCCTTGATCACAACCAATGAAAGAAGACACTAGGTGAAAACTTTAAAATCTTGGGTCCAATAATATTGGAGTTAACATATTATGTGTTTTGCTTTCATCAAATTTCTTCAAGAAGGAAAGGAAGATGTCTAAAACTCCACAAAAAAAAATTCTTATGTTAGAAGCCAAACATATTAACTCAAGTGCCACAACAAAATCCTCTTCCATTGAGGTTTTGAAAAGATGGTGCATTTTATGGTTCTTTCAATTTCAAATTCATGGAAATGGTAGAATGAAAGGCATCACTTAGCAACCAATGTCCCCTAGATTGGTTTAAAACACAAGCAATTACAATAAGGGAGAAACAATCAACAACAATTTGATAAATATGTGAAGTCAAGGGGGGTGGAACTCTAGTTGTCATCTTCATTGAACTTTCCTTGTTATAACAAAACATTATAACATCCTTGAACTATAGAACCTCTTGAAAAAGAATGATTATGTTGGCAAACTTGTAAAGAAAAAAATCACAAATGATTATTATCTACATTTTACCAAATCTTAACAAAAAAAATAAAAAACAAGGAAATGTCAAAGTTTTGATGATAACCTTGTTTTAACTAAATTGTTCAGTTTTCTTTCAAGAAGATTCGAATCTGCATAAGCATTGTTAAGCCCCTTTTGACATCCACAAATCAAAAAATGTTACAAAATAACAATATGCCAAAGCAGGTAACATATACAATTGTTTAGTTTTTTCCACCAACTCCAGCAAAATTTCTCTTACAAATAATTTCATAAAAGGTAAAACAACCCTTGGACACAAATGTAGAATAAATCCTTTTAACCATTGGCTTTCAACAATATGCATTGACAAATGATTTTTACAATTAAAAAAGCTAAATCTTCCCAAAATTTTTTTATTACACATCATCTTTTTTATAAGAATCTTTGGCAGCAAAAAAATAAAAAATAACAATTCCATTTGCATGAGGTCATTTTTGTTAGGTTTTCTTTCAAAGGGTTTTTTGATGAATTGTTTACTTCTTCTTCAAATATTTTTTCAATCACATAATGGTCTGCATAAACATGTTTTTTTAATCCATTTATTCCATTTGTAAAATTATATAATATTAAGCATTTCCTTGCTTATGCATTTATTATTAAAATTAAATTGGCATAACAAATATTGCACCTCGTCAATTGAAAACACCTCACATCTATTGGCTTATTGTCATTTACACAACAAAATAACTAACATAGTGCATTTCTACTATCATATATCCACTTTTTCCTTTGAAAATGCAAAATTTTCAGATTTTTATTTTATTTTATTTTATTCCCCTCATTTGCATTAATGTTTCCTTTTGTTTGCGAACTTGGCAGCATTCCTAATTTTTTCATTGTTTCATCTTCCATTACAACATCATTTAAATATATTTCACCATTATTATTCATTTTGTTTTCATTTTGGGATGACTTTTCCATTATCAGTTGCAAGATGAAATTCTACTAGACAAATGGTGAAGAAAACCAAACAATAATATGTAAACCTATGCAAAGCTCTAAGCTATTAGCAAACAACTTTACAAAGACATTTACCATTTACAAGAGCATTTACAAAGGGCAACAAAAGTCAAATGTAATGTTAGAATGTAAATGAGTTTTAAAAACCCAGCAACCCAAAAAAAAGAAAAAAAACCTGAAAAGAATTTAAGTTAATCAAAATAAAAAACATTCAAAGAAAAAAATTCAAAACAACAATAAAACTATTGAATAAAAAATGTTTAAAAAATGTTTTTTCTTTTCTTTTCTTAAGTTCAAGTTCCCTAAACTCAATTTCCAAGTGCTCCAAGCTCCAACCTACACATGGCAAGAAGGGGAGAATACAACACCTCAACAAGCAACAACAACACAAGGGAGGGTGAAATGAGTACATGAATGAGTAGTAGAGCAATAACAACACATGGCGAATAGTAGCAACACATGGTGAGCAATAACAAGTAGTAGCAATGCAAGGCGAACAACAACAATGTAAAGCAAGAGCATGCAACAACAATGTAAGGTGGGAGTGAACAATGCAAGACGACAATAGCAACACAAAGCAAGAATGAACAACAAAAAATAAAAGTGAGCAACGCAAGCGAGAATGAATAATGCAAGGCAAGAACAACAAAACAATAATGCAAAATGAGAATAACATAACAATAACACAAGGTGGAAGTGAACGATGCAAAACGGAAATGAACACAATATACAAGAACAACAAAAAAAAAAAAAAAAAAAAAAAAGAAAAAAATTTAAAAGAAGGCAAAAAAAAAAACACCAAAAAAAAAAACTAAAAACCCCCCCC
>Ga0116228_10002422_pt1 | contig 16130 bp, 7 predicted proteins | sample S1TSphfallax_2_FD_89694 | JGI IMG/M metagenome (GOLD analysis project Ga0116228, IMG submission 89694) | Host-associated microbial communities from peat moss isolated from Minnesota, USA - S1T2_Fc - Sphagnum fallax MG | ecosystem: Host-associated > Plants > Peat moss > Unclassified | place: USA...
AACTGGCAGTTTGACTCCCGACCACTAAAAGTCGGGAATCGATGCCTTTCCGACATCCGATCTGAGCGTGCAACATGGCGTTGGAAAGATCTCGACGAGGGCTACAAATTCGGTTCAGACCTCGTTGCGATCCAAGTCCGCAGTCGAGAGTTATGGCGGTTCAAAGTTCTAGGAGTCGAGCCGGGACAATTTCGGGACAATTTCGAGACAATTTCGGGACAATTTCGGGACTCCATTTCGGGAGTCCCGGGAATTTGTGCCACTTGGATGTGGGTGCGGCGGAGCGTCGCAGAGTATACTATATGGGGGATGGTGGTGGCATCCCCCGAGTCCGAGCCGTGGTGAGTCTTGTGGTTCGAAGTGCCCGTGGCTTGTCCCAACACTAAAGGGTGTCCCGGAAAGTGAACTAACCACTTGGGTGGTTTTGTTTTGATGCAGATTCGTGCTTGATCTACTAAGTCCTCTTCCTAGTCTAATCCCGGGGTTCCCAATTCGACCCTCTACCCCTTTCTAGAGTTGGAAGCCGGGAGCGTGCTACCAAGTCTCAATTCCGCAACTTGACTTTGTGAGACCCTCAAGTGGGTTTCACCCCCGTGACTTGGGAGCGCGTCAAATAAGCTTTGAAATGAATTGCAAATGATATGTGAAGGAAGAAATTAATTGGAGATTGCATTCAAAAGATGAAAAAATCAAGTTATAAAAGGTTTCTCATTTTTTTAATGAATCCAAGTGAAATATGTTAGATTCATAAAATCAATTTCAATATTTAAATTTATTTTTTCAAGACCCATATTTATGGAGGTGTTTTAAAATGGTTCATATTAGGGGCTCATGAATTTGAATATGGAAATAAATTTTAATTTCAACATAATTTGAATGTTTTAATGTGAAAATACACTAGATTTGGATTGCAAAAATGGACTTTCAATTGCCCATTTTGTTCCACTATAGTGTGTTTTTACCCTAGAACAACTTACCTTGCCTCCTTTGCACCAAATTAGAGGTTTTTCAAAAGGATATACATCAATCAAATCCTATTTCTTGTTACTATGTTCAAGATGTTCATGCCTACAACATACAAAACAATCAATTGGAGATGTCACTCTTGAACAAAAAGGTTTAAGATCAAAGTGTTTTTTTTCTTTAAATTTGTGAGGCAAGTGGGTTGGCTATCATCCACAAGAGGACTTAGCCAAATTTGGTTATAGGTTGGAGAGGAAAGTAGAATTTGACAATATGTTGGAACCTACTGTCTAAATATGGCAACTCAAGAATTTTTCTTTTCATTATGTGGCGGCTTGGGCCTTTTTTTTCCAAGAAAAACCCATTTGTATCATTCCCACCTCTTTTTTTTCCCACTAGGATGCAAAAAATCTCAAAAAAAAACACCTTCAATTTGATGATAAATACCACTTGTTCATAACTAGTCGAAAGGTGTAAGTAGTGTTGATAACCTAACTTGTGATGCTAACTAATATCTTTTGATTTTAAAAAATAGTTTATCCTTATGTGTGAATGTGAGTATAGGGGGTTTTTGTTTATTCAATAAAAATTGGTTTTTCACAATAAATCACTTGTTTGATTGCATTGGTTTTCATCAAAATGAAAGTAATTTCATTTCCCAAAGTTTCAATATAGGGTATGGTGTATGTGTGGTATTGATTTGGCAAATGTTGAAAGATCCTTTGCATTACATTTTTTTTAACAAGTCATGTTTATTAAGTAACTTTAGTTAATTTCTAAATACTTTCATTTAGGGGTTGACCATTGTTGAACACAAATGCTTTAATTATGATTTTGACCTCATTTTTGTGGTATTAAAATTCTAGCAAAATATACTTTCATATCTTTTTGTTTATTAGCATCCCAATTCCTAGAAGAAGAGATGGCAACTCCTTGACCACTTATACTTAAGATTATATATGTTGCCCAAAAATTGCTTGTTGAATGCCAATTATTCTCATTTGAGCTTGCTCCTATTTATTACTTTGATTGTCCCATAATGACCTCAAAATATTTGAATGAAAAACATACATATGATGGAAGCACAACATACTGTAATAACAATTATATGAAAAATACACAACTTCTAATACAAAGATTGGATATAATACAAATCTAAAGACCTTAAGTAGAAAATGTACAATTAACCAAGTTTATATTTTGATCAAGTGCCAAATCTTCATGAAATTTTATATTTTAGTATTTTAACCCAACCCATCAACAAATGATTTTTTAAAAATTAAAAAAAAATTCAACCAATAAGCATTTTTAAAACATTTTTAATAGTGATTTTCAAAATGTGTAAATGGCCAATCATGTGGAGCTAATGCCGATGTGGTTGGTGATCATCACTATCATATGTTTGTTTGCTTCTTTTTTAATAATGTTACTTTGCATGGGATACAATTATAAAGGACAAAAAATCTATTTGGTGGGGCAACATAGGGAAGTTCTTAAAGTTATTATGATTTTTTTGTACAATGTCCATCAATGTCAAACAATTGAAAAATTCAAATTATGTGTAAACAATTTAATTGAAAGAACAAAACATAGCAATACAAGAACTTAAAATAATGAGGGAATTTGTTTTTGCAAGGTGTAGAAAACATAGAGATAAAATCAATGTACCTTAAACCTTAAGCACTAAACCAAACTATAGTTTAAAGTAAATATTAAATATCTTGGCTAAGTCTTAATTTAAAGCTAACAATTAATTTAGTATTTGGTTTTTGTTATTGGTTGATGCTAAAAAAGAAACAAAAAATATTGAAGGCCAAGCTACACCTAGTGTTAAAAAAATGTTGCAATCCACATATACCTTCTTAATTAACATTTTGGTGATGTGGAAAATGATGTGGTAGGTGATGCATTATTGATGTCAACACAATGTTAGAAGCTAGTGTTAATTAAAAATTATATCTTTAAAAAATAAATATTTCAAGTTTTTTGTTGGTGTTTCCCACAAAGCCAATAAAATGACTGAATGTGTCAATGTTAAGCTATTCCCTTCTTTGTTTCTTTCACTTTTTCTAGATTTATTCATTGCCATCACTTCTTCGTAGAATTGAAGTTCGTATCTACAATGTATGTTGTTGTTATCATTTCTTGAAATCAAAGTCCTATTTATAGAACACATATATATCCTACAAAAGGATTTCTATAAGATTTATGCACTACATGGTGATCCCTTTTGGGGCATTTTTGGGTTTAGTGTTATAGCACATACAATATAATTGTTCCAAAAGTATTGTACATTTATATTTGGGTATTGATTTTTAATTTTTGGAACCTAAAATTATTATTTTTATAAAGATAATGTTATGTAATATTATTTTTAAAATACTGATAAGTTTCATTATCTATATTAAAGGATCCATGAATACATTTATAATATACATTGGTATATTTGGACCATTGTTTTGTTTTGACTACATTAATTTTTAAGCTTCATCAATTATTAAAATAATAAATTTCAATTAAAATTTAAAAATGGCCCATCTAACTTTACTTGTTATTTTCCATGTGAATGTGATTATTTCTCAAATTTTCAATTTACCACACATTTAGTGTATCTTTGCTAAAAAACTCATTTTTTGATATTAAAAAATTCAAATTAATCACACAATATTCAAACATGGTTCAAACTATGTGAAACAACATGGGTCAATATACCTTCAACTTTCATAAATATTAAAAATCATTTAATTTTTTTTTGGAATATATTTATGTTTTTGAGTACATAGGTACACTACATTTGTTTCCACAAACATATTTTAATCTCTCACTTTATAAAATGAAATGAAATAAATTTTTTTTTAATATCTTGCCTAGGTTATATTCTAACATAATATATAGAAATATTGTGAAATTCTTTTAAAAGTTTGAAATGGGATACTTTCAAACATCCACACCCCTAGAAAGTAATACAATGTGACACCCCAAAGGGGGCACCATAGTGTGCTTTCACCTTACAGAAATCCAACCCACATTACAATCAAGATGTTATCCATTGATGGTGAGTAGTTGGTCGTCAAGAGTTCTCAACAAATATTTGAAATTGTCAACTTATGCCAATTTGGAAAAAAACACAATTGTCATGAACAAATGAAATCATCAATAATTGCATATGTTTTAGTGACTGGTGTTATTAACAACATTCCAAGTAAACCTTGAATTCCATTCCCTACACCCACCCATTGTTGAAATGTCTTTACAAATTACATTATACAAACCCAATAAAAATAAATTACATTACAAGGAAACAATTCAAGAAGATGAAATGGAATTTTGAAATTCAAACAAAAAATGAAGAATGATGAAAAAATTTGATACTATACATGTATTCAATATCAATCATGATAATGCATGGACATCAAATCCATTTCAAAAGAGTAAAGGGAAAAGGAAGGTTAAAAATTCATTAGAATCCTTAGAAGTTAAAACAAAGAAACCCAAACAAGTCAACTAGGAAAATTTTGAAATCATGGCAAATATTAATGAAAAGAAAGTTAAACCCAAGGCCAATTTGGATGTTATTGATTTTTAGAATAACATGGAAACATCAGTAACAAAATGGAAATGCATCATAGAACTTGTCATTACCAATGGTAATTTTGAGCATCACCACAATGAACCAACTTGCAAAGACAAATGGGGGTCTTCGTATGGAAAGTACAAGAAGATCCACGATTATGTGAGTAGTATGAGTCATAACAAATAATATTAATAAATGTTTGTTAAAGACAAAACCATGCAAAGTTTTCCCAAATACTTTCGTAAAATGTACTTTGAGTTCATTGACTCATTCACAAGCAACAAACCTTGTTTCATTCCACCATATTCACAAGGTTACATGAATCCAAATGATCTTATGTGTACAATTCACCACCTTACCATGATTTTTCACCATGTGATGATTGTAAGTTCATTGAAGAAATGAATAGTGAAAAGGCCTTTGAAAGAGAAACATTTTATTTGTTTACTAGTCACAAGGTTGTCATCATGTTCATGCATTTGCCATGACGTGACATATGCATTTAGACATAGATGCAACTTTATATGAGGTCAATATAAGGTCAACCTAGGTTAACTTAGGGTCAACTTAAATCAAAAGCCATCTTGGGTGCTTGGGGCATGTTTACAAGGGATTGAAATGGAGTAGGTTTGGTGGTCGTAAACCCTATGGTGGCTCAAATGTCTTTTGGTTGCCACATGATTTCAATCATTAAATAATTGGTGATTAAAAACTTTCAATCATCGCACATATGGCAACCAAAAATGGGTTTTGGTCATCATATGTGAAATGACTTTCAATTGCCAATTGTTTAGTGACCAAATCCTTTTTTCAATCGCTAGCAATTGCATTTTTTGTCACCAACAATCAAACTTTTGGTCACCATGTGTAGAGCTCAATGAAAACTTTCCAAAAAACTTACATGCCCCCTTTCCAAATTCAATCATTGGTGATTAAAAAAATTTGGTCACCATCCAACAATCAAGTTTTTTAAGATGGCAATAATACATAAGGCGATCAAAAGTTTTTGGTCGCCAATCAAAAATCCATTTTTGGTTGTTAATGACTATAATGTTTTGTTTATGGCAATTAAATTCTCAATTGCCTCACATAAAGTTTGACAAGAACTTTCCAAAAAAAAATGACATGCCTCATTTTCAAATTTAGTCATTGATGACCAAAAAAATTTCAATCACCATCTAACAATCAAGTTACTTGACTGAAATCCATTTTCATTACCATATAATAGTTTGGCAACCAAAACCTTTTTTCGATCGTTAACAATTATAGTTTTCTATCACTAATGATTGAATTTTCGAACACTTTAAGTGCCAAGAGTAGCTTTCATCAAAAGTTTTCAAAAAACATATTACATGTAAAAAAAATTCAATCGCCATAATTGGCAATTCAATGTTTTTCAATCTACCCAAAATAAGTTTACAAGTTGCTCAAAAAAATTTAATTGTTCAATTGACAGTGGCCATTGATCCAACAATTGAAAATAGTTTTGTCACTCTCGAAGAAATTTTGGTCAGTGCCCAAATGTTTTCAAATAATGCCTAAAAACTTTTGGTTGCCTTTGCTAGAAATAGAAATTTTTGAATCACATTGTTTAATGACAAAAAAAATTTGGTTGACTAGGCTAATGACAAAATTGTTTAGGCATTGTTTGAAAGAATTTGGGCATTGACCGAAATGTGTTGGGTAATGACAAATTATTTTTTATCATAAGATCAATTGTCATTATCAATTGGACAACTAAATTTTTTTGAGAAGTTCACAAAATGTTTTTTGGGTGGACCAAAAAAATTCAGTCACCATTTGTGGTGACCAAAAGTTGGCAATTAAATTTTTTTAGTTCCATAGCTCAATGACAAGAACTTAAAACTTTAATTGTTAGTCTTGTGACAATCAAATTTGTTTTTGGTCACTAATCATGTTATGACTAAATTTGTTTCTGGTCATTATACATAATGGGGGTAGCTCGAATGTAATTAAATTGTTTTGTGTGTTAGTCCTAACCAACATGACTAACATGTTAAGATGGATGCCGACATGATGCCCAACGCAAAATGGCCAAGTCACGTGAATTTTAACAACCTTGATTAATCATGATCCCATTTTACATTATGCAGAAAGATTTGAGGAAGAACATAGGTAAGAAATGAATCCCAATATTCAGACAACTAAACAAAGTATGCAAAGAAAACAAATGAATTGCCCCCCCTCGCAAATTGTTGGATTTCAAACCTCAATAGCAGTTGTAGCTTGGTAGAGCTTGAAATTTCAACCTTTGTTTGTAAGTCCAAATGTAATTTCAATTTGAACTTATGTTTTTCAATCTCAAATATCAAATTATGAAACAAACAATAAGCATTGAAGTCATCGAACACAATTGTTGCATGTAATTTTGGCTTTTAAATTTTTTGAAAAAAATTTGTTTCATGATTCCAAATGCATTTTCAACAATTGACTTGCCCTTTTGTGTTTGTAGTTGTACAATAGTTCCAAAATTGAATATGCTCCCTTTCTCCTTTATCTAGGATCATGAACCAAAAAAGTAACAAGTAAGTACCCTTGTCACCAAGCAAATATGGAAGCACTCCATCTTGTGACCTAACAACAATGTCAAAAAAACTTGTATGTTGTGCACATTAATACAACCTAGACTTCCTCAACACACATGAATAATTGACACTTCCAAGCAATTCCACATAGATATCCAAAAACTTTTTCCAGCTATCAACCACAACTTAAACCACAACGTTTTGACCCCCATACTTGTGTTATTAATAGTCCATTGAAAAACTACTAGCTAGTTTTGCTATACAAATATGTGTCCTATTTATAGCACTTGTTGCATGTTAGGCATGCCACACAAGGTTTTTTAACCCGTCATGATAAATTACATCTTTTTAGTCATAGGCCAAGTGATGAGTTTTCAAAACATTATATTGATTGCCATCACCACTTCATAGGACACATGACCTATAATAGAACACCCAATGGCAAACAATTCACTACAAGTTAAGATGTTTACACCTTGTGCAAGCTTGTAGATCACACATGAAACTTGAATATGAACCAAGATTATTTTCTTATAATTTGTACCTTGCTTTGAAATGAATGGCCTCACCTAGTTACATATATCTAGAAAGGTGTCCTTTGAATCCAAAAATGTTCAATCCACCTATAGTCATCATACTCAATTAACAAAAAATGGCTGAACCATATTGTTGATTGTGGCTTTACATAGTGTCCCAACTTTTCATGAAATTTGCTAACACACTATGTGATAATTTGTAGTCATATGTTGTAGACAATGTCAATAAGATATGAAATTTGAATTGTAGGTTTGCCAAAGGCACCACATATAGTTTTTGTAAAGCTTGAACCATAATGACAAAAACATTGATAATTAGTGACCATTGATGCTAATTCATGGTGAAGCTTGCACAAACAAAACAATTGATTTCTTCCTCACAAAATAGATAATTAAATTTAGTTTTGGATCACCAACAAAGGGAAGTGTGGCTAGTTTGAGGAACACACCATGTGCTTGGTGCTTGAATCCCTCTTAATTATGGGCTTGAAGAAGTGGTGGAGGTTGTTGTGACTTTTAATTGCAAAAAGTGCAATAATTGGCTTCTTCTTTTTTAGAGTATTATTGCACATTATATGTGAACTCTTCCACAAGGTGTTCATTTGATTTGTGTCAAATGAAAGAGATATTCATGATGAATGGTGGATGGTGTAATATAATTAATCAAAACAAGAACTTCAATGCAAGAGTTTGGAAATTCATACTTGCGAATGTGAGTTTTGTGAAAAAACACTACAAAGAATTTGCAAATCAACGATTGGATTAACAACTAGTTTTTAGTTATAATTACCACATGCAATTACTACAAGGCTTAATCACTTAGGACAAGTCACATAAAATTCTAGTCACAAAAAACAATATGTCATGGCACTAAGTCACAATAGTAGTTGCATGAAGATGCGATTTACATGAACTCTTCATCCATCCAAACAACTTGTACATGACATTGTCATTCGAAAGATTTTATGATTAAGTAACATAGTCACATTATTTATATTTATTTTTAAAAATCTATTATTTACATATTAAAATAAATTTATTACTTAAATTTATATTTATATTATTGATATTTTCATTAATTTGAACTTATACCATGTTGACATGTGTCATTATATAAGCTATGCATAAAAAACTAGTTTAGGTTGTTAAATGGTTTAAAACACTTATTGGAATTACTTAAGCCCACTTAGTAGGCACCTTGGTTTGCTAATAGGTAACAAATACTTGGTCAACTTCCCACCATTGACCATAACACATGTCATTTGTGGAGATTGATCTTTGAACCTCAAGGATGGAGATCAATTCCTTTACCACTAAACAACCCCATTCATTGTGACAAAAAAATAGTGTGCATTCTATTTACCTCATTCCATTTAAAACTTTACACAAAAAATCATTTTTCATATTTGATATCTTATTAGGATTTTGTCCAAATGACAAGATTAAAGTTTAATTTTAATGTTCTTTCAATAACATACACAACTATATTTTTTTCTTTTAAAAATATAAATTTTTGAAAAATATAGATATTTGAATTTCATTATTGAATGCCATTTCAATGACCATGCCCTGGAAAAAAACAATTCAGGCACATGATTTATAAATGGAGAACATAATAATAAATAAATAAATATCTTTCAAATCTGAAACCTTCATTTGATTCTAAAAATTATATTATAAGATTAGCTTATTTTTATGTAGGCATTCACAAAAGAGGATTGAATTATTTTGGTAAATATATCCAACTGATTCTTGTCCATAGTTATTTCTCCATTAGGTAGAATTCTTTTGACCCAACTATGAATCTATTTGGGAGACAATATATCATGATTTTACCAATAAAATTTAATTTGAATGTGTGATATATAATTTATTCACATTATATATATATATATGGATCATAATTAAATTATAATGGAAATATAATGGAAGTTCTTATATGAACCATATTATTACTGATGTAAAAGATAATATAAATAATCAATTTTAAATTTTAAATACTAATTAATGTCATATAACTAATTGATTTTATGGCACTATAAAAATTATTATTGTTATACAATATTTAATATCTCAAGTTTTACTTAAAATTATAAGAAAATTTATATCTAAAACTAAGTTATATATTTTCCCATTTCAAATCTCTATTTGATTTTTAAAATTAAAAATTATACAAATTTTCTTATAATAGATCATAATTGTACTTGCAAAATGTAATTTAGATTTGTATGATATATAACTTACTCACTATATAATGTTTATAAATGGTTCATACATTATTTTTGGGTACATTCATAGTATAATGTACCAAGGATTATGTAGACATTCCCTAATTCATGCAATCTTTGATTTTGAAAAATGAATACATAAATTTTAAACATTGAAATACAATGAGGTTTAGTGGATAATGTTTTTATACTTTTGAATTTACAATTCCATGTTTTTTGTGTAATTTGAAGATGATTAACTATTCATTAACGAGAATAAAAAACATGTGGACAAAGTGTTTTTAATTTCAAACATGCTTAATAATATGTGAAACTAAACCATTTATTTTCAAAAATTATTAAAAGCCATATATCAATGATTATTAGGGCATGATATTGAAATGAACTGAAGAATATGTTTTAATTGCATGGTACATACATGTATTTTAATGATAGATGAACATGCTTTTAACCCCCCAAAATGCATAATTTGAATAATTGCCTTTGAGATGAAATGTTTGTTATTTTGTACAAAGGGACAAGGTTCAATTTCATGACAATCAAATGTGTTATTATGTTTATTTTGTATAATTTACTAGTATTTAATTTCAAAAATTGCATGAATTTTTACCAAATTATGAGCTCTAATGCAAAACTTGATATAATATACATAAAATTTGCTATCAAATATATGTCATTTGTAGTTTCAATGTCATATCTTTTATATATTAGGAGAAATTAAACTGTATTAATGGTATAAGGTGGGTATAAGAGAATTTTCATTAAAAAACATTATTGGATTAAAAAGTTTTTCATTAAATAGATAATAAACACATTATATGATATTTTGATCAATATTTGAGATAAATTATATGGTATGTGAAAGAAACATGAATATTTTGTAAAAAACAAACATTGGGAAAGCACTATTGCCTTGGTCATAGTGGCTCCTTATATAATGATTGCACCTTCTTGGGTAAGTTTGCAATATAATGAGCCATTAGTGCAAGTGTAACCAATCTTGAATAAAACATTTGTCAAATTTTAACTTCATTTAGGATTAAATGTTTTTCATGTAATCTACATAATGTGATGTAATATACATCCAATAATGACATTTAAAACTATGAATCAATTACAGCAACATTTGAGGGTGAAAAAGGGTTAATTAAACACTAGTAACCAATCCTGAGGTCCTAAGTAAATCACATAAAAATGATCAAAATTAATTTAAATTTGTTTGGAAAAAATTTATATTCATGTAGATTGAATAATTATTAGACTTTACATGGTTTTAAATCATCATTGGAATTGATATATAAATAAATTATAAAATTCAAAATTTGTAAATGTTTTTTGAATAACTTTTGGATAAATATAAAGATAAATGGTAAAATTCAAAGAATTTTTTTATTATTATAAGAGTATATTGTACAAGTGATTAAACCATAAATTTTATAAAATGGTTGCATGCCATTTTAATTTCCAATTTCAAGTCCTTGTCTTTTTTAAAAGAATAAAGGAGTTGGGTGTGGCTCATTATACTATGGACACACCCTTTTACTACTTACTACTTAACCCACATATTGTCTATTACTTACTACCTTACAACTTATTAATTGATTAATTACATAACCTAATAAATAAATAAAACATAACACCATTTCATTCAACATATTAAAATACCTATTACTTAACCATGTTCATATTACTTACTACTTAACCTTATTTACTAATTGTTATTTATTACCATTTGTTTACACAACTAATTGCAAAAACAACATGTTTTCATCCATTAATGGATGCCCTAATAAATGGTTGATAAATGTGTATTTTTCACACCTAACTACAAATTATGAAGAACCATATAATGTTAGAAATTTCAAAATGGTCAATTTCTACCATTAATTGCTAGGGGTCTTTTGAATTTCACAAACCTATCAAACCTTATTACACATTTAACAGTTAGTTCATTGAAAAAAGTCAAAGGAAAAAAATTAAACCATTAAATCAAACAATTTCATTAACCAAGTTTTTTTTCTCGAATTTAATTACATGTACATTTGCAATTAGGATTTATAGTTGCAAATCAAGTTGCAAAGATGCCACATGGTGTCTAATGGCTTATGAACCACCTTCTAAGTTGCAGAAACTACATTTTTATGTATTTTGGGATGCCATTAAAAAATGATGATATAAATGTACTTTTCATTTTCATTTTCATCCAAATTGACATTAGTTACAAATTTAAATCACATATGCAATTACAAACCATTTCATGTGACTACAAGTCATTTTTACCAAGTGCCCTAGAGGACAATCGCATCTATAGTCACAAAAATGGTTGATTTGGATATAAGTGGCAAATTCATGGGTTGGAACGGACATGATTATGTGTAGTGAAACTTTATGAAGAGTAGATGTCAACAACTTTTTTGGTTGTGTTCATGAAAGCTTTAAAAACCAATGTGTTTATAAAATTATAATCAACCTATATTAAAGTGTTGTAAACAATGCATACATTACAACATATCATATCTATTTCATTGTCTTTTGTGATTGAAATTTTAATCACAATGGACACTAGACATTTTTTTACTAAGTCAAAAAAGATTAGTCATTTAACACAACAATTAGTTAACACTTGAATCATTGTCACATAATTGACTATGACTAAGATTTATTTTGATTGAAATTTGTCGTGTCCATTTTGCTAGTTAATCTTAGTTTATGTGGCAATTGGGTACATTCACAAATATAGGAGCTATAGGAAGTGTAACCACTCCTTTGTTTTTCATGTTTTAGTGTCAAAACTTATATTAATATTGTACGTTTCTTTGATATATTTTGATGATAATGTTTTTAATGTATTGTGGAAACACATGTAAAAATTTGAAATGAATCTAATGAAATTTTAATTCTCAAAAACATTATTTAACCATTGTAACTAGTAATTTATAGTGCTTTTACTACTTGGAAAAACACATAAATGACTCTTAAAGGACTTGAAAATGACATAATTTTGAAAAGATTCTTTAAAAAAATTCACATAAGAATATAATGCAACATATTTTGGGGTCAAAAGGACATTTTTATGACTTTTTGCAACTTACAATTTAATTTTTTTTTGGGTAGATCTAATTAGTATTGATTCATCATTAGTGATGTGTCAATGTGGCATCACACCTATAGTAGGAGAAATTTTAGTCACAACTATAGAAAGTCAACGTTAGTGTTTAAACTTTCACCTACGTGGCCATAAGGCAAGTTTTAACCATTGGACCATCGCATCATGTGATTAAAAAGAAATGTAATGACATAAATAGGACATGTATGTTTTCAATTTCGGACATTAACATATTATTTAGCTCCATGATGAAATTAATTCTATGTGTAGGTGTAAGTTAGGTAGTTGGTGGTGTTGGTTAATAGGTAGGTAGGTGGCCATGGTTAGTAAGTAGTAACTATCTCCATACCTATTTATTTGCCAAGGTAGGTAGGTAGTTAAGTAAGTAGGTAGATTTTCATATTAGGTACATATGATAGGTATGTAATAATGTATGTAGTATGTAAGTGAGTAGTACTTGGTGGTGGTGGTTAATAGGTACATAATACCTACCATTGTACCTATCTATAATTTACTTAGGTAGATCCTAGTGTATTATAATAATTTTAATATTCATTAAAATATTTAAACATAATTTTTTGAGTCTCAATTTGGGTTGTAAGTTCAGAAATAATAATTTAAATTATGTCTTTTTTAAAATTGAAAACTACTACACTTAATAATTTTCAAAATGCATTCTAACTACCTATATCTCTTAGTCGTAGGCCCCTTAATTTGGGAATACCCCACCCTCGGAAGATACTAAATATTAGTGTTGTGTGGTTCTTTTTTTTTGAGACAACCTCGGTCCTGGTTTTGATTGTGTTCTTAAAAGTGGAGGTTCTTGGGGTGTGATTTTGAGCTTGGTCTTATCATTTTAAAACCTTGCAATTTGAATTTTTACATTTTTTTCAAATTCAAGCATTTTTTAGGTTTTGTTCAAAACTAGGCCTGGTTGCATGTAGACATTTCACACTCCTCTATGCTAAATATTGTATAGATAGAAAGTTTTATATCAAATTGAATCAAGGTCTATATAGATATAAATTTAATAATGAATAAAAATTAATATTTAACTCTGGAGTTGAGTCTATGTGTGAACTTTTCAAAAAGAAATTAAAAGAATTGCTTACTTTAAAAACTTGTCCTTGTTTTTTTGTTAAGAGTGCTTTTTCATAGATATAGTTTCAAGTTCCGATGTATCAAAAGACTAGTTCCAATGTTTGATTCTTGTGTTCATATAAAAATAGACGTGAGCCTTGGTCTGGGTCACAAAAATGTGACTCTGAAGCTTCATTTTTAACACTGGGAACCGGATACCCTCACAACACTACTAAATTTGGCACGAGATATGAACTAAGGACCAGAAGGCTGTCGAATTTCTTGACCATTGCGCTCGCGACTTGCCACTCATTTCAAGCCCGTATGTCTCAGTCTCAGTTCACACCGTCGTTAAGATTAGTTGGCGAGAGATGTATTCGAATCTTTCAGGGTCCAGCAATCTTCTGTCGATACCCGTCTTGTGAATTTTCTTGAGGACAGGAATGTCCTTCTTCTTTTTTTCAGTTGAAATATGTGCAGTGATTTTAGTTTTTTTGGTCGAGCAGCGGCGTCGATTCTCAGTGCTTTCGTCCTTGACAGTCACGAATCTTTTCGGGTTTGAGAGTGCGATTTCACTGCAATACGCTGCAGATAGACCCATCATGGCTTTTAGTTATCTTTAAGTCCTGATCAATAACAAGTCGGGAGGTGCATGCGGCTTTTGATTCCCTTTTGATTGCAGTTGTGCAGAGTGAGATAGTGTCGCTATTATATGAAACTTCTGCGCGTTGTTTCGGAGCGGCAAAAAATGTCATCTCCGCTCACGAGTTCATGGCCGTACCTGAATTTCTATATGCCGCCTTTCTTAGGTGTACAATCCTGAATCCTCTGCTCGCTTGAACAGTAGCTGTTTATTTTACCAATAACCTGTTGAGCTATCCATGTGCAGTGACAGTCTTTGAATCATTTGAACCGTGGTTTGAGCTGTTTGATTATAGGTGCCTATTTGACTTTCTTAGGTTTCAGGGTGGAGCTTTACATCCACTGTTGGGAGTTGATGAACTCAGAGGGTAGTCCAGGGAGCTAGTCTCTGCTATTGATGACGAGGGTGACGGTCTGACACTTTGTGAGCGACCCTCATAAGCTTATGGCTGGGCTCATTGTCTTGGTAGTAGGTACCATGAACATGTTGTTGTGGAGATTTTTCTGCAATCTCAAAGATATGTTTTTGAATGGATTTAGCATAGTATGTTTTGTAATCACGAGTGGTGTGTTAAGGGATACCTTAACAGGGAGAAGTTATAATGAAATGCAGCTTACCTCACATGGCATCACTGCTATTTGTGATGAAGATGATGGTTTGACACTTTGTTAATGACCCTCCAATGGTTATCAATGCCCTCATCATCTTGTTACCATCAAAATGTTGTAGAGATGTCTCTGCAACCTCATTGATATGTTCTAGGGCGGAGACTTCCCAGGATATGGCTGTCTTTTCCATGAGTTTCACATGTAGATTTCTCAAGATATTAGAGGTAAGTCAATTGTTGTGAGGAAATTAGTGAGATGCAGTATCAGATGAGACATAAAGATATATACACCTGATTCTTGCTTTTCCAGGGCTCTAGACTCTTGATGGACCACTTGGAAGACCTAGGTGGCCACCAACTGCAGAAGGTATACCTCTCGTGAATGCATTACAGAGGATTCCAGAGCCACCCACATCCCAGTCATCTCATGTAGGATGTGAACCTGGAGAGGAGGAACACCAACTCAATTAATTTTTTCTGTTACGACCAATGAATTAGCAGCAGGCTGCTGGTGTAAAATGGTTTTCACCTCGTTGTCACATGCTGAAGAAGAGTAGGCATGTGAAAGTGGATCTGGTTGCTTAGCTTGCAATCTGTACTATCTCTGATTTAGTGTCTTTAGAACCCTTCTGTCAATGGTGACTGGACTGTCTGTTACATTTCATCTCTGCAAGACAATAAGAGAAGAATGCTCTGGTATTTTAGATGGGAACATGACTTCTTTCTCATCAACAAGCAACAGTGTCTGCTTCTTTTCAAAAAGCTATTAGAGACTGAGAAAACACTGAAAACAATCCAGGATAAGCTTTCTTACGAATATACTACTAGTTCAGGATTTCCTAATGTG
>Ga0116228_10002424_pt1 | contig 16130 bp, 7 predicted proteins | sample S1TSphfallax_2_FD_89694 | JGI IMG/M metagenome (GOLD analysis project Ga0116228, IMG submission 89694) | Host-associated microbial communities from peat moss isolated from Minnesota, USA - S1T2_Fc - Sphagnum fallax MG | ecosystem: Host-associated > Plants > Peat moss > Unclassified | place: USA...
AAAAATTATAATACAATAATCACCAATAGTTGTAATACAACATATAATAATCAACAATAACTTATAATACAATAACCATTAATAACCATTAATAAGATAGCCAACAATAACTATTAATATAATAACCATTAATAAAATAACCACCAATAATCACCAATAGAATAACTATTAATGACCATTAATAGACTAGCCATGAATAATTATTAATAAAATAATCATTAATAGGCATTAATAGCCACAAATAGAATAGGCACCAATAACATTAATAAATGAACAACCAATAGCCATATATTAAAATTGGTTAGGATTCGCAAAAGTTATTTAAGGTGAAATAATTTAAATCAATGAAAAATAGTCATATAATAATTGAAAATAACTTAACATAGGTAATATTATTCTATTAACAAACAAATTATCCATTTCTTAAACTTTTATTTTTCAAAAGAATGGTTAGTGAAATGTTATTGAATAATGATATTCAACTTTTTTTTTGTTCAAATGATTTTAAACTTTCAAAGGAAATAAATGTAATCATGTACATTATTGAATTTTTTTTAAAAATAAACTTGAATCATTTCATTTGAACAAAATTTCAATGAGATATGAATTTTTGTAATGTTTTAAATGAAATATTTGATAAATAAAATGTAATGTAACATATTATCATAACAAGCGGGGTGGCTTAATGGTAAAGGTGTTTACCTCCATTCCAAAGGTCAAAGGATCAAACCTCGTGAATGGTGTTGTGTGTGGTCAACAATAGTATGTTTACTGAATATTCTTCTATTGAATTTCTATAATATGTGCCTAGATTAGTTACGTGGCCTACCTACCTACCTAGGCTAGGTAATGACACGTGTCAATAAATAATAGGTTACAAAATCATGAAAGTATCAATAATATTATATATTAAATAATTAAATTTAAATTGATTTCCATGATGGTTAGTTAATTAACTAGCAAATGAATGGTTTGGTAAGTTTGTATTTCATTTGAAAGTAACCTTATTTCACTAAGTACTAGTGAAACAATTTATTGTCCATAACAACTAGTCCCCGTTCACTAGGGGTTAAACAATTTCATTAGGTAAAAATGTCCAAATTCACTCAAAATCTAGTGAAACCCAAAATGAATTAGGATGCATTTTGTAATAGTGATGGGTGTGAAATGTTAAACATGGAATTTAAAATTGAATGAGGAGAAAATTTCGATGAAAGTACCTTAGGTTAACATTAATTAACATTTTTATTTATTTATTCATAAAGATTTTTGGGCTAATTAGGAAGGGGGAAGAATTGGGCCCCCAATAATTTAAAAAAAACTAGGGATTTTTTTTTAATTGATTACAAAATAAATGATTAATTGAGAAAAAAATTGTTTATCCATTTTAAAAAGAGGGTGGTAAGAAGGGGTGAAATAAAATGTCCAACCTCATGTCATTGTGGAGCTCATATTAAAAGATTGTTAAATGTCACCTCTCATTATATTAATGTATTTGATGTTTAGAATGAGTTTATTCAATTTTGTCGAAGATTGATTTTATGTGACAAAAAAATGTCAAATGTGAATTTCAAAAATATATCTTTTCATCCATTATTTGCAATATTTGATCATCCATTTATTGCCTTTTTTTGTATTATTTAATATTAAAAATTTATTTATTTATTTATTCATTTGGTTTAAATAATTTGAGAAATACATAGGTTTTAAATGTTTAGGTTTTTTTCTTTTTTCTTTTGAAAGAGATACCCATGTCATTGAAAACATGGTTATACAATATAAATGGGTTCATATCATATGACTTTTTCTATATAGTAATAATGTGATGCAAAAAAACTTAATTAAGTTATCAAAACACATATTAAAATGTTTTTTAAACCAAAAACAACACATGGAAAAACATTGATGAGAATATTAAATCTTTCTATTTTTTGTTCATTGATTTATTTATTTTCATTTCACATAATACACACATAATGAAATGAACATCACTTGTTATGTAACTCCTTAAGTGGGTGCAAACCACAAAAAAAGAAAAGAAAATATGTGCATGCCCAAAAATTTAAAAACTCATGATAAAATTATCCATCATAGTCACAATGTACATGATAAAAACACAATTTTAATATCTTTAATTTTACAATCAACCTTCATTCTTGTTTTGTGTTTCAAACAGATCACAACACCAAAATCCCCTATCCATGACTCCATTTATGATTGAGTTGCCAATTGTTCTAGACATCCATGACTAAGAAATGTCGTATTTAAAATGTCTTTTTCAATTATAGTTATGAAGGGCAGTGTTTTTTACGACCATGATTTTTGCAAGTATAATCATGAAAGACATCAATAAATAACTAAAAATTAGCCTACTAACCTAGGCTAGGTAAGCCTAAAGTTTGCTAGGTTAAAAACTTAGCCTACATGTTAAAAACACAAGCTATTTAGGAACTTATTCTAACCTAACTAACAACCTAAGTTAAGTTATGTATTTAAGCTAAGCTAACAACCTAACCTAGCTTAGTTAGCTTTATAGGATTAGGTTGCAATTGTGAGGATTTGAACCTTTCACCTCCACATTGAAAGATGAGATCTTTAACCATTGCACAACATTTTTTAACATAATAAAGGTGTCACCATAATATTATAAACAATTGTTTTCTAACTTACTTACCAAAATGTCTAGCTTAATTAAGGTACCTATTGAATAACATCTAACCTACCTATTAACTTAATAGGCACTTTGGTAGGTTTTTCCACCTACCTAAAGTAGGTACCTACTTAGTAAGTAATATGTACCAAGGTGGGTAAATAATTAATACATACCTAGGGTAGGTAAGTATGTGCCAAGGTACATACTTACCTAGGTAGCTACTACTAGTAGTTAACAAGTAATTAGGTAGGTGCTTGTAACCTAGCTAATAGCTATTAGCTAAGTAATATGTAAGTACCTAATAACCACCTAGGTAGTAGGTAATAGGTTCCTACATAATTACTAGGTAATTATTGCCTACTAGCTATTATGTTATACACCAAGGTGGCTACTAGGTAGTATGTACATACATATTATTACTAGGTAGGTAGTTATAACCTAGTAGAACATAATAACTACCTAAATAATAGGTACATAAAGTTAGGTACCAACAACCTATTAGTTACATAATAACCATGTAAATAATAGGTACCTACCTAGTAACTACTTAGAATGTAAGTAATAAATATTACCTACTAAATATTTGTTTCATAGGTACCTTAGTAGCTAGTAGGTAGTTAATAGTCAATACCTAAGTAAGTTACTAACCTAGGTATGTTAGTCATGTAGTCACATTGCAATTGTAGTCATGTAATCATAATGCATTCACAATGTAGTCGCAAAGATGACTAAAGGTATATGACTAAGGACATATGACTACATGACTCAATTAGGACATAGTCACAAAATGTCTTAGTCATGAAAAACACATTTTGGCAATGTGCATTTTCATCGGATCATTACCAAACTCATTACATGCATTCACATTTGCTCCTTCATGCCCTTTCGATCCATAATGGATAAAATTAATTCACCATTGTTCATTTTGCATTCATAAATGTACATAGGAAAGTGCTCAAAAATATTCCTTAGATGATGTGATGTGAAGTTACCAAATGATGTATCCACCCTTTACCTACAATTTCTTCAATGATACAACCTTATGCTTTACCTTGTCCATTTTGTTTTATGTTTGCAACCTTTTATCCTTTGAATAATTTTGAACAACTTCTAAAAATTTTGTCCAACTCTTGTGCACATTTTAAAATCTTTAGGCTTGATCATTTTTGCACCTTTGACTAAAACCCTATGGTCAAGGAAAAAGCTTTAGATTCATGGAATGTATTCTAATAGTCAAATTATTTTAATATAAACTTCACTTTGAAAATGTGAAAAAGAGGCAAGAATAACTATAAAGGAGATGGAGGTTTATCAATTTAATAATATTCCCCTTGCCCTCCCCCCTTTTTATTTCCTTCATATGTTCCCATATGGTTTCCAATAGTTCATCATTATTTATGTCAATCTCAATATTGTTTTTATTATATAGCATGAAAAGGCTAGGTGGCTAGGGGGAAAAAGTGTGGTAGTTATTAGGAAGGAAGGTAGTTGATGAAAAGGAACATGTTATTGTGCCTTTTCATGTTTTAAAAAATAAAGGTATTGAATAAATAATTTTTTGAATTACAACATTCAAACACACATACAAAGATGGACCATTTGAAGCCATAAACTTTGAATAAATCTTAAACATTGTGTGCCAAAACCCATCATCAATATGTTTTCGCTTTTACCAAAAAAATTCGAAAAAAGATCCACCCAATTTGAATTTAACATATCAACTTTCTGAAATTTTGAGTATGATGAAATCATGATTAAAATCTATGATAGGTAAGAATGTATCTACCAAAATGTCTTAAAACATCAAAATTAAAAGAAGTATTTTCTTGCATTCTTTATTGTTTGAGGACTATACTTTTATTTCAATATTGTAGGTGTATTCTTAAGTAGTTATAAATGTCTTTTATCCTTGTGACATCTTTAGACCAATCACAACAAAAATTATTTATTATTTTCTCATAATTAGTTTAGACAAGTTGTAGTTATGGAATTGGATGGTTATTGGATGGTGAGAGCTGAAATGTAAAACCTTGCTTGCACTAGCACATTACCACACAAAACACATGAAATTTTATATTTCCACTCTTTTTCTTTTCTTTTCTTTTATAGTTGGGGCTGGGATATTTTTTATTTCTTCAACTAAATAAAGTCATATTAAAGTAGGTGAGTTGGGGTTCTTATCTTGGGTTGGCCACAATAAGGCAATAATGGTTTCTTGTGTTCCAATTGGAGATTTAATTGTAGGGTATAATTAATTGTGTGTGCATTTGTTTATATCTCCAAATTTGGTTTTTTTATATTTGGGTGTCACAATTGTAGACTTGGTTTGCAACCAATGTCCAAACTAGGGTTTTCACCATGTTCATCTGGTTGCCACAACACAACAAATGCATTTGGACACATACACACCCTTTGTGTCACATTAATATAGGTTCAGTTTAGGTTAGCCTAAAGTCAACCTAGGTCAAGGGCCAACTTGGGGTACCTAGGATAGGCTTATGAATGACCAAAATTGGACTTGTTTGGGTTATCATAAACCCTATGATGATTGAAATACCTTTCAATCACTTGAGGAATTCAATTGCCGAAAATTTGATCACCACAAGAATTTGATTACAAGATTTTTGTTCATCACAAGGATTTAGTCACCAAGTGTAATCACAATCCAACAAGCCAAAAAGGGTGTCGAACCACAAAGAAAAATAATCAAATTTGGATAATTTTATTTTTTTTCCATCTAAAGCCATGGAAATCATGGCAAGTAAGTTTTTTTCTTTCATATCAATTTTAAGGAATTCAAACCAAAAATCCATTTGATGAAATTTTAGTTTAAGTTTTGATTTAGGACCTCTAGAAATGAACACCTATGGCATAAAATAGGAGTCAATTTTGCAAAGGACTATCAAAAGGACTCATATAATAAAAACACATTTGATGGGAAAAAAATAAAGAGGATAAAGACCTATTAACCACATTAAAAAAACACCCATACCTTCAAATATGTGGAATTTGAAAACTTTAAAAATTCAAAGAATTTTCTCAAACTAACTTAGAATTTTAAAACTTCAAAAGTCCTTTACCATATATAAATGGGGTAAAATGTAGATGATGTGTTAAAAAAAGGTATAGTTTATTATACAAGAAAACATAATAATGTATAAATAAATAAAATGATTGTGATTTGAAATTATTGTCATTTTTAAAGACAAAACATTGAATTTACAAAAAATTAGGACACTTTCAAAAACTCATATTTATTCAAAAATGATGAACAAAAAAAATGTCTATATTTTGACAACTATAAGCATTTATTATAACAAGTTGCAAAAAAAAAAAATCCAAATTAATATTCATTCGTATGAAAAAAGTTTTTGGGGGAAAATGACATGTAGTCCTTTTCTAAAATAATCATGTTGGTTCATAGTATCTGTTTGCACCCCACCACAAATTTAAATTGTTACAGGAATTTGGTTGCCACAAATTTTGATTGCAACACATTTTGGATCACCATAGGTTTTGGTTGCTAGCTTCAATTGCCACATTTTCAATCACTAACTTTTGATCACCACAACTTTTGGTTGCCACATTTCCAATCGCTAAATTTCAATTACTAGCTTTTTCGGTCACCGCATTCTTCATTGTCGAGTTTTCAGTTGCAACTTTCCCATCGCTAACAACCATTTTGGATTGGCATTCTCTTCGGTTGTCACCTTGATCGGTCGTTAGATAATGACCTTTTTAGTGATGGAGAACAAAGGTTGTCCAAATGTTTTTGTGCAATGTTTTTTGGTTGTTTCAAAGTTGTTTTTGGTCAAAAAAGATTGGAAAATAAAAAAATATTATAAAATTTCAAAAAAAAATTGCAATAAAAAAATGTATAATGGAGTTTGGGTAAAATATGAGTCCCCCCAATTGAAAACAAAGGTGTGTCACACCTGGCCTTGCCATTTACATTAAAAAATATCTTAAGAAGAATTATGGAAATTCAAATAGTTCAACATGCAAAAATATAATTGAATAGATGCATGCTACAATGGTTCACTTTTTGCATCCTTATGGACTTTTTGTAGAGTGTATTTTATTTGAATGCCACAAATGCATTATAAAATCATCAATTTAACAAAAATATTTATGGATTAAGATTTCCAACTTGAATAAAAATATTTATTAAAAGGTGACATTCAATAAACATACACCAATCATATAGTAATGGACTTTTAAAGTGAACATATGGATTATAATGTGAGTTCTGCATTAACATTCAGGGTAAAAGCACATTACGAGTGAACCAATTTTCACCAAAAGTGGGACAATCCTAAAACTATTAGAAGTATGTTTTTCTAGGACTAAATACATTCATATTTGAATTTGCACCAATATTCATAGCAGTGGGGTTTGTGTTTTAGACCAGAGTAGGTTTGTGAAGTCTAATTCACTCATAGGTCATTGAGGTGGGCTCAAGCACATTCGCTTGAGTTTAATTTTTTGACAACTTCTAGGTTTCTAGTTTATTTTCAAAGATGCGAAGATTTGCAATTGGGCTTTGATTGTAGCTAATAGGTTTTAGGGGTGGTCGCACAGATGATGTTGCACGTTTCAAGGGCAAAATACACTATGCATTTTTGCAGCACGATGGAGAGGAAGAAGGTTCAAATATTCATTTGTGAATAATAATTATTAAGTTTTTTTTTTCATTTTATGTTCATTTGTTTTACATTTCTATTTTGCATTTTATTTCAAGATTGAGATTGCATTTCTTTTCACTTGATGTTTTCAGAAATCACAGCTCCAACTTGCCTTTGGGAATCAATGCTTTCAAATTTGGGAGTTTCTAAAAGTTTTTTTTTTCTTTTTCATTCTCTATCTAGGTGAGTTTTTTTTTAATGTTAGTAGCTTGAGGACCTTTGTTTTATGTTTGTCTCCAACTTGAGGTTCTACTTGTTTTTCAACTATTTCTTGTAGTCACTGACCTAGAATTGTTCCAGAAACACATTCATTTTTTTGAAATGGTGGTGTTTTTACTTCAACTTTTCTTTTTCAAGCTTAGGTGGGTCTTTGGGGTTTGTATCAAAGAGCACAACAAGCTACATAAAAATAGAAGGAGGATTTGTGGTTAGAGGCGCAAATTGATAGGTTAACTTGCAATAACTCTTAGTGAGACAATTTAGTGACTTCTATCTAAAGATCCAAGAACAACATGTGTGAACAAATAATTCTCATTAAGAGCAATGTTTCTGAACTATGTGTTCAATGCCTTCTTGTTCTACTAAAATGTTGTCTTTTGTGCTTAAGTTTTTTTTGCAAGCTAAAAATGAGGATTGAATTTTGTGCATTGGAGGGCTATGGATGACTAAATTTTGGGATTCATGTTTGAAAATGGCCACATCCATTTTCAAGTTTGACAATTGTTGATATTGATATCTTTGTTCTTCTTGAGGTAAGTACATCCATAAACTAGAAGTTGAATTATGCATTTAAGAGTTTTTTTTTCTAGGTTTTGTGTTCAACCAATTCAATCATGCAATTTATTTGCATAATTTGAGGTTTAGGAAAGTAATATCTAATTGTTGAAGGGCTAGTGTGCCTAGGTCAAGTTCTTTGAAACATGTTAGCAATGTTGCATGGGAGACCTTGAGCAAGGCAAGACATGTCGATGAGAAGTTGGCTTGGGAGGGAAAGGTTGGGAGTGAAGATGAGGTTTTTTTCACACCACCAAAAAAAACTATAAAAGAAAAAACTAGTGGCAGTGCAATGTTTAGTGGCCAAACTCATTTGGAAGTGAATGGGGTTGTGCATGCTTATATCATTAAACAACTAACTAGTTTAAACATAGTTCATTTTTAAAGGTTTACTACACCTAATCCATCCAAATCAAAGTCATCATTAAAGTGTAGTGGCATAAAAATTGGCGATAAAAAACCCTCCCCAATATCCCCTTGGATTTGGTGGTTGTTGGGGAAAGAGTCAAAACTTATGGCAAATTGCAAAAAGTGACTAAAAAAAATCTACATCTAAGCCATCTAAATCCACCTTGGTGAATTTGAATTAGGGAATTACCCACCCCCATTTCACTCTAATTATGTTTTGATCCTGCTACCACACTAAAGGTGATAGATTTGATTTGACTTGCAAGTCTTTGAGAACAAGCTTCCAAGTTTTCTAATGCTTGAAAAGAGAATTCAACATTGTCCATTTGCTTTCATGACGATAATATAATTTTTCTACTATTTTTAAGGATTGTAATTTTTCTTCTAGATTAAAAGCTTGCAAATTCAAATTAGCCCCATATTTGAATGCCTTGGAAATTATAGTGATATGATAGATTATGATTGGGTGTAATTATTGAATTTAGGTGCAATAATCATAGAAAAGGTCAAGTTAATGGGGTTTTGAGTTTGATCTTGGGTTTTATGGCTTGTAGAGCAACATGTCTACAAGATGTGAAGTTCAAGATCATATTCTGCTAAGTTTGCCATAATGACTTACACTAGATCCACAATGATTGGGCATTAGCACAATATCCCATGGTTCCTGAGTATGCAACTTTCTTGTTCAACTTGAATGTTCCTACACTTATCTTTTCCATGATTTCAAGATTTGGCAATGTAAAAAAAAAATTGTTGTAGAATCTAGGTTCATAGTGTTATGGCAACAACAAATGTGTTTAACATTAAATTAAAAAAATAAAAACAACCATTGAAAACCACCAAAAAATAGACTCAAACATGGATCACAAAATCAATTAAATTATAATACGCAGTTAAGTAAGATCAATGAGAATTACATATGCTTCAACAACACAACTTATAGTACCTACACCAATTTGATGTTTTGTTTTTCCTTTGTGCATTCTAGTCAACTTCCAAAACCTAAACTCTTTGTATACAATTTTTTTCTTATGCACATGAACCTTTGAACATCCATTTCTAAATCCCCATAACCCCATTTTTATTATGTTTGCAAAGTTAATGACTTTAATGGTGTCATGGTCTACAACCGGCCAATAAACTTGGGGACCTGTCAATGGAGAATTAGAATATGGCTTGCTCCAGCCATCATGACTTGTAGTGGTTTGAAGTCATCAAATTACATAAAATCCTCACCTCCCTAGTATGAGATGAAGCAATGTATCATCTTTAAACTTGGTAAGCTCTAGCCTAAATTATTTTCGTTTGCCAAAATGACTTATTGATAATGTACCTATAATTTGTGCTACAATGATGTAGTATTGGTGTTCTTGTGGGTATGGGTCAATTTTTTGATGGGCAATTTTCTAGATGAATCATATATTGACAACAACAAATGAATGTTGATATAAACACCTTTGTATTTCAAACTAATGTGGTTGATGTTTATTACTATTAGTGGTGTTTTAAGTAGAAGGAGCTTTACTTGTTGCATTAAAGTCATAATTACATTGCACCAATACTTGTGTGTTTTTTCTTGGCAACAAAAAATTGGTGAATATTGGTTGGCATTTGTTGGCATTTGTGAGGATAATTGGGTTTAAGGTGGCACTTAAAGTAGTGCATGATGTGTACATTCTACCACTTGTAATCTTGACATAGCATACCTTGGAGGTACCTTTATTCTTTTAATTTAATTTAATTCTTTTAGAATTTTTGTAAACTAGCTAGTTCCACACCCAAGGCTCAAGGTTGGTCAATTTTGATTTAAATTTACTTGAAGAATATTATAGTAATTGGACAATTGTAAGATTGGGCATCCCGCTACTTGAACCATAAGTATTGCTAAAGCGAATGAAAGTGGTACATAACAATCTAGGGGTATCTTTTTTTGTCTCATTAGGTTACTTTGAAGGATTTACTTATGGTTGCCATGGGTGTTGATGTTCAAGGTATTGATTCTACTATTGTAAAATAATAGAAGTGTCCCACTTGTTGGGAGTTATATGTATTTAACTTTGACTATTGTTTTGGGTTGTTGGAATGGATCTAATAACATCGTGAAAAAGATACCAAGACCTCTAAAATCCAACAAATCTAATAAGGAGAATGCATTAAGTCATGATGAAACAAAAAAATACCTTTATGGACAAAGTCAATAAGTCAATTGAAGAAATTGATAGCACTATCAACCAATTGTTGAAGAAGCCTCCATGTATTGCTTGTCCTTTCAATGAATTTAAGGATGTGCACAAATTGCCACATGAAGGTATTAACCCCGATAGGTTGAAGATTGACATGTGTTGGAAATTGAAATGGTTCAGGTGGGTGCAAGCAAGGTAAAGTAGACGGCTCACTGCTCCTGGTCAAAAACAATTACATGTAGCCATGAAAAAAAATTAATGTATTGAAAGCAAATTTTTTTTTCAACAATTAACATGATAATAATCTTTCATTTTATGTTTAAAATGTTGAAAAACCCCATCTTCAAAGTAGAATTAAATAGAATTTTAAAAATAATTTCTAATCACACAAAATGTTTAATATTACAAAATGGGCTACATGTAGATGAAATATTGACTTAAAAAAAATTCCAACTTAATGAAGCCATAAAAAATACTTATATTTTTTCAAATTATGAATGTTATAATCATAATATATTAAAATTTTGATATGAAGTAGGTTTGAACACCATTTTGACCCAGTTAGTTTGAAACATACTTTCAACCTACTTTTATGATACCAAAGTTATCAAATTTTGTATCCAACTTCCCATAAACTACATGTAGGGCCCTATGGTTTTATATTTATATTTAAAAATATTTTGAATCTACTTTCATGTGTCCATATAAAAAACTATTCCATTTTTAAATTGGATTTAAGGCTTTTTTTGTTTTGTTTATTCTACCTTGTCGACACCTAGGTGTTTGGCCCAGTCAAAGGAAGAAGTGGGTATTCCTTTGCAAATGTCCATGATGAAAAGGTGTAGGATAGGGTTAAAGAGTTTATACCCGATTGTGTATGGCAAGTCAATTGTCCCAAAGTCTAAACTATTAAGGAAAGAATTTGCAAAAGGCATTGTGGTAAAGGTGGTGAAGAAAATACCGCATAGACATGATTCAAATTGTTACACCTATTAGCAAATGATACACAACACCATTGGTTATCAATTATTTCAGGGGTAATATTACCCAAAAGCAAACAAGTTTGAATATGGTCTTAATTTAAAGCATGTTTGGTACAACATGATGGGGGAGGAGATTGGGCAAAAGTTCACCCCAAATAATCTTACCTTGAAGACCAAACCAACTTGACATTAGAGGAGACTAATGAGTGGCCACATTTGAACCTAAATGATGCTACCTTCATATTGTTAATTGCAATATCTCCTCACATAGTTGCAATGCTTGATGAATTGGATAATCTTCCTAGGTTGGACACAATTTTGAAAGGGAAGCCCATTGGGCTAAGAAATCATGCTAATTAATAACATGGCAATAATGTTGAGGAAAGTAGATGAGGTAATAGAACATAGAATTAGGGTGAGGCATATATATGGGGGCATTTCATTCAAAATGCCCTAAAAATTGAAAGTTTGGAATTTGAATTCTAGAAATGAAATTGTCTTATATGGGATACATCAATTTCCAAATAGGGTCCTAAAGCAAATGGTTGTAACTTTATTAATATAAAAACATATAGTTGGAAAAAGATATGTTTAGACCACCATGTGGATTTGCATATCAAGTTCAACTTGTGTGCAAGTATTGCAAAATGTCAAATGCCTAAATTTTTGGTGCCTTTCAACAATCTAAGATTGTGAAGCCTTTGTGATTCATGACCTAGGAGGATGATTACTAGCAGGATTTGGATTTTTGGGTCAAGGTTCACAATAGTCATTGTCATTCGGGGCCTTAATTGCCTAATCAGGAATGTTGGTATCATCATCATCATCATCATCATGTCCCTCCTTCATCTCTAAAATGTTTGTCCCACACAAGGTTGTGATGATAATTCACCCCAAACTTTTTGTTACAATTCATCTGGTTGATGTTGTCCCTTAATATCCAAAATGCCATTATTGGTGTGTGGTTGTTCATGATTTTGTTCATCTAAAAAAGTAATTGTTGTTTGATTAGTTGGCCTTTTCCTCAAATAATTCAATGTGTGGATGAATCTTGAATAGGTGGCCAAAGATGGTTCATGGAAACTACCACAATGACTAGTCTTGACCCCATATCAACTTCGAGCATCAAGGATGTTGGATGCCATATGTATTGGCCAATTGGTGCATGGTCAAAATCAAAATCATTTTATGTCAACTTCGAGGGTCTTGTAGCTTTAGGACTTGAAGGACTTTGATGTGCAACTTGGGGTGCACTTGCGTTAATGATCGTATGTGGGCACACATTTGGCTTCAATGTAATGTCCATTATGTCATCAACTATAATATTGGGAGGATTGATGAATGGGTCCACTTGTTTGTCTAAGGTGTTTATTAATGTTTTTTATGCGTCCAGCTCCGAAATGATGTTTCAAATTAATGGTGTGTTCAAGCTATTAGGGGGGAACATTTGCATGGAACCCATCAATTGCATGGGCATGTATAGCATGAAGGGTGCATTAGACACTTGAACATGATCATCAAGTATAGGCATGTTTGGATTTGCATTGCCATTGTTAGATCCTTGAACCTGCCAAACCATGAAATCAAACAACAATCTTGAAAATGAAATGTTATAATCATTAAAGAAATCAAAGGGGTCATGTCATGAGGTTCATCTAAGGTGAAAACACATTAAGGTGGAACAAAAAGGCACATCATGACATTCATTTTTAATCGATTATGAAATAAAATATATTAGGAAAACATGACAAAAGTAGGCAAAACCAAGATATTTTGAATTAAGGCAAGGTGTTGTAAGGGGTGAAAGCATGGTATGATAGATAATTTTTTATCCTTGTCAGCCCCCAAAAAAAACCCATAAACAAGTTTTAATGTATTAAAGGTAGATTTGTTTTTTAATTTAATGATCAACATGAGGATAATCTTTAATTTTATCACAATGATGTTGATAAATCACATATCTAATATGAATTAAAGTAGATTTTTTTTTAAATTGCTATTTTTTCTTTTATTTTAGTTGTCCAAACTTGTACAAGTAGGTGAAAATAGATGAATTATTGAATTGTTTCCATTTTCAACACAACGTAGGGTGAAAGCATGGTATTATATATATAAAAAGTTAACAAAAAAATATCAAGTTTAAAAAGAGACAAATTTTCACAAAATCACAAGAAAGTAGATTCAATTTTTATTTAAATTTCATTTTGAAACCATGGTGCTTTCCATTGGGTTTGTATTAAGTTGAATACAAATTTTGAAAAAAATTAGAATAATAAAAGTAGGGAACAAATAATTTTGAATTTGATTGGCCAATATGGTGTTCAAAAGTAATTTTTCATTATAAAATTTAATGAAATAGATTTGTGTGAAGTTATAATATAAAAATCATTGTATATTCAAAGGAAGGAAAATAAATAAATTTTACTTTCTCTTTGGTAGAATATACTTGACACATATTTGAAACAAATGTTACACTTAAAAAATTAGGTTTCAAAAGCTATTTACATTTAGAAAAGTCTACTTGAAACGTACTTTTACAATTTAGAATTTTAAAATAAATTCATAATAATGAAAAAATCTTTTTTTCATCATTTAAATAAAATTTTAAATGTATAATAATTTTATGATGGGTTTTAGTCCTACTTCTTGTTAGCCAAGTGAATTGAATTGTATACTTTACCATGATTTCACCATGTAGTTTTAAAATGTACTTGTAAGTTTTCAACATTTAAATTTTATAATAGAATACATCAAACTTCTAATGGAAAAGTAGGTTTGAAATTCAATTTAACTAATCATTTTCCAACATACTTGTTATCTATTTTTATTGTGCCAAAGTTTTTCAACTTTTGTAATTGCTTCATTGTAAACTCAAAGAAAGACGCCATGCTTTTATTATGTAATTTTCAATTATTTTCAATCTACTTTCTTCTACTTTTGTCAAAAATTGGACCATTTTTTAATTACTCTGGGAATAACCACTTTTTCTATATATTTTATCATGCTTTCACCTTAAGATATTTTTCCAGAAGGATTTAAGCATCTTTAGCTTAGTTTATGATATTATTATACTTGAAATATGAACATTTAAAAATCATTATTTTCAACAAATGAAAGATTTCCTTCAAAAACTTCATACGTGTTATATATCTCAAAATTTAATCATAAAATCTTTTCAAATTATTTTATTTAATATGAATTTGCCACAATACTATATTACCATTGAGTCATTTATTCATAAAGGACATTACATCAAGGTGTATAGAGTCCATTTAATTTATCCTTGACCGGACATGTGTTTTTGTACAACTTTTTAAATCTAGAACAAATTGAAATACCAAATATTTGACCATGAAATTTTAACATAATGAATTAATATATGAATTCATCCTTGACTTGAGTCCCATTTCATCATTTGTACACATCAATTGGAATAAACTACTATTGAAAATTTTAAAACTATGGAAAATGGACTCCCAAACATCTAAAATGTAACACCTTAGTGTGTTTTCACCCTCTAACACAATCGGGTCTTCACCTGATGACTCACTTTCATTTGCACTTTCACCAATATTAGACATTGAATCTTCAAACAATATATTCTTTTTATACTGTGCCATGGGGTTCATGCCAAATCATTCCTACAAAAGCTTATTATTAATGTATATGTACACCAAGCCTTCCACCCAATTTGATGTCAATCGGTTTCACACTTTGCTATGGACAAATGAGTATGAACTTCAATTATGTTTGCACAATGATTTAGAACCCACTTGCACCAAAATGCGACAAGTGATAGGTGCAAATGTGTGTCCACTAGCTCCAATCAAATCCTACGACTCATGTGGCAACATGTTGAGGTCTTTCATTTGGGGGGTGTTAGAAAAAAGACTTCGACTTTTAACAAAATTTATGTAGTTAAAAAAACTAAGACATAAGTGGTTTGGGTACTAACTGTTTTTTGCAAAATTCTATTTAATGCCTCCTTAACATCTACACCATCATGTAGGGGAGTTTCACCCAACAAGTATGGATTGAGAAGGGCCTTTACATAATGTAGGTCAATCGTCAACATCCTTCGCCTTTGGTAAAATTGATTTTCAATCACATTTGCAAGGCTAGATGGTAATTCAAAGGGTGGATTTTGTAATGATAAGAATGTTGTTCTAATGTTTCATGAGAAGCCATGCCTCCCTCATGCAAAGTTTTTTGCCATCAAATGCTTTTAATGACACTAAGATTGGTTCTATCATGTGCACAAAGTTGACACAAGTATCCCAAAACTCATCCCTCTTTATGTTAACTCAAACAACTCTCACCTTAGTGAACAACTCCTAATGTTGGTTACCACATAATGTGTTGACAAAGTTGTCCAATGAAGATCGACAACAATTTGTTCAATGGTAGGTCTCAACTTGAACAACATTTCAACCATTAAAAAATT
>Ga0116228_10002425_pt1 | contig 16127 bp, 11 predicted proteins | sample S1TSphfallax_2_FD_89694 | JGI IMG/M metagenome (GOLD analysis project Ga0116228, IMG submission 89694) | Host-associated microbial communities from peat moss isolated from Minnesota, USA - S1T2_Fc - Sphagnum fallax MG | ecosystem: Host-associated > Plants > Peat moss > Unclassified | place...
ATTGCCGGTATACTCGAGTGAGCCGGCGAGCGGCGCGCAGTTCGCAAAACGCACGACTTCGGTCAGATACAGGCCCATCTCGAGCTCGGGGCTGGCGCCGTCGCGCAACCGGCGGTAAGCCTTCAAGACCATTCGTTCGCCCACGACGACCACCGTATTCGAGCTGCCGCCTTGCGAGCGCGCCACCGGCAGCGCGTCAATATCCGGTCCGGCCAGCTCGGCGAACGCGGCGGTCGGCCGAAAGCGCAGCTTGCCCTGCGCGGTGGCCATTTCGCGCCGTTTGGCGATGGCCGTGATCACCGCCCGGCAGAACGCCTCGTCCGCGAGTGCATCGCCCATCAAGCCCACATTGGCCTGTTGGCGGACCTTGGCAATGGCCGCCGTGGCCAGATTGCGCAGCCGTTCCTCATCTCGTTCCTCCCAGGCGAGCGCCAGCGGCAGGAAATAGACGGCTGAGGGCGAGGCGGTCACGACGTCGAGCAGTGCGATGACCCAGCTCAGTTTCCCCTCCTGCCACACCACGTGATCGGCGATGCGTGCGCGTTCGATCGGCGTACCCTTCTCGGCATACCAACGCTGCGCTTCGATGAAACGCGGCAGGGTGTCGGTTTCGAATTGCAGGCGGGTTTTCTCCGCCATGGCGATGCGCCACGGCACCACGCGGTCGCGGAAAAGGCTGCTCCAGCCGTCGAAGAGCACCAGCACCGGTCGTTCATCGATCGAGAATTTTTGCTCGTGCCAGGACGGCCCCTCGGCGTCCGCGGTGAGTTTGAACCAATAGAATCCATACGCCGAAATCGTCAATAAATAGGGCAGGTCGCCGATCGGCGGAAACGTCGTGCGTCCGAGCATTTCAACGGGCACGCGGCCTTTGAATGGCGCGAGGTTCAATTCCACCGGTTGGGCCGAGCGGGACAGATTCGCAACGCAGAGAATCGCGTCGTCTCCATACTCCCGAAGGTAGGCCAATATTTTGCGATTGCCCGGCTTCAAAAACCGCCGCAATCCCCGGCCAAAGGCCTTGCTCGTCTTGCGCACCGCGAGCATCCGCTTCGTCCAGCTCAAGAGCGAGCTCGGATCACGGATCTGTGCCTCCACGTTCGTCGCCTGATAACCGTAAATCGGATCCATGATCGGGGGCAGATAGAGCTGCTGCGGATCGGCGCGGGAAAACCCCGCATTCCGGTCCGGGCTCCACTGCATGGGAGTGCGCACGCCGTTGCGGTCACCGATGAAGACATTGTCCCCCATGCCGATTTCGTCGCCGTAATACAGGATGGGAGAGCCCGGCATCGACAGCAACAAGCTGTTCATCAGCTTGATGCGGTCATGATCGTTTTCCATGAGCGGCGAGAGTCGCCGGCGAATCCCCAGGTTGATGCGTGCGCGGACATCCGACGCATAGGTCGTGTACATGTAATCGCGTTCCTTGCTGGTCACCATCTCCAGGGTGAGTTCGTCGTGATTGCGCAGAAAAATAGCCCACTGACACGCATCCGGGATGTCCGGGGTCTGTTGCATGATCTCGGTGATCGGGTAACGGTCCTCTTGGGCGATCGACATGTAGATACGGGGCATCAGCGGGAAGTGATAGGCCATGTGGCATTCGTCACCGTCGCCGAAATATTCGCGCACGTCCTCCGGCCATTGGTTCGCTTCGGCCAGCAGGAAGCGATTCTTGTATTTGACATCGATCGCGGCGCGCAGCGCCTTGATGACCTGATGCGTCTCGCGCAGGTTCTCGTTATTCGTTCCTTCGCGCTCGACCAGGTACGGGATGGCATCGAGCCGGAAGCCGTCGACCCCCATGTCCAGCCAGAAACGCATGATTTCCAGCACCGCATCCATCACACGGGGGTTGTCGAAATTCAAGTCGGGTTGATGGCTGAAGAAGCGGTGCCAGTAGTAGGCTTTGGCGACGGGGTCCCAGGTCCAATTCGAACTTTCGGTATCGATGAAAATGATGCGGGTGCCCAGATACTTCTGATCCGTATCGCTCCACACGTAGAAATCGCGTTCCGGAGAGCCCGCCGGCGCCTGGCGGGCTGCCTGAAACCAGGGGTGCTGATCGGAGGTATGGTTGATGATGAGTTCCGTCACGACGCGCAGGCCCAGCCGGTGCGCTTCGTTGAGCATGTCGCGAAAGTCGTCGAGCGTGCCGAATTGCGGATGGATGTTGGTGTAATCGGCAATATCGTAGCCGTCATCGCGTAATGGCGATGGATAGAACGGCATCAACCAGATGGTGTTGACCCCGAGGTCGCGGATATAGCCCAGTTTCGAGGTCAGTCCCCGAAAATCACCGATTCCGTCATCGTTCGAATCGAAGAACGATTTGACGTTGAGCTGGTAGATGACCGCATCCTTGTACCACAGCGGATCGTCCACGCCGAGACCCGAGGGCGTGGTGGCAGTGTCGAGCTGAGGCGGCGAAGCGTCGATCATTGGTCTCGATATTACAGAAAATAATCGAAATCGCGCTCACTTCGCACGTGTCGCCTCAGCTTGAAAACATGTGCCGGGATCCGGTGGGGATCGAGCAGTATGAAATTGCGCCTCCCCCGCCATGGAAAGCGCTGGTCGCTCAGCTGATCGTGCACTTGGAACGGCTCCTCTTCATCGAGGCCCAAGGCGGCGAGGTCCAACTCGATCCAACCCGATTGAGTGTGGTGCGGATCGAGGTTGACGACCACGATGATGATATTTCCCGTGCTGACCTCATGCTTGACGTACGCGATCAAGAAGTCGTTGTCGATGGGGCAGAACGTCAGGCTTCCGTCGGACTGCAATGCAGGGTTGTCGCGGCGTATGCGATTGACCCGCGCAATCAAGGGCCAGAGGCTGTCGGGCCGCTCCAGGGGCCAGTGGCGCAGCTGGTACTTCTCAGAATCCCGATATTCCTCGGCACCATCACCCCGAGGGGTGCTTTCCATCAATTCGTAGACCGGCCCGTAAATGCCGTAGTTCGCCGACAAGGTCGCTGCGAGTACCAGGCGGGCGCTGAAAGTCGCGCGCTCACCGGATTGCAGCGACTCATGCAGGATGTCGGGCGTATTCGGCCAGACGTTGGGACGGAAGTAATCGCTTCCTGATCCATGGCTCAATTCAGTGAAATACTCGATCAATTCCTGTTTCGAGGTGCGCCAGGTGAAGTACGTGTACGATTGGGTGAAACCGAGCTTCGCCAATCGATGCATGACCTTCGGACGCGTGAAGGCTTCAGCCAGAAAAATCGTGTTCGGCTGCACTCGCTGGATTTCGCCGATCAACCATTCCCAGAAGGCGAAGGCCTTGGTGTGCGGGTTGTCGACCCGGAAGATGCGCACGCCCTGCGCAATCCAGAACTCCACGATGCTCTTGAGTTCATTCCACAGCCCACGCCAGTCGTCGCATTCAAAGTCGAAAGGGTAGATGTCCTGGTATTTTTTGGGCGGGTTTTCCGCATATTGGATGCTGCCGTCCGGGCGGTGCTTGAACCAGTCCGGATGGGATGTCACGTAGGGGTGATCCGGCGCGCATTGAAATGCCAGATCCAAGGCGATTTCCAGGTCGAGTTCGCGGGCCCTGCTCTGCAGCTTGAGAAAATCGTTCAATGAGCCCAGGGCCGGAAGTATGTCCTTGTGGCCCCCTTCAGCCGCGCCGATCGCCCAGGGACTGCCCACATCGTCAGGTTCGGCGTGCAGACTATTGTTGGCTCCCTTGCGGTTGATGCGCCCGATGGGATGAATGGGCGGCAGATACAGCACGTCGAAACCCATGCGTGCGACATAGGGCAGGCGCTCCTCGAGGTCACCAAAACTGCCATGCCGATGCGGCTCACTCGCGGCCGAGCGGGGAAACATCTCGTACCAGCTGCTGAACTGCGCCCGTTTGCGATCGACGAACAATTCGCGCGTCATGCTCGCGCTCAACGTGCGATCGGGGTGGCGCATCACGATGGCGGCTTTTGCCGGATCGAGCGCGAGCGCCTTCATGGCGGCGACATCCAGGTCGACGGAGGCATTCGTCGCCGCGTCACGTAGCTGAGCGGCCCATTCCGACAGAACGCCGGAGTCAGCTTCGTTTGCCCGGTGTACGGCCTCCTCGACGAGCACGGCGCCCACTTGCAAGGCAATGCGCACATCCTCCGCCTCGTCGCGGCGCGCAAGTTCGGCTCGCCAAGAGCCGAAATGGTCGACCCATGCCGACACCGTATAACGGTAGCGACCGGGAACCGGTGGTGTGAATTCCGCCACCCAAACGTCGTTGGGCTCCGCCCGCATGTCGACGTCAACATGATCGGCGGCAGCGTTAAGGGCCCACGAAAGCACGACCTTGAGTTTATCGTGACCGTCAGTGAAGCAATGAGCTTCAACGCGTACCGGTTCACCGGCGATGCGTTTCGCCGGGAAGCGGCCGCCATCGACGTCGGGAAATATCGCATCGATGATCGCCCGGATGCGTCCATCGCCTTCAGGCATGACGCTCGCGGCCGCATCGTGGGGCGGGCCCGGCATGATTCCGGTCATGCTGGAATCAGCGGTACCCTTGCCGGAAGACCTGGCTGACGCCCTTTTCCGAGGCTTCTCAGCCATGCCCTTCCCAGCGCAGCAGGATGGTACCCAGCGGCGGCAGATTGAGGTTGAGGGAGTCCGGGCGTCCGTGTGCCTCCACCGGCACCGAGGCAACACTGCCGAGATTTCCCCATCCGGATCCGCCGTAGTCGCGCGCGTCGCTGTTGAGGATTTCACTCCAGGTGCCGCGCAGGGAGATTCCCACCAAAAAATTCGTCCGGGGCACCGGCGTGAAGTTGCAGACGACCAGCACCGGCGGCGCTCCCTCGCTCTTTCGGACATAGGCGATGACGCTCATTTCGGCATTACCGGCGTCGATCCATTCAAATCCGTCCGGGGAAAAGTCGACACGATGCAGTGACGGCTCCGCGCGATACACCCGGTTCAAATCTCTCAACCAATGCTGAACTCCGGCGTGTTCGGGGAATTCCGTCACCCACCACTCCAGTTCCCCTTCATGGGTCCATTCCCGTCGCTGCGCAAACTCACCGCCCATGAACAACAGCTTCTTGCCCGGATGGCTCCACATATACCCGTACAAGGCGCGCAGGTTCGCGAACATCTGCCAGTCATCACCGGGCATTTTTCCGATCAACGATCCTTTGCCGTAGACCACCTCGTCGTGCGAGAGCGGCAGCACGAAGTTTTCATTGAACGCATAGATCAGCGAGAACGTCAGTTCTCCGTGGTGATACCTGCGGAACACGGGATTTTGCTTGAAGTATTCGAGAGTGTCGTGCATCCAACCCATGTTCCATTTGAGTCCGAAGCCCAGCCCTCCCATGCTGGTGGGGCGTGAGACCATGGGCCACGCCGTCGACTCCTCGGCGATCATCGTCGTGTCGGGGTGATCGCGATACGCCGCTTCGTTCAAAATGCGCAGAAACTCGATGGCTTCGAGGTTCTCGCGTCCGCCAAAGCGATTCGGTATCCACTGTCCCTCCTGCCGCGCATAATCGAGGTACAGCATCGATGCCACCGCATCGACGCGAATTCCGTCGATGTGGTATCGGTCGAACCAGAACAGTGCCGAGGAGATCAGAAAGCTGCGTACCTCGTTTCGGCCGTAGTTGAAGATGGCGGAATTCCATTCCGGGTGAAAGCCCTGACGCGGATCCGCGTGTTCATAGAGATGGGTGCCGTCAAAATCGACCAATCCGTGGGCATCGTTTGGAAAATGCGAAGGAACCCAGTCGAGGATCACGCCGATTCCGCGCTGATGCAGGTGGTCCACGAAATACATGAAGTCCTGGGGGGTGCCGTATCGCGCCGTCGGCGCGAAGTAACCCGTGGTTTGATACCCCCACGAGCCATAGAAGGGATGCTCGGTGACGGGCATCAACTCGACATGCGTGAACCCCAGCTCGACCAGGTAATCGCCGAGCGCGTGCGCAGCTTCCCGATAGCTGAGGTAAGCGCCATCCTTGCGGCGCCAGGATCCCAAGTGCACCTCATAGATCGACATCGGCGCGTCGAGGCCGTTGCGCGCGCCCCGGGATGCCATCCAGGAACCATCCTGCCATTCGTAGCCCAACCGCCAGGCACGCGAAGCGGTGGCCGGCGGCAGTTCACAATAAAAGCCAAGCGGGTCCGCCTTCTCCAAAATGCGGCCGCCCTCGCTCGAGACAATCCGATACTTGTAGGCTTGACCGTGCTCAACGTCGGGGCTGGTGCCCTCCCAAATCCCGGAACCATCGGCGCGGACTGCCAATGGGGTCGCGCCCGGCTGCCAGCCATTCCAGTCGCCGATGACGGACACCGCCGTCGCATTCGGCGCCCAGACGCCGAATGTTGCGCCCCTTCCCGGAAGCAAATGGCAGCCCAACGTCCGGTAAATGTTGGTATGGGTGCCTTCACGAAAAAGATAGATGTCCAGATCAGTCGGCACGGCGCAACCGATTCGGTACCTGCAAAACGTGGATCGAGGGCATGAACATCTCCTTCCGCTGGGCCGGTAGCCTACCCTTAGAACTGCTACCCATATGGCGCCATCGCGTGTAGGAATTCGCTGGTGAACGGCGGATCGATGCTTGCCGATGTCGGCCGCACCTTTGCGTGACCGGTGATCCGCAGCATCAGCTGCGCCCGAATTTGCGTCCGAGCATGGCTTGATGACGGTCGTGCAGGGAATTCAATTCGTCACGATATTCATCCGAGATCGAGGTGGGATCGTTGATGTCCCGATGTGCATCGTGCCTGGCACGGATGGCGTCCAGTGCCCGCTTGTATTGTCGATACTCTTCGTCGTCCGCCGCCTGGGCTTCGGCGAGCGCCCGCTTCCGACGCGCGCCCGCGCGGTATCTACGGATACCCCAGATGGCGCAGTAAAGGATTCCGGCACCGACGAAGACTGCCTTGATGAGGCCGGCCTCGCCGGGAAACAGCTCCAACAGCACGACCATGACCAGCACCGCCAGCAAGATGCGTGTCCTCGTCATGATGAGTTCAGGCGGGCGCGGAAATCCCGCGCGCAGCCGGTGAGGCGTTGGTGGAATTGCCCTGCTGCTTATTCCGTACCTTGGTCCGGCACTGTTCCACGGTATCGGAGGACTTGCAGGTGGCGCAGGCGCCGAGGCTCAAGGCCAAAATGAGGCAGATCAATCTCATGGTTTTCTCGATTTTATGCGAAGATTAGCATGATTTAGACGCGACTTTGATCGTGGCTCTTTCGATTGCCGGTGGTGCTGGGGATTGTAACGATGGCGACGAGCGAAGGGGTAATTCCCAGATCGGATACAGCCGAGGGAACCCAATTCCCCATTCTCGGGGCGCTCTGCGCGTCCCATTTCATCAACGACATGATGCAGTCCTTGCTATTGGCGATTTACCCGCTCCTCAAGGGCGAGTTCACCCTGTCCTTTGGTCAGCTGGGTCTCATCACGCTGACGTACCAAATCACCGCCTCGCTGCTCCAGCCGTTGATCGGCCTCTATACCGACCGGCATCCCAAGCCTTTTGCGGTCTCGGTCGGCATGAGCAGCACGATGATCGGGCTGTTGACGCTGGCGTTTGCCCATCGATTCGAGCTGGTGCTGGTCGCGGCCGCCCTGATCGGGACCGGGTCGTCCGTGTTTCATCCGGAATCAGCACGGATAGCTCGCCATGCGTCGGGGGGTCGTCACGGCCTGGCGCAATCGATTTTTCAGATCGGCGGTAATGCGGGCAGCGCCCTGGGTCCGTTGATCGCGGCGTTCATCATCCTGCCGCGCGGCCGCGAGAGCATCGCGCTGGTCGCCCTCTTGAGCCTCATTGCCATTGGACTGATGTTTCGAGTCGCTCTGTGGTATCGGCAGCAACCCTCAAGTCCGGGATCGCTGCGGCGGCCCGCGGCGGCGGCGGGCACTTCACTGCCCACGTCCCGCGTGGTCGGCGCCATGTTGGTACTCGTGATTTTGGTTTTCTCGAAGTACTTTTACCTGGCCAGTCTCAGCAGTTACTACACCTTTTATTTGATGGCAAAATTTCATGTGTCCGCGCAAATGGCCCAAATCCATTTATTCGTCTTTTTGTTCGCCGTGGCCGCGGGAACCCTGTTGGGTGGCCCCATCGGCGACCGCGTCGGTAGGAAGCGGGTGATCTGGGCGTCGATCCTGGGCGTGGCGCCCTTCACGCTCCTGGTGCCGTTCGCAGACCTCGCATGGACCAGTGTGCTCACGTTCGTGATCGGTGTGGTGATCTCCTCGGCGTTCTCCGCCATCCTGGTGTTCGCTCAGGAACTGGTTCCGACCCGGGTCGGCATGATCTCCGGGCTCTTTTTTGGTCTGGCATTCGGATTTGGCGGGATCGGTGCTGCCATCCTCGGGCTTCTCACCGACCGCTACGGGATCGAATATGTCTACCAGCTCTGTGCGTACCTGCCATTGATGGGGATCGTGACCGTTCTGCTGCCCGATCTTGCGCGTCCTCAGGCTTGCCGCAGCCTTGGGTCGATGTCCGGACCCCGGCCTCCCTCGAGCTCGGCAACGTAAGAGGTTTTGATGCCAATGAATGTGCCCCGGCCCGAGGTACGGTAGCTCCCCTCCGTCATTTCGGAAGCGATCCTCGCGCCGAGGCCGTCAAATTGTTCCAGCACCAGGTCGAATCCGGAGTCTCGCAGGCTCTGCAGTAGAAACTCGCGCTGGACCCAAAACGATCTTCGATTGTCCCACGCCGCCCAGCGGCGGTTCACCCGATCGCGAAACGCACGCTCATTACGAAACTCGGAAAACCAGCGTCCGGGCAGCCCCTCATTGGTGGTGAGGAAGGAGAGCTTGTGAGTCGTCGTCGCCGTGTTCTTCAGGGGAAAAATCCGGCCGAGGGCACGGCGAAAGCGTCTTGGATGAATAAAACTGGGAGAGTCGCCCGCCTGCGAAAAGTGAGTTTGCAGAATGAGGACCCGCTTGGTCACACCGGCCAGCACCTTGAGAAATTCTCGCGGCCGGTCCAAATGGTACAAAAGCCCGCAGCAGAAGACGGCATCGAAGGTGCCGTGGGCAGGGATATTCCAGGCATCGTCCTTGACGAAGTCGAGGTTGGGCAACGCCACTTTCGACTGAACATACCGACAGGCCTGTATGTTCGATTCGCGTACGTCGATGCCGAGCGTCTGAAATCCCAAACGCGCGAATTCGACGGCGTAGCCGCCCTCCAGGCAACCCAGGTCCGCAATGCGCAAGTGCTCCTTGGGTCCCGGAAAGGTCGTGTCCAAAATGCGCTTCGCCGCGAGAAACCAGGGATGCACCTCCATGGAGAAACCCACCTCCGGCTTGGTAAAGGTGCCATCATCGAGCCGGATGTTATGGGATGTGAAGGTGATCACGGAATTTAGACTCGCAGCGCCATTTTTGTCGGATCGCATGATAGCGGACATCCGGACGGCTGCGCAGTCACCCGGCGTTGCGCCTCCCGCCCCTGCCGGGACGGCACAGCCCCACCCCCGGTTTGACCGCAGTGATTCGGTATTCTGATAACTAGGACATAGCCGCCGGCGAGTTTCGCCCTTACATTCCGGGTTCGAGCGAGTTCATTTGACGAAAGCCTGGACAAATTTCACAGTCATCGACCGAAGCCCGATATGTCTGCTCAAAAGATCCGTTGCAACGCGTGTCGAACCGACGTGGCGGTGCCTGATTTCACCATGGCATTTCAGCCCATCGTGGATATCGAAACCGCTGACATATATGCCTATGAGGCGTTGGTGCGTCCCGTCGGAGGCGGAACCGCCCATGACGTCCTGAGCCAAATCACCGAACATAACCGCTACGCATTTGACCAGGCCTGCCGGGTCAAGGCCATCACACTGGCAGCGCAGCTCGAGATGAGCGCCCTGCTCAGCATCAATTTTCTCCCGAATGCGGTGTACCAGCCGGCAGCGTGCCTGGCCAAGACGTTCGAGGCGGCCGAGCAGGCCCGATTCCCGCTGCATCATCTGATGTTCGAGGTCACCGAAAATGAGCCGTCGCGCGACATCGGTCACCTGCAGGACATCTTCATAGAATACAGGCGCCACGGAATGATCACGGCAATCGACGATTTCGGCGCCGGGCATTCGGGACTCAACATGCTGGCCGACTTTCAGCCCGATGTCATCAAGATCGATATGGCTCTTACACGCGCCATCAACACGGATGTCGTTCGCTATGAGATCGCGCGGGCGATCATCGGGCTGTGCAAAACGCTCCATATCTCGGTGATTGCCGAGGGCGTCGAGACGATTGAAGAGGCGGTGACACTGCGCGAGCTGGGTGTTCGCCTTTTTCAGGGCTATCTCTTTGCAAAACCGGCCCTCGAGAAGCTATCGGCGGTACCTCACTCCATCATCGACAGTGTTCAGCTTGCGCACGAACAACGGCTGTTGGATCGCGTTCCCGTCTTCCGCCAGTCCTCCACCGCGTCGAACTGAAGGAGTCCCGTTTCACCGGCGGGAGTGCCACCCCGAATTGGGTCCTGCAGCGGGTGGCTCGGTTGCCGAGCCACGAGATCCAGGAAGGCCTCGGCGGTGACCGGTTTGCTGTAGAGGTATCCTTGATATGCCTCACAGTCGAGTGTTTTCAGGAACGCCAATTGCTCCGTGCCTTCAACCCCCTCGGCGATGACATTGAGCTTCAAAGTGTGTGCCAACGCGATGATGGCCCGGACGATGGAGGCATCCTCAGCATGCTGCGGAATTTCGCTTATAAACGAGCGGTCTATCTTGAGCGTGTCGATGGGCAGGCGGCGAAGATGGCTCAGGCTCGAATGCCCGGTGCCGAAGTCGTCAATGGCGATGGACACTCCGAGGTCACTCAGTTGCGCGAGTACGCCCGCCGCCCTCACCGGATCTGTCATGACGGCGGACTCGGTGAGTTCGATCTCGAGCAGCCGTGGATCGAGTTCTGCGTCCAGCAGCGCGCGCCGGACGGTCTCGACGATGTCGGCGGTGCGCAGCTGCACGGCGGATAAATTGACGGCGACTCGAAGCGGAAGACTGCTGCGTCGTTGCCATTCTCGGGCCTGGGTACATGCCTCCCTCAGCACCCATTCGCCGATCGAGGAAATGAGGCCAATTTCCTCCGCGAGCGGAATGAATTCGGCGGGCGAGACGTGCCCCAGGGTCGGATGATGCCAACGAACCAACGCTTCCGCGCCGCAGATCCTGTTGTCGCGGGTGTCAATTTGAGGTTGGTAGTGGACGGCGAATTGTCCTCTCGCGAGTGCGCGATGCAGTTCGCCTTCCAAGACGATTCGCGCACGAGTTGCCTCGAGTTCCATGCTGGATGAGTAGCGCTGCGCTTCGCGATTGCCGCGCTGCTTGGCGACCTGCCGGGCGGTGCCGGCATGCGCCAGCAAATCGGCAGCCGAACAGCCATCTTCGGGAAAAAACGCCACACCGATGGTCGGACAGGCATGCAGGTCGATATCATCGATGCGTGCGGGATGCTGAAAGGAGTCGGTGATACGGACGGCGATCCTGTCCGCATCCTGCTTCGTCGTGGGCCTTGCGAGCACAACCACAAACTCGTCGGCGCTCAGGCGGGCCACCATGTCGATGTTTCTCACCGCGCCCGTGAGTCTGCGCGCCGCGTCCCGCATCAAGGCGTCGCCCGCGGCGTGCCCGAGAGACTCGATGATCGGGCGCAATCGATCGAAGCAGCAGACGAATACGGGAAACGCGGAGTGCTCGACGGCCGCTTCCGCGATCGCGTGCCCGAGGTGGGTCTCCAAGAGGGCACGGTTTGGCAAACCCGTCAGGCCATCGTGAGTGACGACGTGCTCCAGTACGCGGGCGGCGGTTTCCCATCCCTGGGTGCGCTGGGTGACAGTATCCTGCAGATTCGCCACCCGGTCCCGCATCAACCGTTCGTTCTGCCATTTGCTGCAGAATGCGCTGGCACATTGTTGGACTTCAATCGGTTCGAACGGCTTGCGCAAAACGAGCAGATTGTCGGGGTTGCGCAGGCGACCGACGATGTCGCCCCAGTCAGCGTCGGCCCGTGCCGAGCAAAGCACGATTTGCATCCGGGGGTCCGCCTGCCCTAGGTGCTCGATGATCGCCAGGCCATCCCGACCGGTCGGCATGCGCATGTCGAGGAAGCACATCGCATAGGGGCGGCTTTCGCCCACAGCGCGTCCGACCATCGCAATGCCCGCCTCTTCGTGGTCGGCGGAATCGACGTCGAAGAGGGCCGATCGGCGACCGGAGCCGGCGAACATCAGGGCTTCCAGCGCGGTCATCGCCCCTCCCCGGGGAGGCGGGGCGGTCGACACGTCGCGAGAAACGTCGTGGAGACCGACATGATCGTCAATGAAGAGAACGCGTCGTTTCAAGTCCACGGCCGCACCCACAACAACGACATGGTTGACTGCATGATGGCTCGGACGATGCTACGAGAAGGACGAGGCGTGGGTGGCTGCGACCATCGGGAGCCGCTTGGCAGCGTGCCGATGGCCCCAGCGATGTTCCAGGAATCCGCCTGGGTCTGGCTCCGCCGGGCTAGACCCGGGTCCAGGCGGCACGATGGCGGCCTCTCTCACGGAGGCCTTCAATGGAGAGCCGCATGCAACGGAGTCCAGTCGAGCCAGGATCCGCCCGCGGTCACATCGATCTGGGCAGTGCAGCGGATCGAATCCACCGTCGTTGCCGGCACTGCGGCGACCAGTCGGTGCAGCTTGCGCGCCATTCGCTCTGCGCCTGTGAATACGGTGCGGGGCAAGACCACGATAAACCGATCCTCACCAACACGCGCAAACCAATCCTGACCGGGGCGCAGACATCGGCGAAGGTCATCGGCGAAGGCGCGGAGGAACTCGTCGGCCGCTGAAAGGCCGTGGAGTCGGGCAATCTGGTCGAGACTCTCGATCCGGCAGCTGAGTACCGAGAGTGCCTCCTGGCGACGGTAAGCGCGATTGATCTCCTTCGGCATTTGCCGGGTGAAATAGTTTGCATTGTGGGCATTCGTCAGCGGATCGACGAGGCCCTCGGATCGAGCCGGGACAGCGCCGTGGGCGAGCGCGTGATGGCACAGCCGGATGCGGCGGCCCACGCTCAATTGGGACAGCAGCTCACTCATGGGCGCCCCTTTGATGATGTATTCATCCGCTCCGGAATTCAGTCCCGCATACCGGTCTTGACGGGTATCTTTGACCGTAAACATGAGGATGTAGGGCGGGCTGTCAGAGTATTCCTTGCGTACTCGCTGGCACAACGTGAGTCCGTCCATACCGGGCATCTGGCAATCGGTCAGTAAAATGTCGTAGGTCCCGGCGCGGAGCAGCCGCAGTGCCTCCTGACCCGAGTCCACCACTGCGACCTCATAGCTCGCCGACCGAAGGATGGAAGCGAGGTAGATCCGCATCCATTCATCGTCGTCGACCACCAGCAGTCGGCACGGCGGCACTGCGCTTGCCAGGGGCGGGGGAAGGGCTGAGTTGTCGGAGAAGCGGAGCCGGGTGTTGGCTTGGAGCGCGAGCATTTTTGTTCTCTCCTCGATGGTCTGGCAGTGGCACGGCGGGAACGGCTGATTCGATCGACAGCGTAAAGAGTTGCACCCGGGCGCGCCGTCAGGAGAAAGTGACAAAATGCTGGCGCCGATTGAGCGCTGCGTCACACCACCGTCAAGTCTTGTTCGAGCGCCACACGAATGAGCTCGGCGCGGTTGCTGACGCCCAGCTTTACCATGATTCGATGTCGGTACGTATCAACCGACTTCGGCGACAGCGAGAGTTCGCGGCCGATGTCGGCGCTCGAAGAACCTTTGATGAGAGAACGCAGCACTTGATGCTCCCGCTCGCTCAAGTGCAGGAAGGATCTGCGGGCATCGCGGCCGGCGCTCTGTGTCTCGACCGGTTTCGACGGGATTGCAGGACTGACAAAGATCTGGCCGGCAAGGACGGATCTGATGGCGGGTATCAAATCGGCGCTCACGGAGGTCTTGGTAACGTAACCACGAGCCCCCGCATTGAGTGCCCGATGCACGTGATCCGAGGTGTGGCAGCTCGACAGGACGATGATGTGGATCAGCGGCCGTTCGCCCAGAATTCGTTGCGTGGCAGCGAGGCCATTGAGTGCCGGCATCATCAGGTCCATGACGACGATGTCCGGATGCAACTCATTGGCGCGGGCAACGGCGTTTTCACCGTTGCCCGCGTAGCCCACCACCGACATATCCGTGGCCCGATGCAGGAGGGCAGTCAGCCCCTCCCGAACGACATCATGATCGTCAACCAACAAAATTCGCGTGGCTCGACGCGGCAATGAGGAATCCGACATCTGGGCGGCCTCGCCCTCCCTCGACGGAATAGGCTGCTGCCGTGTGGGTCGCCCGTCGGTCCTTCGATTGGGTCGGTCCATGATGGTACGGCTAACGGCGGCGAACGAGCTTTCTTGAGCGGGCGCGTCAGTCCCGTCGCACTGCGTCGGCGAAGTCGCAACAGTGGTAACGCGCACGGCCGGCGCGCTTCGCAAAATACAACGCCTCGTCGGCTGCGAAGATCAGCCCGGCGGCCCCCATTCGCAACCCGTCAGACCTGACCGGCCCTTCCGTATCATTGCATCGTCCGGCCGCGCGCACCGAATCGATGGACGCAACGCCGATGCTCACGGTAACGTGAGCTGCGGTGGGCGAGCGATCGTGCGCAATGGCCGCCGCCTGAACCGAGTTGAGTATGCGAGCCGCCAACAATTCGGCCCCCGCCCGTGGCGTTTGTGGCAGCAAGATTGCAAATTCCTCCCCGCCGTACCGAGCGACGACATCAGCGGGCCGGTGGCAGGCGGCGGCGAGCACGACGGCGACTTGATGAAGACACCCGTCTCCCCGCGGGTGACCGTAATGGTCATTGAACAGCTTGAAATGATCGACATCGATCATGATGAACGATACCGGATCGCCGGAGCGCCCGGCCCGACGCCATTCGCGAGAAAGATTCTCATCGAAGAAACGACGATTGGCGAGACCGGTCAAATCGTCGGTGGTCGCCGCACGCCGTAACTCGTCGGACAGCTGCTTGATGCGGAGCTGGGTGTTGACGCGGGCCATGACGGCCGGAGCCCGGTACGGTTTCGTGATGAAGTCGGATGCACCCAACTGCAGTGCTGACACTTCGAATTCTGCCTCCAAATGACCGGTCACGACGATCACGGGCACAGCAGAGAGCGACCAGTCGGCCTTGATTGCCTTCAATAAATCGAAACCGCTCATGCCCGGCATTTCGGCATCGAGCAGAATCAAGTCGGGCGGAGCTTCCTGCGCCAGACGAAGTGCATCTTTTCCGTTGGTGGCAAACCGCAACTTGCCCACATCGGCCAATATGCGGTCCATCAGCCGTATGGCAATGGCGTCATCATCGACCAGGAGAATGCTCACCTCGGTGGCGAGCGGTCCCGAGCGTCGAGACATTGCGCCGTGGAGCGTGTTGGATCGCATGGACGGCATTCAATCGTAAGTTTCGCGAGCGCGTCTACGCCCCTTGTCCCAAATCCGGCCTTGCGAGTGCAAGTTTGCCTTCATTCCAAGAGCCCGTTATAAATGACACCGAATCGTGGCCTCAGTAACGATCCGCAAAATAGCCTCCGCACTGCAATGCCACAAGACGACACGCAGATCTCATCGCCTACATGAATAAGCGATTAATCATAACAGGGGGTGGATCCGCGTTTCTCGTTGCGATTGGGATGTGGGTTTTCTCATTGCAGGGGCTACGCTCCACTGACCGAAATGCAGTCAGAGCGACGGAATCCGTGGCTTTGGCAGAATCGCCCACAGTCCCCGCAGGATCGACTGCCGAACCCGCGAAGGATGCACCGGGATCTTGGTGGATTAGGCGACTCCCCAAAGATGCAGCGCGTCATGCTCGGCAGAAGGAGTTGACGCGAAGGTATGGGCGGCTGGGGGCGAGCCCTCAGTTCATTGATCAGCTCGTCGGCGGAGACGTGCGCGCCTCGCCCCTCCGGGGTCGCCCTTCGGGCGATCAACTTCGCCTGCGGCGAAGTTGTCGAACCCGACTTTTTGTTTGTCGGGGGTTCGAATTGAGCACGATCAACGGCCCATGCCGACGGATGTATGCGGACACGTTTGCGGGAATTTGCCGGCTGAGGGATTACTCGGCGCTGCGCGCCTC
>Ga0116228_10002426_pt1 | contig 16127 bp, 7 predicted proteins | sample S1TSphfallax_2_FD_89694 | JGI IMG/M metagenome (GOLD analysis project Ga0116228, IMG submission 89694) | Host-associated microbial communities from peat moss isolated from Minnesota, USA - S1T2_Fc - Sphagnum fallax MG | ecosystem: Host-associated > Plants > Peat moss > Unclassified | place: USA...
TCTGTTATCACCTTGACCTCTCTTCTCAGGTTTGCATATGATATTGTACATATATTTTAAAGATCCCAAGGTCCTTGCAATTGTGGGTTCTGCATCAACAGAAAGTTCTTGGCGCAAGTGATGCTGACAATGAGAAATTGGCATCAGTGAAGAGGATTCTCAACTCGTGCACAATACAATGCTACTGAAGAAGATGAGCTTGAGACACGGGTTGTAGCAGGTCTTCCAGAGAGATTGGGAACACGTAGAATGGAGATACTACCTTGTTTTAGGTGGTCCATGCTTCTCTTTTGAGTTTGTTTCAAAGTCACCAGCAAAAATGAGTAAAAATCTGACAGTAAAAATGGTGCCATGTTGTGGACAATGTATTATTGTCAGTTGTGTGTGTGCATCAGATGGAACATGTTTCTCTCATCAACAATGGAATGGTGAGTGTATACACAAAACTTGCCAGATTTGTGATTTCAAGAGCTCAATGAGATACCCCTCTGCAATAGGTCCCATGACTTGATTTCACTATAAGCTTCTGAAAATAGTGAAATTTTCAGCAAGTTTCTGAAACTGTTCAGCAACTGGAGGTTACTGACATGCAATGATTTCTGAATTTCATGTCAGTAGGAAAAAAAAAGTTTACCCATCACTCTATTGCATCTGTATACAGCACTGATTATTGATTGTACAACGAGCAACTAAACTGTTGTGGGTGTGAAGACAGATGAAAAAAAAAGAGAAGAGATTGGAGGTTCACACATTCTGCCATGAAGGCAGACTCCAGTTACATTCCTGTGCATAGTGCAAGCGGTTTGAACAGGAAGAAATTCTTGCTAAAACAGGTAATATATGCAGTCCTAGATCAGGACATGCGGTCCTTGATCGGCACATTTGTAGGAATTTTCACACATTATGTGTATCACCTTGTTTAGCAAGAATCTCTTTCTGTTTGTAAGTCGTTCTAGATGAAAATAAATTTTTGATGCACAAACTGCCTGTAGTCTGAACCTCAATAATCACCTGAAGTGATGACCACAGATATCAGTTTTGAGCCCACAGACAAGACTAAGAAACAGATCATGATAAGATAGGAAAGCTGAATACACAGTTCCAAGTGTTTAAAGCAATAATGTACATCTTACTGTGGTCATGGTCACCTTCAGAAAGCCAACATACTGCAACTACCAGCCAAATTGCATTATGTGGCCACCAGCACTTCCCCCCCCACCCAGTAATTGTTGTAACATCGTACAATGACTTCTGCTATCAAATTGTATTTTTGTGCATTTTTGGAAGTGAGTGACCACCATGATGAATCCATAAGCATGGGAATCAAGTCTTCCTGTGAAAGAATGGTTTCTTTATGTTCACACTTCTGGTGTTGGCCCAAGAGACTGTGTCATGTTCCATAGCCATGATGTAGGTCTTGAATTGCAGTGAACATCTTCCTGCGGGCACCGACAGCATTCACTCCCATTTCCCTTAGATCCTCCATTGTCAACAATGGCAGCACCTCATTGTCCACCTCATGGAGCTCAAATGTCTCTGCATACCTTGCCAAATCAAGCACCCGGAGCCATCCCTGAACCCCACTGGTGAGAGTGATGCATTGTCTGATTGTTGGTTTAGCTGCAGGAAGAAGGTGCGCACCATTCTCCCCTGCTGTATCACTGTCTCCTCTCTGTCTAGTACCCAGATTTTGCTCCAAATCCTGTTTTGCAACAGTGCGCTGTTTGCCACTCCTATTATTGCGCATAGGTCCATCCTCGATAGCTCCTTGGATTTCATCCCCATGGCTATTAGGGTGATGAGCATCCCCTTGTTCTTCCTCAGCTGAAGTTGTTGCAGGATCCCTTGAATCTGCTGCCACTTTCCCACCATCACCATAAAGTTCTAGAGAGCTTGAAGAAGTTTTAGCAAACGAAGTTTCATGCTCATCAACAGGCAAAGCTCCATCTATTTTAGGATTTGCAGTACCATTGACATCACCAGCAGTAGCACCAACAGCACCGCCAAGGTTCACAAATCCTTCCTCCCTCCGCTCCAGTTTCCCAGCAGAATGATCAGCAACACCAAATCTACTCCCCAAGCCCATTCCGGAACCACCTGGAGCTGCCCGCTTGCGCCTCATCTGCTTCACCTTCCTGCCAGCGATTCCCAACTTTAACCCTGGCTCAACATCCCCCCGACCACTAGTGCTTGCAAGAACAGCTTCCGTCTTGGTCTCCTCTTCACCCGCACTCTGCTGTTGCCTGGTGTCCGCAGCTTCCAAAGGACTCCACCGCTCATCGCGCTGCTGCTTCCTCTCCACTGCAACATGGTCTAAAAGACGCGTCCGCGGTGCCTTTACCGGACTGACACCGGATTCCACCACCTGTTGCTGCTTCTTACGCTTAGCAGGCTCAAGGACGAACGAAGCCTTGAGGTAGGGTGCAGAGTACCCTATCTCCCCTAAGCGCACGCTCGGTCGCCGCTTCCGCTTCTGAGGAGATACCGGCTCTTGCACTTCCTCCATGGTTCTTTAGAATCCAGATGCTCTCTCAATCCAGAGCTTGAGCTAAAACTCCCGCAAAACAAACCAGGCCGCATCAAGTACCATCCAAATTGAGACAAACCTAAGCCCCAAAAAAGAATTCAGAAAAAGAAGTGTAGAGAAGAAGAAGAAGAAGAAGAAGAAACGCCATCCCGCAAACAAAACAAGAATCAAAAAACTTCATACACACACAATTGACCAATAACAGAAAGAGAAGCAACGGAACAAGAACAGAACAAGCAACACAACAGCAGTCAACCGCAAGAAACAAACAAACAAACAAGGGTCAGGAGGATTCAGGCATACCTGATGGAAAAACCACGACTGGATTCGCAGAAGGAAGTTGACACCTCTAGTGGTGACCACCAGATCCCGATCCAAAAGTCACCGGAAACTCTTCACAGCGACAGATTCCAAGAGAAGAAAGAAACCTCGAGACGAGACGGGAAGAGAAGTGCGAGCACAGAGTCCGAAGCTGGCGATGGCGGCAGACGAGGTCAAACACACGACCGCTTTACGCGGGCGGGCGGGCGACGTTGGGGACACGAATTTCTACGCAAATTTGGGGCTCATGATTGGGTTTTTTTTCTCTCTTTGTTTTGCCCCTTTTTTCTCCCTTTTTGTCTCAAGCAAGTAAACCCAAGAATATATAAACTAGAGAATTTTTTCGTTTTTTTTTTTTTTTTGGGTTTTTTCCCCCCACCATATATATGTCCCTAATTCCCTTTTTTTAGTGAAAAAAAGACAAGTTTAGTGTATTCACGTATGGCCAAATTTTTCAAATGTGTTCTTTCAAGTTCATTTAGTTCCAAGTGCACTAAATAAGTGAACAAGTGAAGACAAAAACATCAAATTAACTTGTTCACTTGATTTGTGAACAAGACAAGTCAAGTACATTCAAAACAAAGTGCACAAGTAACTTGCAAGAACCGTGTCTGTAGCCCAAATCCAGCAATTTCATTGGCCATAACATTCTTTCTGCACACCTACACCCAAGCCTATTCAACAAACTCTGTATATTTATTTATACATTAATACTAAACTCCTTGTCCGTATACAAACATGTTTTAAATTTTGGAGAATTATTTATGTTTGTGTTTTTTTTTTTTTCATTTTCCTTTGCCACCCACAATTCTCGCAAATTCCATTTTTTTTGGGGTGAACAAGACAAGTTTAATGCATTTCAGGTATGGCCAAAACTTTTGTGTGTGGTCAAGTGCATTTTTTTAGTGCACTACTAAGTCTTTGTTGTTTTTTTTTTTTTTTTTTTTTTTGGTGAAAAAATCCATTTTAGATGTTTCTTTTGTTGTTGCCAAATTTTTTTGTGTGGTAGATTTTTTTAAAGTTTTTTCTTTTTTTTTTTTGTTTTTTTTTTTTTTTTTTTTTTTTTTTTTTTTTTTTTTTTTTTTTGGGTGAACAAGACAATTGTAGAAGTGCATTCAGGTATGGCCAAATTTCTGTGTGTGGTCAAGTTCATTAAACTAGTGCTATATTTGTCAAATGTGGCCTTTCATGCATGGATTGGCTCAATCTTTGTTGTGTTGTTTATTATTAAACCTAGATACATATGTGGATCCTTCCAAATGGATGCATTATTTATGGACATCCTTTCCTAAGTAGGTATAGGCTTCTAGAAAGTGTGAGCGATGTGGCAACTTGTAAGTCGTGGCAATTTATTTTGACTTGGGTGGTGGGGACACAGCATACAGCCTATTTTTTTATTGGCAAAATTTTTGCTAAAAAGAAACAAAATTTCAAAATTCAAAATTTGAAAATCAAGTAATTTTGGAGATTTACAATCGCCAGAAGTGAGGGGAGGGGGGGGGAAAAAAAAGTAAATAAAAGTCGCCAAATAATATTTCTATACTTGGTTTTTAAAGTGTGGCCAAAAACTAAAAAGATGATCCAGGATTTCTATATCATATTTGGTTTATAGCCAGATTTGGCTAAATCGTACCCAAGATGATCGTCACTTGTTTCCACATCTCCTATACATGATGGCCACTTTTGGCTACAAACAAAAATTCTTGAAAAAAAACACTTACAACATGTGACTTTGAACACACCATATTTTTAGAGAGATTTGAAGCCAGCACCAGCTGATATGTTCAAAAGTAGATACCCGCCCAACGTTCATGTGGGACAACAACTATTGGATCATATCTATGGTACGAGTTCATGCCCCTTGTTGTTCACTCATATCCATACCCATCATTATAATAACCCTTCTTTGTACAGACAAAGGCTATAACTTATAATACTAGTGTAAAAAATTATACACAAATATATAGGGTACGTGAAATGGGCTAGTGCCTAGGTTTGAAAACACAGCATATGTGACCAATGAGATTGTTAGAATTGGAGCCTTGAATTGTTTCGAGAAATTTGCTTTGGAAACTGGCACTACAATGTTACATTACTCTCATAGGCTTGTGCTTAGTTGTGCAGAAAAAAATTTGGGACCAAAACGATTGTTGGAATTGGTGCCTCGAGTTGTTTTGAAGAGTTGCTCTAGTGAAGTATTTCCTTTAAGGTTGTTGCATGTGACCTTTTGCGCCCAATTTTAGCTACTAACATACAGCCTCCTGCTTGTTTATTTCTATTGAAGGATGCACAAATCTTGACATTTAGATATGCAATTGTCAACCATGCAACCTCCTCCTAATACTAAGAACAAGATTCTAGCACATTACTTTGAGTTCTTTTGTTTACTCACATATGTTTTTGTTGCATCACATGTTCTCTTGACTTTCATCTTAATTGCGTATTTTTAAAAGTCGATGTGACAAATGCATTCAAACTCAATGGAGTGAAAGGTTAATGTTCTAAGACTTGGAGGAACAAGAGATGACATTGTTCAATGCAACTTTTTTGTCTTTTTTGTTTGCACATTTTGTATTATAATCATTGGAATCACAAGGATGATGTCATCAGCATTACATGGCACCTACCAAGATGATCTTTCTAGAGAATCTTTGTTTTCCAGAGCCCACCATAGAACACTATAATTTTACAATAGCTTGTTTTCTTTTGTGTTTGATCCCCACCGTATTTCAATGGCATTCACAATTTACTTCTTCCATAGTCGGTCACATTAGCTTTCAAACACTTAGTGATTAGTTCCTCCCATGGCAATAAAAAAAAACTTGATGTTTACATACCCACAAAGTGAGATTATCTAAAATCGTAACATCAATTATCAAACTACCATCAATTTTTAAGCTGATTTTTATCTAATAACTAGCAATGGTGAAAGAATTGAATAGTTGCCCATTATAGGAACTATTGGATATTAAAACATGAAAAAATCAATGAAATAGAACATGCTTAAAAATTGCATACTAAAACATGCTTGAAAATTGTTGACCAACTTTTTTAATTGGTCATGTTCAACTTTGAGTGCAAGAATTCTAAGATTCTAAATCTATTGAATTTTAAGGAAATGGGAGGCAACAACTTAGCCCATGTTCTTTTTACTTAATATGTCATCATGTTTCTAACTTTTGAAAAATAGATTTTCTTACAAAAAAATTAAGTAACCATGTTAGGATTAGGTTTTATGTCTTTTTTTCCAATGACCTCAAGAATTGTCAACATATGATCTACTAATATTAGTGAAAAGACAATCCATTTTTGAAAATAACTAAGTTAAATATATGATTTGAAATTTTAAACCATCAAAGTTCTTTCATATGCAAATATTTAAAGAACTAGAAGTGATTTTTCTTTTTATAGATGATTTTACCCAACATAGTTAACACTGACTAACTAATTTTTACATATTTGCACCAATAATGTTTGGAGATGGAGGGTTCCAAAGGTTCCTAGTTTTAGTTCTAATCATTTATTTATTTATTTATCTATCTTATTCAAAAGTCAACTAAATTAAGGAAATTAGAACCTTCAATTTGGCCAAAATTCAAGATATGAAGACAATTTTTTTGTTGAAAAATATAGTAATACAAAATAATGGGTCAAAATCCTCTTACCACCAAGATTCCAATGATATTTTTAATTTCATCTTTCATCTTCAAATTTCTTAAGTCAACTTCCACCACTACCACTAGTTGCTCATAAAAAAATTCAAATCTTATGAAATAAATGTTATTTGGTGTTCATTTTCAATATTTTGTACTAACTTTCATTAAAATGTATTCAATTTAAAGATACCCAACAATTGAAAATGAAACCAAGGATTGAAGGTGAAATTTAAAGTTTAAACTAAGGATCACTTTGAGGATAAATTCAATGAGTCTCAATTATATATGTTCTAAAATATGCAAACTCCCAACCTAGTAAATCAAGAGGTGGCCAATAATGTTGGCCACCTCACTTTCCACCTATTGCCAACCTTTCGCCCATTTCCTATGACTTGACATGGTTTCTTCAACATTTTTGCAATTAGTACTTTAGATATATGATGTAGTAATTTACCTCAAATGTAGGTCTTTCTTTCCTCCATGTCCTCTTTGGTCAAGGTTGTTTCATTTTTTTCATAATGGAATTAAGCTAATTGATGACTTTTTCTGACCTTATGTTTTTGTTTTGTGTTACATAAGGCAAATATATTCTCTTTGTATTATAATATAAAATTCAATCCATTCTATAATTTTTAAACATTTAAAAATTATTTTAAACATTCAAAATTACATGTATAAAAAAAATATGCTTCCAAGAACTTTTATCATTTACAAAACATTTTGTTGAAATCCAATTATCCTATAAACATTTGGACTAAGGTTATTACATAATAGTATTTCATTTAATTTACAATCAATTGACATGAATGTAAAGTGAAATTGTTTACCAAATACCCTTAGTTATTAATAAACAATATACAACCAAAAGACATTCAACTTTATGATATGATAAGTGACATGCAAATAGTTTTATGAATCTAATCCAATTGGCATCACAAATTACATGTATGGTCAAACCTATACTTTATATCCCACGCACCAATGCATCAAATTTGATAGGTTTTGACATGTTATAGACCCATTTATGTTTTTTAATATATTTTTATGCAAGATGTTGTGTATGGATGTCATATCAAGTAGATATTTTAGGCTAGTTAGATATTTGAATTATGATGAATTGTTTTAAATAATTATGGACTAGGGAACTTTAAAATAATAATTTAATTTTGGGGCATTGAGATTGCGAACAAAGGATGAAAGTGAAAAAATCAACTTGGGGTGTTTTATCATAAGTTATTGTATCAAATCCAACTCTTTCAACTCACCAAGAAAATGTGTAATCTTTTTGGAATAGTTCACCAAGAGGACAAGGAAGATTGAATGAATTAATTGGGAGACCATTCAACTAGTTTAGTTGGGATAACCTTAATTATTTTGGAAACCATTAATGGCAATGGGTCAATCAAAGGGTTGTTAATTTAGCAATAGGGTTTTTGACAATTAAAATAATTTCCCAACTTATAACACTGTCATATAGGTGTTGATTCCCAACTTCGTCACCACCACCACCACCATTAGGGGGTTAATTTCATTCCATCACACCACCATCTTCACCCACCTAGGGCATCACCTTTTCCAACCACTATCCCACCTTTTTTTTCAATAGCTACTTCAATTTTTAAAAGTATGGAATGGATCAAAAACAAGGAAAGAGGTGACCTTAATTCTCATGTTAAGTTATTTGACGAAACATCTTAGACTACTAATGAACAAAGTGAAAAGTCTCAGTTAAAGTTGTTTTCTTGCACTTTAAGGGGGCATGAATTTGATAAGTATACAAGATTTGAAAGCTAATTTTTTTGATGAACATGGGAAGAATTGAAGGCAACCTTTAAATTTGGACTAATTAATCTTAGTACATAACAAGATAATCATAACATTGATCCTTAGGTAGAATCCAAAGGGGATGAGAGCACAACCCATTGTGTTAAACAATTAAAAAGTTCAAGATATATTAATGGATTCATGTAATTAAATTAGTTTGCTAAACATAAGATAAGAATGGTCTTCACCTTAAGATTGATGTGATAAAATTTTAATGTCTTTACTAGAGAATTTAAGATAAGAAGTTGAAGTGATATTTTAATGAAATAGACTTGTGGAAAATCTCATTCTCAAAACTAAAACCATGAATTGTACTTTTTAATGGATAGTTTTTTCATATTTCATGTTAACGTCAATTGTTATAGCTTTTGAAATGTTAAACACATTTACATTTTCTTGATGAATTTTAATGCAAAATAGGAATGGATTTCACCTTAAGATTGAACATGGTAAAATTAATGTAATGAAATTTATGTATTTACCTAAGAATTTACAATAAGAAGGTTGAACTGGCATATTTTAACCCAATAAAGAGAGAAGTGAACAAGTTTTCCCAAAGTTCAACCTCTCAATCATACTAAAGTGAAACAAGTTTTTGTATTTAATAAACCTTCCATAATTTAAAAAATTGGAGAAATTGTTAATGAAAAGAATACTAGACTAGAATTTGAACCAAATATTTATTATTTATATAGTAGTTTATTCAAAATTATCAATTGTAGGTAGGAATGGTTCAAAAGTTATAACTTTTGTTGTTTTAAAAGGTAATTGACTTGCCTCCACTATTTTGGTTATTGTACTAGAAGAATGAGTTTGGTGGAGTTGGGTGTTTATAGTTTGGCCATTAAAGTAGAATTTGGTTGATTTAGGAAGATTTTTAAGTGATTGTGATTAATACTTTTGTAAGAGCTACATAAAATTACCTTAAATTCTTTAAAGGGTTGTTTTTATATGTTAAGAGAGTGAAGTTGCATGAGGGAACTTAAAAAGAACATAATATGTGTGACAAAGTAATGTGGAACTTGGAATGTGTATGTTGGAGAAAAGTAGAATTACTATAATGGAGTTTATCTAATGGGAATTCTCAAGCATTGCAAAAAATTTGTAATCATAGAGTATGCGTTCTAATATGAAAATAATGCAATGTGGTTTTTCTTTCCTTGATGTATTTCAATATTGGACTATTATTCAATATAATGTGTGTTCAAGGTATGAACTACTTTATTTTGTAGAGAACTTGAGAAGATTTAACATGCATATATGGGATCAATTGTTGGAACTTTATCATAAATTGCAATAGTCATTTACTAGAGTCATCATTCCATTCTAATATTTTTGTTTCTTAAGTGGTTTGTTATAATGAAAACTTACTTAAATCACATAACTCCTATACATATCGTTTCCCCAAGATTGTTAGACTAGTAACAATTATTTCTTAACTTTCCATTACTAGTAAATTTTCACTATAAAAGTTATTTTTTTAAACATAACTTGGTCATATGCAGTAATTCAAAATTCAATGTTATTTGGTGAAAGCACAAATAAGCCCAACTATTTGGATTGTCATGGTTGTATATTTTCTTAATTATAAATGAATTCAAAATGTCAAGCCACATTCAACTTTTTTTTTAAAAATTGTTAATATTTAGATCCAATAGTTTTGTTTTTCATGTTTTTAAGTGTAATAATCATATGACTATTGGAGTATTTTGACACTTGAATTCTTTTGGATAATAGCTCAAAACTCAGTGAAACTTGTTGCATTAAACTTTATATTAGATAGCTTACATATTATTACCATTATTTTGTCAAGTTTTAAACCTAATAAGACTAATATGTTTTTTTCACCTCAATAAAATGTCATATCGGGTCCTTGAAAATAACAATTCTCCATAAGTCCAAAGGTGCATTGTTAAAAATATGCATGAGTTTGGAACTATAATGTTAAAACATTACAACCTTGAATTTTTTTTAATTACACCAAATTGTGCATCATGAAAACACACACCCATGGGCACTCTAATTAAAACATTTTTCTTTAGAGTTTGCACTCTTCATAAAATGTAATTGGGTAAAGGTTTGTAGGCATAGTTAATCATTTATTCATTTAATAGCAAAAAAATTTATTTTATTTTAAAGTTGTGGCCTATGGGGCCTACTTATTCACTAATTACAATTTATGAAGGAATTTCACTTGCCAATTCAATTAATTTTGTGGATTATTTTGGAGGTTGATACATCAATACTAATGGTTGGCATAAGAAAATTTTGCACAAATTCAATAGTTGCAAAAAATTCAATAGATTTGACAAGAACCAAGCAAAACCAAGTATATTTGGAAATGATGACAATTCATTGTTTTTTTTATTTTGGAGGCAAACTCAATATATTTAAGGGAAAGTTACTCCATTAAAAATATTGAAAATAAGTATTTATGACAAAATTTGTGGCAAAGATCTTCATGCATACAATAAATTAATTATTGTAGTCCAATTTAAGAATGAAAAAAAATTGGATCTTAAATCAGTAAATTTGCTAACTCGACAACTAAACACAAGATTTCAAAACTTGAAATCTTTGACATTTTTGTATGTTTTATTTGAAACAACATTTTTAAAAATTATAGGGTTTGATAAAAAGTGTTTATTAAATTTTTAAAAGAGTTCACATATGAATCAATCAATTCTATTTATTGCAAAGATCAAAAGAAAAAGTGGATATAATTATTTTTAATAATTTAAAAAGGAAAATGACATCAATGGTAAATATACAAACTAAAAATTGCATTATAATTGAAAGTTTAGACCAACTTTAGATAGCTACTTATGGCCTCCATCTAAGACTATAATGTTTTTGGCTAGCATCCCAAGACATTCATGATTTTAAGCTTTTAGGGAATTTCTAAACTTGATAATTGTAAATTATGAAAACTTTGTGTAATCTATAAGAAGTTAAAGAATGCCTTGGCAAATGCAACTATGACCAAAAGGAGAGGGGGGTGATGTGTAGTCTACTTTTTCCTCACTTGAAAACAAAATTTTGACACATGACATCACTTCATAGCTCACTTCCATTATTTGGAAATAAAGAACCAAAAGGAACATGAAGGAAGGTTTCCTTTAGGTTGTTTCCTTCCAAAAATAGATAATTAAATTCCAAAGCTAGACACAAGATTAGAAAAAATTGTAACAAAAAGAAATGAGAATTAGAATATATGAATTGTTTAAATGCACATAATGTTTGAATGTCAAGAAAATATTTCAGCTACTTGCTTTCAAGGATCTCAAATTGATCCAAACACTAAATCACAACATAAAAAGCTCTTCTTTTGAGTCTCAAACTAAAGCTCCTCCCACTACCAATAAATACATTTTGAGGCCAAATACATGCATACCTTCACACTAGAAACATTGAATAATGACAAATCCATTGATGATCCTACCATAAGATTCTAGTTCTTCCCTTTTAATATGCGAAAATGCAAGAAATTGAAAAATAGACCTATTTTATTTTTTCTTGAAGACCAAGAACATACCATAATTTCAAAGATAAAATGGGTGAATTGTTTATAACATCAAAATTTCACACAATTCCTACCATGTTGGTGCTTTTTTAGCCCAAATAACTTTTTGACAAATATAGAAAGTGATTACATTTTAGTCTCATCTTGCAACCTCCACACTAACCATTTATTTAGTTGACTTTTCACACACTAATCCTTCATTATATTCCCTTCATTTCTCACATTCAATTTTTCTTCACCCAAATCTTCTTGTTGCAACATTTCACAAAACTACAAAAATTACATTGTGCCCAAGTTTTCAACCTAAAAGCTCAAAATTCTAGTTATATCTCCTCCAAATGTACTTCTTTCACATGCACCACACACCTTTCTAGCTTGCTCCTTCTTTCCTGAAATTTTCATCGCCACATTACAATCCAAAAGTTTTTTTTACCAAAATTCCTTAACAAGTTTTAAGTTTAAATAATTTCCACCCATAAAGAACACATTTTGGAAGGTTCCAAATGGTGATAAAAAACCAAAAGCTAAATTATATGATTAAAGCCACAACTATAACCATGGATTAATTAAAAAACACTCTATTTTTTTATTTACACAACAATGACGTTTGTCATCCCCAAAACACTTCTTATTTAATCAATATGAACATAGTTCTTATTCAACAACATTGCAAGTTCTTTTGCTTCTAGTTAAATCAAATAACACCAATTGAACACCATCCAAGGAAACAAGTAAACAAAAAACGTATCCCATTACAAAATTAAACACTTCTTGATTGCAAATCTTCACAATAATATGAAAATAAATTCTTCATATTTGGAAACACCTAATTACAAAATAGAATTTGCATTAATCCCAAAAAAAAGCTTTGAAAGCTTTTGGAAAATTTTGAATTCTTATTACCCAACTTCCAATTCTTACATAACACCCATTGCAAGTTGATTACATACAATTGACAATAGATTGAATTTTTTTTATGTGGGCTTGCAAAAGGAAATGACAACTCAAAAATTAATTTGTATATCATCAATAGAAAAGTCCCAATGAATTTGGAAGGACTTAAAAAGCAAAAAAATTCTTAACAAAAGGTGGGGCATTTTGAAAGGTAGAATGCTTGGTTTAGTGGTCATTTTGTTTATCTCATGATAGTTGATGGGTGTCCAGCAAGTATCATGGGAACAAATGAAAAAAACCTATGCTTGTGCTTTAGTTCAATTAACACTTATGTTGGCCAATTCTTGGTTTTTAGAAAAACCTGTTGGTGTTGGTCTAGAATTTTTGGTAAAGTCAAAGACTCTTTGGTTTTGAATTTAAAAAATAATTTACAAAACTTAAAACCAATCAATTTTGGAACCAAATCCAATCTTTTAATTTTTGGTTCTTAAGTTGATGGTTTTAAGCTTTAGGAGATCAAAAAGTTTCGTCTAGATTTTCACAATGTATTTTTTTGCACCTCTTCAAGCATTTCTTACTATACCTTACACCCTTTGTAATATTTTGATCAAAAAGTCAATAATAGCTTATAGGCTTCTTCTTCAAATCCCTTTTTAGCTCATATTTCTTTTCTTTAATTATTTTTTCTTTTCATTGAAGAAAATATATCTATTAAGACTTTCAAAATCTTTACAAGTATGTTGCATGCAAGAAACAATAAAAAAAACAAGAAATGTGACAAGGAAAAATCAATAAGTTTTTAATAAAAAAACCATTAATATCTTCAAAATTATTTATAAAAAAAATTGTAATGAAAATAATAACATTGAGGAAAAACAGTTTATGTGAAGTATTATAAATGTTGTAAAAAGACATATCCAAATACATAATGTTAAATATCAAAACTTTTGGCCACCAAAATCATAGCAATAAAAACCTCCAATCAGAGCTCAAAGAAAAGTAGAATAAGAATGGTATATTGATATACACCTATTTCAAGTGAAAAAAAAACTATTTTGTAGGTTCGACATCAATAAAAAAAACTCAAATGCCCCCACTAATGAAGTAAAAACAAGTAATTTCAAGTAGAAATAAAGTTGGTCAATTGAAAAAACATAAAACAAATGTAGGCTAAAAATAAATAAATATATATTTAAATATATATTTAAAGAATCTTATTTTTTATTTTTCAAACAAAGTTTTTTCATCGCTCAAAGCTTCATTATAACGAAACAACCAACCCGCCTTCCCACTGATAATGTATTGTTAAGTTTGGTCCCATAAGTGTTTGTCAATTTGACTATACTTGCAAAATCAAAAAACCAAAAGAAAAAAAAATAAAAACATGCACAAATTGCAAGAAAACATAAACATAAATTAAACATTCATAAAAGTACAATAACCAAACACATAGTTATGTTTCACAAATCATCATGTTGTCAATCAAATCATAAATACAAAAAACATGAAATAGGAACAATACAAAAAAAGGAATGTTAAATGATGTGATTTTTAAAAAAAAATTAATGAACAAAAACCAGGGAAAATAAACAATTATAGGACATTTAAAAAGGAAATAAATATTATGAGAAATTGTGTTTGCCGAAATCACATTGCCCTACAACTAGAGCTCAAAAAAAATTCATATACAACTATTGTGCATCTATCCTTTTGGTATTACAATTAGTATGCAATTGTCTCATTGAAAATATGGGGAATTAATAAATAAATTTCCATGTTAGAAACTTAGTTAGTTTTATTATAATTGTGAATTGAAAATGAATATTTTATACGATAATTTATACATAATGTACATCAATCATGTAATCAAACATGATTTGACTTTTGAAGGAATTACATTATAGTTTCATGTGACAACTATTTTAAACCTATTGTAAACGTGTCATTAATGTAACAACTATGTTGCAATTAGTGTATGATGTACATACATGTGATCATGCCACATGTCTACATTTCCACCACCCACTATGTGATACATTTGCAACTAATTTTCGATTATGAGTTTCATTGATACGACTATTAAAGCTACTATTATGCTATTGTTGAATTATTAATGTTCAAATATGTTGCAATTATTGTGCAACAACCTATAACTTAATAAATATACAAATTCATATGTAATATTTTATAAATAATTTTTTTTTCAATAATTTTATTATCAAATATAAACTATATTTAATACACTTAATTATTCTGAAATTATTAATTTTACTAAGTAATTTGACTATTAATTTAAATAAATGAGTGTAATTCATGTAACTAGTTTTAAATGAATTAATGAATTAATTATGGTTATTAGATTGAATAATATGGATGTATAAGAACAATAATATTTCATCAAATAATAATAAAGATAATTATTATCTCATCAATAATTATTAGATAATTAATTATTTGTATATGTATAATTCATTTAAATGTGAAGCTAAAAAAAATGTGTATTTTATATTAAAAATTCAGTTTGGGTGTACATATGGATATGTCTATTTCTATTTCGATGTTTTTTTACCCAAATTCATATTTATTTTCTAGTAATTACTTTTGGTCAATAATTTATTAAGTATTAAATATTAATTAAAATGTAATTTACTAAAGTATTATAAACTAATTATTAAAAATGAATAATTAACTATTGATATGAATTATAAATTAGTTTGAAGCAAATAATTAGCTTGTTGGTTAATTCAAATAATAAAGATTTAAAAAAAAAAGATAATAAGTGATTAACTATACGAATTTATATAATTAATCAAAATAATTAATTATGAGATATTTAATTCAAAAATTTAGTCTTGAAATAATTATTTCAAATAAAATCAGATAAATTGTTTTGATAATTAATTATCTAAACTAAATTTATTAATTTCAATCATTATTTTAGATAACTAAGTAATAAATAATTAGTTCACACATATAAGTATAAGATAATTTACTAATTTTATTGTCCAACTTGCATACTGAAAATTTGTTAAGGGTTTTTCTATTCTTTTTAATTAAAGAATTCTTCTCTTCTTGGTCTTCTAATGTTAGTTTTAAATAATATCAACATGTGAAATTATTCATATTTGTATATTGTGGAAATAAAAGACTCAAAGATATAGATTTTCCTTACAAATGCAAAACAAAACAAAAATCAATCTTCTATGCCAAGTGGACAATAAAATATCAAAGTCCAAAGTATACTAGTTCATAAACCAAAAAAAAAAAAAAAAAAAAAATTTAAAAAAAAAAAAAAAAAAAAATAACAAAAATAAACAAAAAATTCCAAAAAAATAATATTTTTTAATAAACTTAAAATATTCTATTTAAAACAAAAATTAAA
>Ga0116228_10002428_pt1 | contig 16126 bp, 11 predicted proteins | sample S1TSphfallax_2_FD_89694 | JGI IMG/M metagenome (GOLD analysis project Ga0116228, IMG submission 89694) | Host-associated microbial communities from peat moss isolated from Minnesota, USA - S1T2_Fc - Sphagnum fallax MG | ecosystem: Host-associated > Plants > Peat moss > Unclassified | place...
TAGGCTTGGATCTTGTCTTCTTCGAGCCGTGTGATCTGATCCAGAGTGGCCGTGGCCGGCACGGTGGCGAATTGCGAACCCAAGATCGAACGCACGTTGACGCGGCGACGGGTCGCATCGAATTTGGCGAACGTGAAGGGCAGCAATACCTGACGTCCGCCGGTCGCTGTGAGTTCGATGTAGCGGATCTGAGGTTCGGCGCGGTCCACCCAGATTTCGGTCACGACGCCGCCCTGTACCTTGTCGGCACCATAGACGTCCATGCCGATCGGATTCGGATCCTTGGGCGACACACCGAAGCCGGGTGCGAGCCGCGACGGCACGATCATCGGCTTGCCGTCAATGGTCTGGTCCGGAATGTTGGCGCGTTCCGCGTAGGAGCACGGTCCCACGCCGTCGAGCATCGGGTTGCCGGTGGGCTCGAGCGGCGCGCCGGGATAAGGTCCCGTCGGCGCTGCCTTGATGACGCGCGTGTCACGGTAGGCCGCGTTGGGTGCCAACACCGTGCCGCCGTCGTGCAGCAAGAAGGTCTTCGGCTTGGGTATTCCCGGCAGCCCTTGCACCAGTACGCTTCCCGAGCGATCCGACTCCAGCGGATAGCCCTCGCGTTTGTCCTCCCTTCGCAGGTACATGATGAGACCCGCGAAGAATATCCAAAACACGTACAACGCGATCTGCGCAACATCGATGTAATCCGTAATAGCGCCTCTCATAACCCAATCCCCTCTAGAAAAGTAATCAACTCGGTAACTCAGCCAATGTGTAATCCCGCGATTCGGCCGGTTGGGCACGCCCTGCCGTGCGTACCAGCGGTCCGATCGCCACCAGGGTGGCGAACAACAAGACGATTTCAACCTGATAGACGGCGCTATAGCCGGTCGACGCGCCGGTGAGCACCGGGCCGAGCGAGCCATGTACGGCAAGACTGGTGATGCCGTCGCGAACCGCACCGCCCAAGGCAATCGCGAGGCCCGCACTGGTCGCCTGCACCGCGCCCCAGGCGCCGAGCGCGAGACCGGTTTCACCGTTGCGCTCGCGGGCCATCGCCCCGGCGAGCGTCCCGACGGCGAAAAACCCGCCGCCGAAGCCGATCAATGGCACGCCCAGGCGGAACATCCCGGGAGACATCATCGGTGCCGCAAAAATCACCAAGGCGAAGGCGAACAGTCCTAAGACTGCACCGTAGGCGGCAATGCGATAGGGGTTGGCGCCGTGCACCAGGAATCGCGCCGCAATGGAAAATGCCGCCAACATGCCGCCCGCCAGCATGGCGGTCAACGTGGTGGTGGCGGCCACCGGCAGGTGTAATACCTCGCCGCCGTAGGGTTCGAGCACGATGTCCTGCATGTTGAATGCCGCCGTGCCCAGACCCACCGCCACCAGGAAGCGGATGGCGCGCTTGTGCCGGATGAACTCACGCCAGGAATCGATGAAACGTGCCGTGGACTTCTCCACCACCGTGCGCACCGTGCCGCGCGCTTCCTGCTTCCACAACGCGAGCAGGTTCAGGAGCATGGTCATCACCGCCGCGCCTTGAACCACCTGAATGAGACGGATCTCGCTGAAGTTTGCGAGCAGTTTGCCGAACGCCACGCCCGCGGCGACCATCCCGACCAGCAGCATCACGTACATCAGGGCGACCACGCTGGGTCGCGTTTCCTCGGTCGCGAGGTCCGTTGCCAGCGCGAGGCCGGCGGTCTGAGTAGTTTGCAGACCCGCGCCGACCAGCAGGAAGGCGAGGGCGGAGGCGAATTGACCGATCCATACCGGACCGTGAGTGTCGCCCGACAAGATCAGCAGCGCGAACGGCATGATCGCGAGACCGCCGAACTGCAACAAGGTGCCCATCCAAATGTACGGAACCCGGCGCCAACCCAAGGCGGACACATGGTTGTCCGAGCGGAAGCCGATGAATGCGCGAAACGGTGCAAACACCAGCGGCAAACCGACCATGAGGGAGACCAGCCAGGCGGGCACGCCCAGCTCAACGATGAGCACGCGGTTCAGCGTGCCGATCATCAGCACCATGGCGATCCCCACCGAGACCTGGAACAGCGACAACCGCAGCAGTCGTCCCAGCGGCAATTCCGCGCTGGCGGCGTCGGCAAACGGCAGGAAGTCCGTGCCGATCTTCATCCAGCGTCCCACCAGCTTTTCTCGTAGGCGGATCATGGTTTGACCAGCTCCATCGCTTGAGATTTATAGAACCCGCTGGTGACCAGTTGGGTGCGGCCCACACGCCAGTCACGTAACGCGGGTTCTGCCGCCAGGTGCCGGCGCAGCGAGCGTTCCGAGATCGGTTCCAGCGCCGGCGCCCGATCACGCCGCGGGAACAGCCGACCGACGGTCCACATGACCGCGAGCATCGGGGTCTGCGGTGCAAAGGTGAACACGATCGAGTGTTCGGTGCGGGCCGCGAAGCCGGCGAGCACGCGCACCACGTCGGGCGCCGCGTAATGAATCAATGAGTCCATCGCGACCACGTGGCTGAACCGGCCGAGGGACGCATCGAACATGTCGCCGACACGGAAATCGATGCTGCCCGAACCGAGTCGGGACGGCAGCCGTTCGCCGCCGAGCTTGACGAGCGTGGGCGACAAGTCGATGGCCACCACGTCGGCGCCGCGTTTCGCCGCCTCGACGCTGAGGGCGCCCGTTCCGCAGCCGGCGTCGAGTACGGCTCTGCCCGCCAGGTCATCCGGCAGGAAGCGGAGCAGGGTGGAGCGCATCTCGTCGCGGCCCGCGCGCACCGTGGCGCGAATCCGACTGACCGGCGCCGTCGAGGTGAGCCGCGCCCACGCGTCCACGGCGGTACGATCGAAATAGGTTTGCAGCTGCCCCCGGCGTTCTTGATAGTTGATGGTGTTCATTAGTCGAATCCCAGTAAGTCGAAGATGTCACGGTCTTTCATCGACTCTGCGATCAGCGGGTCGGTGCCGTCCCAGAGTGCCTGCGCGAGCCGCAGATACTCGGTCTTCACCGCCTCGAGTTCGGGCGAATCGTCCATCTCGAACAGCGTCGCCTTCTTCAAACGGCTGCGGCGGATCACGTCGAGATCCGGAAAGCGCGCCATGGTCTTGAGTCCGACCCGGTTGTTGAACTTGTCGATCTGATCGGTGCCGGCGCTGCGATTGGCGATTACGCCGCCGAGTCGCACTGCGTAGTTCTTGGATTTGGCCTGGATGGCGGCGACGATGCGGTTCATCGCGAAAATCGAATCGAAATCGTTCGCGGTCACGATCAAGGCGCGATCCGCGTGCTGCAGGGGTGCGGCAAATCCGCCGCAGACCACGTCGCCGAGCACGTCGAAGATGACCACGTCGGTATCTTCGAGCAGATGATGTTCCTTCAGCAGCTTGACGGTCTGACCGACCACATACCCGCCGCAGCCGGTGCCCGCGGGCGGACCGCCGGCTTCGACGCACATCACCCCGTTGTAGCCTTCGAAGGCGAAGTCTTCGATGCGCAGCTCCTCCGAATGAAAATTCACCGATTCGAGCACGTCGATCACGGTCGGCACCAGCCGCTTGGTGAGCGTGAACGTCGAGTCGTGTTTCGGATCACAGCCGATCTGCAACACGCGCTTGCCGAGCTTCGAGAACGCCACGGAGAGGTTCGACGAGGTCGTGCTCTTGCCGATTCCGCCCTTGCCGTACACGGCAAAGACCTTGGCATTGCCGATCTTCAGGTTTGGATCGAGCGGCACTTGCACGCTGCCTTCGCCGTCGGCGGGGCGTATGGTGCGATGTTTGAGCGCCGATACCGGTACGCTTGCTATGTTCATGCGGCAACTCCTTCGTATACGCCTTCGAGTCGATCTTCAAGTTCTTCGCCGGCGGAACGCAGCGCCGCCAGCATTTTTTCATCGGGCTGCCAATATTTGCGTTCGGACGCCTCGAGCAGCCGGTTCGCCACCTTGGCGGACGCCGTCGGATTGAGCTTGGCCAGCCGGGCCCGCATTTCCGGATCGAGAATGAACGTCTGGGTGATCTGTTGATACACCCAGGGTTGCACCTCGCCCGTGGTCGCCGACCAGCCCATGGTGTTGGTCACGTGGACTTCGATCTGCCGCACGCCTTCGTAGCCGTGCTCGAGCATGCCTTCATACCATTTCGGATTCAGCGTGCGGGTGCGGGTCTCGAGCGCAACCTGTTCTGACAAGGTGCGCACGGTGCCTGATCCCGTGGTCTGGTCCGTGATGTACACCGGCGTCGCCTTGCCGCCCTTGGCGCGGCGCACTGCGCTGTTGATGCCGCCCAGCGTGTCGAAATAGGTGTCGACGGTGGTCACGCCGAGTTCGACCGAATCGAGATTCTGATAGGTGAGCTGCACGTCGGCCAGCACGCTGTTGAGCAGGGCGGTGTGCTGCACCGGTGTGCCGGTGCGTCCATAGGCGAAGCTCTTGCGACGCGTGTAGGTTTCGGCGAGTTCATCTTCCTTGTCCCAGCGGCTGTTCTCCACCAGGTGATTCACGTTCGAACCGTAGGTGCTCTCCGCGTTGCCGTAGACCCGCAGTGATGCGGTCTCCAGGTCGCAGCCGTGTTCCTGCTGGTAGCGCAGGGCATGCTGGCGGATGAAGTTCTGATCGAGCGGTTCATCGGCGGATGCGGCGAGGAAGGAGGCCTCGGCGAGTAGTTTGATCTGCAGCGGCAGCAGATCGCGGAAAATGCCGGACAACGTCACCACCACGTCGATCCGCGGCCGGCCGAGTTCGGCGAGCGGTATTAACGTAGCGCCGGCGATGCGGCCGTAACCGTCGAACCGCGGCAACGCGCCCATCAGCGCCAAGGCTTGGGCGATCGGGCCGCCCTCGGTTTTCAAATTATCAGTACCCCACAGCACCAGCGCGATCGATTCGGGAAAGGCATTGCCTTCGGCCATGTGGCGCTCGATGAGCTTCGAGGCCTGAATCGCACCGTCGCGTACCGCAAAGGCGCTGGGGATGCGAAACGGATCGAAACCATGCAAATTGCGGCCCGTCGGCAGTACGGTGGGCGTGCGCACGACGTCGCCGCCGGGTGCGGGTCGCAGGAACTTGCCGTCCAACGCACGCAGTATCGCGTCGATTTCGCCATTCTCGCCGAGCAGGCGGTTGCTCTCGGCCAGCTCGCGGAATTGGGCGAGATTCGACTCGGTCGCATCGATTCCGCCGTGCGCGATCGCCGCTTCGGGTGTGGCGCCGCCAATCAACGCGTGGAGCGCGTCGTGCAGCGGGATCTCGGCAAAGGAGGCGCCCGGCGCGGACTGCGCCATCGCGCAGAGGAAATCGAATCGCTCCGCCGCCGACGAGGCCCGTCCGGCGACGTGCAGCCCGTGCGGGATCAGGGTGTATTCGAGCTCGAGGATCTTCCGGCCCAGGGCGGTCACGGCGGTATCGGCGACGTCTGTCGACCAGCGGGGCTCGGTCCCGGCCAGATCGAGGCCCGCCGCCTGGGTCTGGATGACGTCGGCCAGCGCGCTACGCTGCTCCGCGGCGTCCGCATCCTGTGCGCGCCAACTCTCCAGCGATTCCTTGAGTTCGAGCAGGCCCCGGTACAGTCCCGCGTTGGTGACCGGCGGCGTCAGATAGCTGATGAGCGTCGCACCGATGCGCCGTTTCGCCATGGCGCCTTCCGACGGGTTGTTGGAGGCGTACAGGTACAGGTTCGGCAGATCGCCGATCAGACGGTCGGGCCAGCAAGAGGCCGACATCCCGGATTGCTTTCCGGGCATGAACTCCAAGGCGCCGTGGGTGCCGAAATGCAGCACCGCATGCGCCGCGAAATCCTCGCGCAGAAACCGATAGAAGGCCGAGAACGCGTGCGTGGGTGCGAAGCCCTTTTCGAACAGCAGGCGCATCGGATCGCCTTCGAAGCCAAAGGCCGGTTGCACGCCCACGAAAACGTTGCCAAAGCGCTCACCCAGCACATGGATGGTCGCGCCGTCGCTTTGCTGCTTGCCGGGTGCCGGACCCCATTGCGCCTCGATTTCCTTCAAGTAGCGTTCGCGTCGTACATGGTCGTTGGCCGGAATGCGCTTGTGCACGTTGGCCAGGGCGCCGAACTGTGCGGCATTGCCGTTGATGATTTTTTCGCGCAAGTCATCGACGTTCGCCGGCACGTCGACTTTATAGCCCGCCGTCTTCATCGAATCGAGGGTGCGGTACAGCGACTCGAACACGGACAGATAGGCGGCGGTGCCGGTGTTGCCCGCATTCGGCGGGAAATTAAACAGCACGATGCCGACCTTGCGTTCCGCGCGCGCGGCTCGGCGCAGCGCGACCAGCTTGCCGACCCGCGCGGCGAGCATGAGCGCGCGCTCGGGACACGAGTGCATGTCGGCCGAGGAGTCGCCGGCCTTGAAGGTACATGCATGGTGGCAGCCGGTGCAGGTGACGCCGGCGCCGCCGGGTCGCCCGCCGAACACGATCGGCCCGGTGGCGCCGTCGAGTTCCGGAATGGCGACCATGATGGTGCTCTCGACCGGCAGCAGGCCGCGCTCCGAGGCGCCCCATTGATCCAGGGTTTGAAACTCCAACGGATGCGCGGCCACGTACGGCACGTCGAGCGCGGCGAGCACGTCCTCCGCCGCCTTGGCGTCGTTGTAGGCCGGGCCGCCGACCAGCGAGAAGCCGGTCAACGAGACCAGGGCGTCGATCTGTGGGATGCCGTCGCGGACGAAGAAGCGCTCGATCGCGGGGCGCGAATCGAGTCCGGAAGCGAACGCGGGAATGACCCGCAAGCCCCGGGATTCGAGCGCCGCAATCACGCCGTCGTAATGACCGGCATTTCCCGCAAGCAGATACGAGCGCAGCATCAACACGCCCACGGTGCCTTTCGGGCCCGGCGCGAACGGCACGTCCTCGACGCGCTCACTGTAGCGACCTTGCATCCTCGGGTGATAGACGCCGACCTCGGGGTAGGCGGCCGGCATCTCGACCTTGACGGTCGATTGCAAAGCGGCGCGAGGACCCGTCGCATAGCGACGAATCAGGAAACGCACCATGCTACAGATATTGTCCTCGGATCCGGCGAGCCAGTACTGCAGCGTCAGGAAATAGGCGCGCACGTCCTGGGCGGTACCCGGAATGAAGCGCAGCATCTGGGGGATCCGCCGCAGCATTTTCATTTGCTGCGCACCCCCGGTGGTGCTCTTGTTCTTGCCGCCACGCAGCCGCTTGAGCATCGCCATCGGGCCGCTCTGCTTGCCGTCCATGCTGAACTTGCCCAAGCGGGTCAAGCGCACCACTTCGGCGGCCGACATGGCGCACACCATGGCGTCGCACTGTTCGCGGCGCGCCTTGAGCGCATCGAGCAAGGGCTTGAAGTGATCTTCCATGAACAACATGGTCGCCACCACGATGTCAGCTTGCGCGATGTCCTCGCAACAATGCTGCAGCGCCTGAGGTTGGCTGCCCCACTCGTCAGCCGCGTGAATGGTCAGGGACAGCCCGGGAAATTCGCCGGCCAGTCGTTGCGCCGCCCGCTGCGTTGCGCTGGACAGATGGCTGTCCATCGTCACGACGACGAAACGGAACGGGGTCCTTTCAGCGACTGTAATGCGCTTTGGCATCGTAAAGAGTCTCCACGGTGATCACTTCGACGGCTCTCTCTGCGGCAAAACGCTCGGTGTTACGCCGGGCCTTGCCGCGCACGAAAAAAGGTATCTTGCCAAGTTCTTTTTCCGCCTCGGGCGCCCAGTAGGTGGCGACCGCGGCGGCGGTTGCAGTCACGGCAGATGCGGTAACGGCCGGTGCCGCCGGCGTCGACTGCGCAGCCACGGCGACCGAGCCGAGATGCGAGGCGGGCGCCGCGTCGTGGAACTCGAAATCGCCGCGGAACATCGTCAACAGATGCTCCTCCAGGCCCATCATCAGCGGATGCACCCAGGTGTCGAAAATGACGTTGGCGCCTTCGAAACCCATCTGCGGTGAATAACGAGCCGGAAAATCCTGGACGTGCACGGGTGCCGAGATCACCGCGCAGGGCACTCCGAGGCGCTTCGCGATGTGTCGCTCCATTTGCGTGCCGAGCACCAGTTCGGGCTGCAGTTCGGCGACCTGCGCTTCCACTTCGAGATAGTCATCGGTGATGAGCGGTTCGACGCCGTATTTCTTCGCGGCCTCACGAACCTCGCGGGCGAACTCGCGGCTGTAGGTGCCGAGTCCGACCACCGTGAATCCCAGTTCCTCGGCGGCAATGCGCGCCGCCGCGACCGCATGCGTGGCATCGCCGAACACGAACACCCGCTTGTTGGTAAGGTAGGTGGAGTCCACCGAGTGCGAATACCAGCCGGCATGCGACGGCGTGCCTGCCAGCGCCGGTGCGGGATCGACACCCGCCAGGGCGGCGACTTCGCGGATGAACTCTCGCGTGGCGCCGAGACCGATCGGAATCGCCTTGACGGACGGTTGGTCGAACGTGCGCGCCAGCCATTGTGCGGCCTGGAAACCGATCTCCGGGTACATGACCACGTTGAAGTCCGCCTCACCCAGGCGTGCGAGATCCGCGGGCGTCGCACCCAACGGTGCAAGCACGTTGATGTCGACCCCCAGCTGGTCCAAGATCTGGCTGATCGCCTGGATATCATCGCGGTGCCGGAAACCCAAGGCCGACGGGCCGAGGACGTTGCAGCTCGCACGCGTGCCCGGCTCACGTGGCGGCCGCTTGAAGCCGGGAGCGGGGGCATCGCGCGCGCACAGTGTGCGGACCAGCTGATAGAAGGTCTCCGCAGCACCCCAGTTTTCCTTCTTCTGGTACGAGGGCAACTCGAGCGGTACCACCGGGATGGGCAAATTGAGCGCCCGGGCCAGGCCGCCCGGATCGTCCTGAATCAGTTCGGCGGTGCACGATGCGCCCACCAGCATGGCCTTGGGCTTGAAGCGCTCGAAGGCTTCCGCCGCCGCGCGCTGGAACAGGCCGGCGGTGTCGCCGCCCAGATCGCGAGCCTGGAATGTCGTGTAGGTCACCGGCGGCCGACGCGGCAGGCGTTCGATCATGGTGAACAGCAGATCCGCGTAAGTGTCGCCTTGCGGCGCATGCAATACGTAGTGCACGTCTTTCATCGCCGTCGCTATGCGCATCGCACCGACGTGCGGCGGGCCTTCGTATGTCCAGACGGTCAGTTGCATGACTTCAGGCCACCAGCCGGGTGCGCCGAACCAAAGGTCGCGCGAACAATTCCGCCAGATCGGCCGCCTGGTTGAATCCTTGGATGGGAGTGAACACCAATTCGATCGACCACTTGGTCGTCAGGCCGCGTGCTTCCAGTGGGTTGGCGAGTCCGAGCCCGCAGACCACCAAATCCGGTTTGGCCGCAAAACAGCGGTCGAGCTGGTTTTCGACGTGTTGACCCTCCACCACCGACGTACCAGCGGGAAGGTTTTGCAATTCTGCGGCGAGATGCGCCCGGTGCAGGAACGGAGTACCGACCTCGACCAGCTCCATGCACATTTCGTTGGCGAGAAATCTTGCCAGAGGTATTTCGAGCTGGGAGTCCGGGAAGAAGAACACGCGCTTGCCGGCCAGTTGGTCGCGGTAGCGACCGAGTGTGCGCGAGGCCCGCTCGTAGGCCGGTTGGGTCGCGGTGCGCACGCGCGCCTCGGGGACGTGCCACTCGGTCGCCGCCGCCTTGAGCCAGGCCAGTGTGCCTTCCGCACCCAGGGGAAACGGCGCGGGCAGATGCCGGGCGCCGCGCTCTTCGAGGGCCCGCGCGGTATCGGCCAGAAAGGGTTGGGCCAGCAGGAATTTGGTGTTCCGTCCAATCCGGGGCAGCTCGGTCGAGCGGCGCGGCGGAAAGAACTGCACGCCGTCGATACCCATGTCGGTGAACAGCCCCCGCATCTGATCCTCGACGACGTCGGCCAGTGCGCCGACGATCAGCAGGTTGGCTGCCGCATCGGCCGCTTCAGCGGGAAGGCTGGGCACCAGGGAGGCCAGGCAGGCGTCCTCGCCCTGTGTGAACGTGGTCTCGATGCCGCTGCCTGAGTAGTTGAGCACGCGGACCTGGGGTGAAAAACGTCCGGAGAGGCGAAGCGCAGCACGCGACAGGTCGAGCTTGATGACCTCCGACGGGCAGGAGCCGACCAGGAACAACAACTTGATGTCCGGCCGCCGTGCCAGCAATTGGCCGACCACGCGGTCAAGTTCCTCGTTGGCATCAGCGAGTCCCGCCAGATCGCGCTCGTCGATGATGGCGGTGGCGAACCGCGGCTCGGCGAAAATCATCACGCCGGCCGCCGATTGAATCAGATGGGCGCAGGTGCGCGAACCCACCACCAAAAAGAACGCATCTTGGATCTTGCGATGCAGCCAGATGATGCCGGTGAGTCCGCAAAACACTTCGCGCTGGCCGCGCTCCGCGGAAATCCGCAGCTTGTCCACGGCGGTGCTCATAACCCAAACCCCGAGGCGGCCACTTGCCCGGACGCCGCGTCGCCGGTAACCGGTGCGCCGGTCGCCTTATCGCCCTCCAGCCGTGCCTTACGCAGTTTGACGATGAACTGCGTTGCGTTGATGAGGTAGGCGGAATAGGCTAGCAGCGCGATATACATCTGATAACGCGCATGCAACGTGCCGAACAACAACGAACTCAGGTAAAGCGTGTGCAGGGCGAGTACGAACATACTCACGAAGTCTTCCCAGAAGAAGGCGGGTGCGAACAAGTAGCGGCCGAATACGTCGCGCTCCCAGATGCAGCCGGTAATCATGATCGTATACAGAACGAGGGTCTTGAGGATGACCGAACCGGTCGCCGCGGCGAGTCCGTGACCGGTCAACAGGAAGCGCACCACCAATACGGCGCTGACCACGAACACCAGGAATTGGATGGGAGCCAGAATCCCTTGGACCAACGTCCAAGGCGACTGGTCGCGGCGGACTCGTTCCTCTTTGGTGTACAGCGGCATGGTGGAGCAACCCTAGCGCCCTTACATCCCAGCTGTCAACTAAACTGTACGTAAAGCAAACTTGACAACTAGTCTTGAATTTTGAGAAGGTCGCCGGAAGGCCCGAGCGACGAGGATTCGACCGAATAACTGTGTGATAAGAACCGGCGGGGGCTGACCCCCCATTCCTAATGGTGGAGGCTTGGACGTAATGCATAGGGCTCATGAGGAAGGTGCGGAAGAGAAGGATCGGATGGCGCGTTTGGTACGCACTATCGAGGGAGAAATTGTGCCGCGGCTGGTGATGTCACGCCGGGTCATCCGGGTGCCGGCGCCGCTGGGTGCCGCGTCGAGAGCGCCCGACGACGCTGATGTGCGCGAGCTGGTGCGGCTGCTGCTGGCGCACGATGTCGCGGTGGCATCTGCGTATGTGGCGACCGTCCGGCAGCGCGGCGCCACCCTTGAAGGCATCTGTCTCAGGCTGCTGGCGCCGGCGGCACGTGAGCTCGGGCTGCTCTGGGAAGAAGATGCCTGCGATTTCATGCAGGTGACGGTCGGCTTGTGCCGGCTGCATCACCTGTTACGGGAGCTCAGCCCCGAATTTCGGCCCGAGAACTGCGAATTGAAGGTTGAACGGCACATTTTGCTGGCGCCTATCCCCGGCGATCAGCATACCTTCGGCATAACTCTCGTTGCGCAGTTCCTGCGCAAGGCAGGCTGGGACGTGTGGCATGAACATCCGGCGAACACCGCCGAACTACTGGATGTCGTGCGACAGAACTGGTTTGCCGTGATTGGACTGTCGGTCGGCAGCGAGACGCGGGTCGATGACCTCACGAACATCATCCGCGCGATTCGTCAGGCATCGCAGAACCGCTCGGTCGGAATACTGGTCGGCGGCCCGGTGTTGGTGGCGCGCCCGGAGCTTGCAACACTCGTGGGTGCCGACGCCACTGCGACAGACGGGCCGATGGCCGTGCTGCGCGCTGAAGACATGTGCCTTTGCCAGATATCTGCCCATTGATCGATTCGGTCCAAGGATTCCAATGAACTTGCGTTTGGATGAGGTCTCGTGAAGCAGTTCAGCAGTCCAACCACATGGTTGAACCATGTCGACAGCGAGACCGCCGGCAGGCTCATCACGGTGGCTGGCGACATCGCGCTCGTCCTCTCCGATGCGCGCCAAGGGCTCATCCGGGACGTCGCGTTCGGCAGCGATGCCTTATCCGCCTCGATGGCCGACAAATGGATCGGGCAGCCGTGGGCCGACACGGTGAATACCGATAGCCGCTCGAAAGTGGAGGCGCTGCTGCGCGATTCGGCGGCCAAGGGGATGCCGCGATGGCGCACGGTCAATCAGCTGGCCGCCGGCGGCCAGAGTCTTCCCGTGATGTACGCGACGGTGCAGTTGAACAGCGAGGGCCAGATCATCGCTTTCGGACGCAGCATGCAGCCCATGGCCAACTTGCAGCAGCAATTGGTCAGCGCGCAGCAGTCGATGGAGCGCGAATACCTCAAGCTACGCCAGGCGGAAGCGCGGCATCGATTGTTGTTTCAGGTGGCCTCCGAAGCGGTCTTGATCGTCGATGCGAGCAACCGCAAGGTGCTCGAGGCCAATCCGGCGGCGCACACGCTGCTGGGTGAGCGTGCCATGCGCCTGGTCGGCCATCTGTTTCCAGAGGGCTTCGACGAAGCCGGCACCCAGGCGCTGCACGGCTTGTTGGGCGCCGTGCAAGCCACCGGGCGTACCAATGAAGTGGCCGTCAAATCGGCGGACGGAATGCGGGAGTTCATCGCCTCCGCCTCGTTGTTCCGCGAACAGCGATCGTCGTTTTTCCTGGTCCGCCTCTCGCTGCTGAATGCAGAGCGCGGGTCGGCGTCGCCGTCGCAAAATTCCAAGGTGCTGGAGATCGTCGCCAGCGCACCCGAAGGATTCGTGGTGACCAATTTGGAAGGGCGAATTCAGTTTGCCAATCGAGCGTTTCTAGATCTGGTGCAACTCGCCACGGAGGAGCAATCGCGCAATGAACCGCTCGAGCGCTGGCTCGGCCGGCCGGGCGTGGATTTCAATCTGCTGACCGCGCAGCTGCGCGAACACGGCGCACTGCGACTCTTCGCCACCCAGCTGCGCGGCGAGTACGGCTCGACAAGCGACGTCGAGATCTGCGCGGTATCGGTGGTGGACGGGGAGGACCCCTGCTTCGGATTCACCATTCGCGACGTCGGTCAGCGCGTGATCTTCGACCGCCAGGTCAGTCGCGACAAGCCGCGTTCCGTCGAGCAGCTCACCGAACTCGTCGGTCGCGTGCCGCTCAAGGATCTCGTGCGCGAATCCACCGATATGATTGAAAAACTGTGCATCGAAGCGGCCCTGGAGATCACCGGTGACAATCGCGCGTCGGCGGCGGAGATTCTCGGTCTGAGCCGTCAGAGCCTGTATGCCAAGTTGCGCCGCTACGGACTGGGCGAACTCGCGTCGGCCGAGAGCGAGCAATCGGAGTAAGCCAATGTCCCGATCCGTCATCACCGCCTATCGAGCCGAGGTCCCCACACCTCTCGTGGTGCTCGAACTGCTGAAGCCGATCACCTGGTTTCCACCCATGTGGGCATTTGCCTGTGGCGCCGTGTCCTCGGGAATTTCGCTTCGCGGCCACTGGCTGGTGATCGGCGGCGGCGTGGTTCTTTGTGGACCGTTGTTGTGTGCCGCGAGTCAGGCGGTAAACGATTGGTTCGACCGCCATGTCGACGCGGTCAACGAACCGAACCGGCCGATCCCGTCCGGTCGGATGCCGGGCCAGTGGGGCTTGTGCGTCGCGATCGTATGGAGCGTGCTGTCGCTGATCGCGGCCGCCGCGCTCGGCGCCTGGGTGCTCGGTGCGGCGATGGCTGGATTGGTGCTCGCCTGGATCTACAGCGCCCCGCCGATCCGTCTCAAGCAAAATGGCTGGTGGGGAAACCTGGCCTGCGCCCTGAGCTACGAGGGCTTCGCCTGGGTCACCGGCGCCGCGGTCATGTTGGGCGGCGTGACGCCCTCCGGGCGCACCTTCGCACTCGCTGCATTATATAGTGCCGGAGCACACGGCATCATGACGCTGAACGACTTCAAGTCGATCGACGGCGATCGGCGCTGGGGATTGAAATCGCTGCCGGTGTTGCTCGGCGCGGAGCATGCCGCCGCCGTGGCCTGCGTGGTCATGGCGCTGCCGCAGTTCGTGGTGCTCGCCTTGCTGACGGCATGGGGCGCACCGTATCACGCCATCGCCATCGGCGTGCTTCTTGGAATCCAACTGTTGCTGATGCGCCGGCTGCTCGGTGACCCGCGCGCACGAGCCCCGTGGTACCAAGGCAGCGGTGTCACTTTGTACGTGAGCGGCATGCTGGTGAGTGCGTTTGCGCTCAAGGGGCTCGTGTAAATGGCGTTGCGCTGGTCGGGCATCGTGCGCCTGGGGTTGGTGCAGGCGGCGCTGGGTTCGGTGGTGGTCTTGGTGACCTCCACGTTGAATCGCGTGATGGTGGTTGAGTACGCATTGCCGGCGATGTTGCCGGGCGTGCTGGTCGCGCTGCACTACGCGGTGCAAATGATCCGTCCGCGATTCGGTTACGGCTCCGACGTGGGTGGCCGGCGCACGCCTTGGATCATCGGCGGGATGGCGGTGCTATCGGCGGGCGGCGTGCTCGCGGCCGTTGCCGCGGTGCTGCTGGCGCATGCGTCGCTTGCCGCTCTGGCGCTCGCCGTGATCGCGTACACCCTGGTCGGTCTCGGTGTGGGCGCCGCCGGAACTTCGCTGCTGGCGCTGCTTGCCAAGCAGGTGGCTGCGCCTCGTCGTGCCGCCGCCGCGGCCATCATGTGGGTGCTGATGATTGCCGGTTTCGCGATTACCTCGACCACCGTCGGTCATTTCCTCGATCCCTTTTCGCCGCAACGGCTGATCGAGGTCGTCGCCACTGCCGCCGGCGTGGCATTCCTGGTGGCGGTGCTCGCGGTCTGGAAGGTCGAAAACGGTCCGCTGCCGGCGGCGGCGGCGCCGCGTGCGTCAGCCGCACCGGCATTTTCAGCCGCATTACGCAACGTCTGGGACGATGGCCAAGCACGGCGCTTTACGCTGTTCGTCTTCGTCTCGATGCTGGCCTATAGCGCCCAGGAACTGCTGCTCGAGCCGTTTTGCGGGCTGGTATTCGGCTACACGCTCGGTCAGTCGGCCAAACTGTCGGGCTTGTGGCATTCGGCGGTATTCGTCGGCATGGTCGTGGTCGGGATCGTCGGCAGCGGCACTCGACGCTTTGGCTCCTTGCGCGCCTGGACCATGGGCGGTTGTTACGCGTCGGGACTGGCCATCCTTACCCTTGCCGCGGCCGGTGTCGTCGGCCCGGCATGGCCGATCAACGCGTCGGTGGTGGTGCTCGGCATCGCCAACGGTGTGTTTGCCGTGGCGGCGATCGGCTCGATGATGGAACTTGCCCATCAAGGCGAGGCCGGCGGCGCCGGCGTGCGGATGGGTTTGTGGGGTGCGGCGCAGGCCCTCGCCTTCGCTCTCGGTGGCATGGTGGGCACGGGCAGCGTGGATTTGATCCGCTATCTATCCGGGTCACCCTTGCTGGCTTTTGCCAGCGTCTTTGGCCTGCAGGCTCTGCTTTTTTTCCTCGCCGCCCGTTTCGCGGCGCGAGTCGATTCGACCAACCAACGCCGCTCTGCGGCAAATCCAACGGCGGTGATCGCATGACAAACGCAACGCAAACCTTCGATGTGGTGGTGGTCGGCGGGGGCCCCTCGGGCGCAACCGCCGCAACCGATCTGGCGCGGCTCGGCAAGCGCGTCTGTTTATTGGATCGAGCCGGCCGAATCAAGCCGTGCGGCGGTGCCATCCCGCCGAAATGCATCGAGGAATTCGAGATTCCCGACGCCTTGCTGGTCGCCAAGATCAAATCGGCGAGGATGATTTCGCCCAAGCACACCGCGGTCGACATGCCCATCGAGGGCGGCTTCGTCGGCATGGTCGATCGCGAAACCTTCGACGATTGGTTGCGCCAACGGGCCCGAAGCGTGGGCGCCGACCTGCGCAAAGGCACGTTCGACCGGCTCACGCGCGACACCGACGGCGTCGCGATCGTGCACTATCGGTGTGGTGACGAGCACCAGCAGATTCGCGCTCGCGCGGTGATCGGTGCCGACGGTGCCATGTCGGCCGTGGCGCGGCAATGCATCCCCGGCGCCGACCGCATTCGCTACGTTGCCGCGTACCACGAAATCGTGCGCGTGCCCAA
>Ga0116228_10002430_pt1 | contig 16123 bp, 12 predicted proteins | sample S1TSphfallax_2_FD_89694 | JGI IMG/M metagenome (GOLD analysis project Ga0116228, IMG submission 89694) | Host-associated microbial communities from peat moss isolated from Minnesota, USA - S1T2_Fc - Sphagnum fallax MG | ecosystem: Host-associated > Plants > Peat moss > Unclassified | place...
CCACCTGATGATCATTCAACATACAAGAAGCATGCGCAGTAACTCAGAAGAGCAGAAGACAATACCACCACAGCAACAGATGAAGCAGTCTACTACTTCTGGAAGCATCCTTCACTTGGCAGTTGCAACAGGTGACAAGCTTGGTATCTGTCTCTTGCCTATGTATCAAAAACAGAATCAAATAGATACATTCACACTTTCACAAAACTCTCTTGATATAGCCAAGGTGCACTTTCCATGTAGGAGGAAGTTATTGCTCAGCTACTGACCAACATGGCCTGAGCTCGGGCTAACATGATGCTGCACAGGCACCCAACTTGCAATGCCCTCAGAAGCAAAAGGCAGACTGCAAGAAACAAGGGTTGTTAGCTGCACCTGAAATGATGGAAATCTTCCTTGTTCTGGTACTATCTCACTCATACTTCTTGCCACTTCAACAGGTCTGAAGTCACTGCCACAACAAATGGAGTGTTACTTCCAATTGCAGAACTCTGTTCACAGTGTTCTTCAATTGGAAACCAATGACAAAAGATCAACACAGAGACCATAGAAGAAGAGTCAAATAATTTGAAGAAAATGTCCACAGATGTTCAAATTCTTCTGCATCCAATACTTCTGTTACATCATAAAAGGCGTACTTCTGTATAGCACAAGAGTAGTCTAAGAAGAGCTTTAAACTGAAGCGTTGTTTCAATCTTGAAAACAACTAGTTTTTTTCTTAGTGGCATTTTCATAATCTTGCGTTGAAATCATCACCTGCCTTATGTGCACCAGTTTGTGCAAACAGTAGTTCCCACTGTATAGCAACAGAAAGATCAAACTCCATTCAACCTTTTCCGTTATAGTCGTTGCAAACAATCAATAACTCGAAGCCCTAATTTCTATTTCAAATTATAATTGAGCTCCAGCAGCAGCAGCTAAGAGCTTCTTCATCCGCTGCCAACCCTCACCACAAAAAATGACCACTGGAGGACCCACTAAAAAAAACTCAGTGCGCGACAACACTCAACAAGCTGCAATAAAATGCTCTTGAAGGAACTTTAACGACTGAAAACCTAAAAGCTTCAAAACAGAAGAAGCAATTGGAGTTCAAAACCGAAAGAAGCAACTGGAGTTCAAAAACAGAATTGCAGCAATTGGAATTTAGAAAGTGGTGTTAACAATAGAAGAGGAAGAGAAAAGAAGCAATTGGAGTTCAGAAACAGAAAAAAAGCAGTTGGGACTCAGGAGTTCAAAACAGAAGAACAAGAAGCAAAAGCAAGACAGCAGCAATTGGAGTCCAAAACAGAACCAATTTGGAGTTCAAAACAGAATATGCAAAAACAAACAGAAGCAGCAGCAATTGGACATTGGTGCAGATCTTCTTCTTCTCCTCCTTCTCGTTCCTCCAAACAGAAGACGAAGCGAAAATAACCGAAGCAATTGTAATGAAGCAGAATCAATTACACTATGGTTTGTACGTTTTTCTCTCTGCTTTCTGCTTCTGGTGGAATTAGGGTTAGGGCTTGAGGATCAGGGTTTGAGTCTAAAGTGCGGGCGGCGACTGTTGTGTACTCTTCTTTTTCTCCTGTCGTTCTTCTCGCTCTTTTTTTTTTTTCTTTATCTTTCAGCAGACGTGTTTTTAATGACGATGATGGCAGGGAGGAAGAGTTTTTTCTTTTAGCTTTCGGATTCGGAAAATTTTGTTGCACACTGATCTTGCAAAATCCCAGTTTTTTCTGATTTTGAGGTTTGGAGCCTGCTCTTGAATTTGGACTCCAGTGGAAGAAATGGAGGTTTTATAAAGAAACAGTTTGTATGTAGTCCTTTTTTTTGCGGGGAAGAAGAATATCATTCAAATTTTCAGAATCATGTTTTCTGGAACAGAACAATCTTATCTGTTTCATGGACCTGCTTGATATAGCATCTGTTGCATCGAGTCTGGCATCGTTAAGAGAAGGGTACGTGAAGAAACACGAAGCCTGTTGGGTTTTGTTTTTTCTTTTGCCATCTCCTTGAAATTGGTGAAGCAGAAAAAGAAGAGCAGGGTTAGGGGTTGGTTATTACGGTGCTCGTTCAAATCCGGGGGGTCAAGAAGGTAGGGAATTCGAAGCGGTTTAGGGTTTTGAGGGTCATGCGCAAGGATTCACATATTTTGAGGAGTAGGTAAGTTTTGAGAGTGTCTGTCTGTCTGTCATGTTGTTGCTGGACATGCAAACAGCGCTGACGACCTGAAATCTTTCATTCTTTCTTTCAGATTCTCTTCGGAGAAGAGTCCAGGAAGAAAGGCTTCTCCCTGAAATCTTTTGCTCAAAGACATTTGTGTGAGGAGAAGAATCTTCTATCGTCTTCCATGAGGCCTGCACCACAGCATATATATGGGCAACCACCAGGAAATAGGTATATGCCACCACCTGCTCCTCATCTGCATCCTCCACCACATCCTGGGTATGGAAGAGGAGGCCATGCTCTAGCTGTAGTTCAAGGTCCAGACCAAGGTCACCCCATTATGCAGCAGCAGCAGCACCAACAGCAGCAGCACCAACTATACAGTTCAATGCCAACCATGGGGATCCCTATTGGTAGTCCCGGAATACCACTCCAGTATGACTATACACCATCACCACTAGCCCGGGAGGTTTCACAACAGCCATGGCCTCCCACTTTCATACAAACCAGACCTCAGTGGGGACCTCGAGTTGATCATTCTGGACCTCCAAGGCAATTGAATGGCCCTTTCTTGAATACAAATGCTCAATCGAACGGCCCCTTCTTGAATACAAATGCTCAATCAAATGGCCCCTTCTTGAATACAAATGCTCATCACAATGCCCCTTATGTCTACCACCCATCACCAGAAACTTCTGCAGATCGAGCTACTGGTAATGGGAGGAGCAATTTTACAGGAATGGGAAGAGGGAGAGGAGTCTCCAGTGATCGGCGTGGCTCTACTATGAAAGACTCAACAAAGGATGCAATGAAGGACTCAACAAAGGACTTACCAAAGGACTCACAGCCATCTTCATCTCGACCTCTGCAAGGTCCTATAGTGTAAGCTTCTGTGGACAGAATTTATGGAACTTCCTTGTCTCTTGTGTTTCTTGCTCTCATCCTTTTCTGTTTTCTTGGTGTCCTTTGTCTATTTTTAATAGGCTGGTATTCTGGTTTTTTTGTTGTGAAGCTTTCCGGATGCATTCTCCTGTGCCACTCCTGTAGACATGTTGGTGATTGGTTGCTGTTATGTTGCAAGATCTGAAATATCTGTTACATTGATATTGGGTCATCTGCCAATTCTATTTTGGTTGACTTGAATTGCAAGTGTGGAGAGTTTGGAAGTGCTTTGTCAAGATATTGTTTGGCAGGCAGTTCACGGCTTAATTGCATCCACTCAGAAGCAAGTTGTCTTAGACTAGTTGCTCGATGGTAGATCTTAGGACACTTGATAGGGGTAAGAAGGGAAACCAACATAAATGTTGGGGCATAGTTTCCACATGTTACAATAGAATGAGGAGGTGTGCATGCAAGGAGTTTGTGAGTTGGTTTGGGGATTTAACCCGATGCAGGGCTTTGCAGGTACTCAGAAAAGTCATTGAGGTGTGAAGCATGTGCAAAGACGTTTTATGTGCCTGATCAACTGGAAGCCCACATCACCTCCCATATCCCTTGTGATGAACCTAACTGTTCTTTCTCTTCCTCAGGTGAATCTGTCACACTGTTTCACCTTATCAGATATATGCATGGTAGTAGTGTTGTATGAGAAAATTCCCAAGTAGTAAGCACATAGTCAACTAGGTAGCTGGTTATTTATACATGTTGAAATCCCTGTTGTTAGTTAGACCACCGATACTTCTCAGTGGGTAAATCTCAAAATCCATGTGGTTGGAACTGCGATCATCAACCAGTAAATTTGACCACTTTTCAAATTGAACTTGTAAGTTGGTTAGTCTGGAGTAGTGCTGCAATAAAGGATTCAGGGTTTCAGGAAATTGTGTCAGACTTTGAGCAAACTGGAAAACAAGAGTTGATAGGGAAGAAATATTGAGGTTAGCAGTGTGATTTTGAGCACTCTTAACTGGGATTTGTTTTTCTTGGCCATGTAGGGAAGATGATGAAGGAGCACAAGCTTGTTGTGCATGGAAAACGAAGTGTTCCTCTCTCTGAGAAAGCTCTAAAGTAAGTCAATGCTTAGTGTCCTGAATCAGGTTACTGGTTGGATCATATCAACAGGTCAATTTGGAATAACTTTTCATAGGCTGATCTATCTCAGAGTATTGTGTCCTTTGAGATAGTATTCAGACATCCCATTGGACTGTCTAATCCTTCTGATGTCATGTTGAGAAAACTAATGGTGTGTAGTTGTGTGCAGGGCGGCAGCAAAAGAGACTGAAGATGATGTAAGAAGATGGCGTGAAGAGAGAAAAAGAAATTATCCAACCGCTTTAAACATCCAACAAAAGGTTGCCGTTTGAAGTTTCCTAGCCAATAACTGTGTGCTTCCCATGATTGCATTGGAGATAAGGTTGATTGGACTGCTGTACATAGAACCAATGTTAATGATCCCTCTCAAGACTACATACACTGTTAGCTCTATCATACATGAACTTAAATTTAGCTGCCCATAAATAGAATGTGCTCTTCATCAAAGAATAATAGATCAATGTTAACATGCTTGTTGGCTATAATTCATTGATATTGCTTCTATGTTTCCATGCAGGCAGAGAGAGCAAAACTGGAAAGTAAGGAGCTGATTGAGGATGCAAAACTACGACGCCAGGTAACCCCCATGTTGTATTTTTGTAATAAACTACTGGCCTGGCACTTCAGTTGACCTGAAGGATCTGCTGATCAGCCTCCAAGAAGCTTTGGGTGTTGCACCAAACAAATAATTGGGAACCAGCAAGATTTTGTTGCAATCAATTGACAAAACTACTGCTTGTGACTTGTGCAACCAGAATTCAGGCCTATCTGCTGGGTTTTTCCACACTTCTGAGCCCATGTGAGAAGTATGAGTGTCTATATCTATCTTCTAGTTTTGTTACTAGAATCAAATGTCTGTGAACCTCAAATCTGGATTCCCAGCTGGTTCACCTTGTTTCGAAGCTCTACAGATGCCTGTGGAATTTGACAGGTTTTGAGTTATCTGCCCCTGATATTGAACCAGTGGCTCCTGAATGCTGATGGAAACAGTGTCAAAAGTTGTCCTGATTTTACATTTCCTTGACTAATGTGTTGCAGAGACTAAAGGAGATTTTACATAGGCAGGCAGAGTTAGGTGTCCCAGTTGCAGACATTCCATCGTCCTATATGTCTGATCATTCTGCAACAGACAATAGCAAGCTTCCCAACAAGAACCAGAATAAAACAGACAATGTGCCCTCTTCTGCAAACATACTGTCCAATCAAATGTGCACCCCAACAAAGGCTTTGAAACGGGATGCTGAACAAAATGAGACACAAGTTGAAGAACAAGGAGAGAGACCATCCAAAATTGCTCGCATCAATCTTGAGCCTTCTTCAAATCTAGTGAATGGTTCAAGCACTTCATCAGAACTGGTGGTACTGGAAGATTCTAAGGTATCCAAAGGAAGTCAGTGTCTGCAAGAAGATGCCTTGACAAATGGGATGGTGGGTTCTGTGGCGTTGTCAGACCATGTTGATGGGAAACCAACAGTGCCAGAGAAAGTGTCAGGGTCAGAGCTACCACGGACACATTTTGACCAGCCGTGCTACTTCTTCCTGCGAGGCCACTGCAAGAAAGGGACTAGGTGCCATTTCCTCCATGGTCAGCAACCCCGTGCAAAGAGTGGAGATGAGACAGCTGGTGCAAAGAGCGGAGATGAGACAGCTGATATAAGCAGGGAAGGCAAACAGAAGGGGGGGGTTTCTACTTTGCTTGTGAAGGTTTCAGGCTCCAAACAGATAGACAAGAGTTGTATACTTGAATGCCTGCGCTTTATTGTCAAGAACTCCTTTTTGCTGGAGTGGCCTACAAAGCCATTAGAATTTTTTGTGCAAGTAAAGGAAGATGCTGGGAATGGCAGGGAGGAGGAAGAAGCTTCACCTCCTGTGGATATCTTGGCAGCTGATGCTACTAATCTAATCAACCAAATTGATGCAAGTGATGCTCAAATTGACCAGATTGATCCACTGAGGTGGCCACCTAGTGCAACAGTGGGGACAGTTGAAAGCATTGAGGAGGATGGCGAGAGAAGCTCAGTATAAACAAATGCTTGCCAAGGGAATAGTTTCATGCCACACAAAAAAGTGTTTGTTGTATTGATTGGTAGGTCAATCTTAATGGAGTAGGAGAAGAAGGCAGCCCACTTACACAGAGTCTTGAACTTCCCCATGGCACATTCCATGATTAGAAATATATCACCCCCCAAACCCACTCTTACAACCTAAAACAGTATGTTGGGCTGCAAGTGCCCTTTTGGATGGTGATGTTGCAAAGTTGAAGTTACTGGCAATCGTGTGAGTGCACAGTGCACACCCTCTCTCTCTCTTTTCTGGCAGTTTTTACATTTGCCAATTGTAAATTGCTGGTTGGCAACAAACCTTTGGAGCATTATTATCTGTCATTAGAGCGTATCTTTCATTGATGTTCGTTTCTGAAATTTCCAGAATCGTGAAGATTTTGCTGCAAATAAAAAGCAGAACAGTGTGGACGACAGGGTCCAAACGCTCACCAAGCCCTAAAAACCGTCTCTAAAACCCTCCGGATCTCAGTAGAACTCTTCGGCTCCACTGTGGCGGATTACGTCCTTTTCCAGCAACGGGCCAAAACCGAAGTAGAGAGACTTATCGATTCATGAACGGTATTACCCGCCGGTTCCGAAAACGCCGGTCGTGAACTCACGATCTGGACGTAAAATAATTGTTGGAGCCTTTCAACTGGCAGTCCCGGTTTCTGGTCGTATGGTTATAATGTCGGTGAGTTGTATTCACCGGTTCTATGTAGGAACCGGGGATCTCGATCATGAACGCTCCATCTGCAAGTAAACATTATTGTTGGCGGCCGCACTCAGGGGGTAATTCAACCGGCTGTTCCGGTTTCCGGCATCTCTCGTGCCATGGGCTGGACGATTTGTACCCGCAGGTTCTAACTAGGAACCGGGGATCGGCGACTCGTGAACTCAGCATCCGAGAGGGGTAAAATAATTGTTGGTGCTTGTGCTCGAGGATGGTGGAACTGGCTGTTCCGGTTTCCGGTGCTCGCCCCGGCGACCGGCAGCTTCGGTTCCTGCATGCACTCCACCCACTCCCAACGTAGGCGTGACTGCGGAGGATCGGTCATCTGGTTAACAGCCCACGTACTCTCATTCCATTCGACAATGAGGTGTCAAGATCTGACTCCTGCGATATTACTGGTAAGAGAGGTGACGAGAAAGTTAGCCCCTCAACTGTTGAAGGCCCGAAGACAGCAGGCTTTGTTGCGAGAGAAGAAGAGGAAGAGTGCGTTGCTGCCGCGCACGTTGTAACATTTTTTTTCTTCCTTTCTCTCCGCTGCTCAGATCTGATCTGCTCGTGTTTGACATGAAATAGGAGCCGGTCCTTGGACGTCTTCTGTTTGTATTACTCCATTTTGGTTTTTTCTTCGTATCGTGGTTGCGGTTTTTATCGAAGACCATTCCTTTTTTCTTTCCTTCGGTGCAACAAGGAAAGAGAACCTGAACCTATCTACCTTTCTGATTGCTTTTCTCTGCGTGTGTGCGTTCGTGTGTTTTTCTTTGCGGGAGAGAGTTTTGTATTTGCAGGAAAGAGGAGAAAGATCTGTGATTTGATGAGATCGGGTCTGTGCGGCTGCACGAGTATTTTTTTGCTTTTTCGGTGAAGAGGTCGGCTCGGGAGGGGGGAAAAAACAACGCCTTGATCACGGGAGATGGCGACTATGAGAGATTTGCAATGATGATGTGTTAGGAGCTACGCCTCCCTCCAGACGCCGGTTTTTTTCCCGTTTTGTTTTGGTGTGAAAGCGCGGCATTGGTTTTCGGGCAGAAACGGAGAGAGAGATAGAGAGATGGCTTTCAATGTCGCGAAAGGTAGCACCACTCCCGCCACAAAAGCGGATAGGAAAGCTTTATTGGATGTCGGGGCATGGCTATTCAATGTCACGACCTCGGTTGGCATCATCATGGTCAACAAGCAGCTGATGGCCAACTATGACTTCCGCTTTGGTACGCCGTTCTCTTCCTCCTTTTCTTACTGCTGAGAGTTTCCTGCCTGCCTGCCTGATTTCTTTCGGAGACGTTTTGAAGAAGACGGATCCACAAAGGAGAAAATACATATATATGTATATCACGCTGAAAAGAATCCTCTTACGGTTTTGCCTTTCTTGGCCGCCTATTTTGTTTGCAGCCACGACATTAACAGGTTTGCACTTTGTAATGACAACACTGATGACCGTCGGGCTCCGATGCATGGGCTACATCCAGCCATCGCATCTTCCGTTCCTGGATCTCGTCAAATTTGCCCTGTGTGCAAATTTCTCGATCGTGGGAATGAATGTCAGCCTGATGTGGAACTCTGTTGGATTCTATCAGGTACTATGAATGCTTTTGCTTTTTCCTTATATGCTCATTCTTCTGCTCTGTTTTGAGCGGAGCTTCTTCCAGCAGCCTTCTCTGCTGTATGGTGGTGGTTAATTTCCCTGTGCTCTTGGTCAATGTGTTTATGATGCAGATTGCAAAGCTGAGTATGATCCCAGTCTCATGCTTGTTCGAAGTCTTGTTTGATAGCATAGGCTATTCAAGGGACACAAAACTGAGCATCATGGTGGTGCTGGTGGGAGTGGCCGTCTGCACAGTGAGTGATGTGAGTGTCAACGCCAAGGGTTTTGTGGCTGCAGTGGTTGCAGTGTGGAGCACTGCACTCCAACAGTATGTAAGTCACTGTCCTAGATCCAACACTCATAAATTGGTGAAGCAGAGGAAAAGTACTTGTATAAGCTTTGACTGTCATAAACACACCAGCAGTAACACTAAGTCTTTGTGTAACTCCTTACATCAGTTGTAGTCCACATTGACCAGTGGTCCAATGTCATATGTTTATTTCCCAGTTGGTTTGAATTGTGGAAGTGGTGATCTTTGTCAGTGCAATGAGAAATTTGTACTTCTGTATGAGTCTTTTGATTTGATCTGATAAGGCCAGGTGTACTAGGCATTATTGTTACCTGGTTGCAGATTTTTTGACCTCCATATTGGTTTTCCGTGATTGTGATATGAAAAGATTATGAAGTCTAGATTGGTCACAACTTGATTGATTCACTGGAAATCTCATAGGTATCTGGATTTTTGGTCTGTATTTCTGTACTGCATGCAGTTGTTTAACTAGATGCAGCATCTTTTTCCACTTGAATGGAGAGAACATCAAGAGGAGTGATTCATCTCCTAGCTGCTTTGCCTGCAAACGACCAGATCCCACCTTAGAAATGTCCCAACCCTAAGGGGTATTTTCTGGAAATTTCAGATACCTACATTTGGCCATTATTCTATATACATGAGAGCAATTGTGCATGGTTGGATACTGATATAGCATGGTTCCAGTAGAAGTGTAGCATATCTGTCAGATCTACAAAATAGAGTAGTCTACTTTGCCAAGGTTGCACATGACATGTTCATGCAGTCAAAAATGTCACAAAATGTTGTGTGCTAAGCAATGGGAACTCATCATTAATCATATTGTGACATCTAACTGACACTCAACCTGATGTGTGGTTGGATTTTTTTTTGCAGTATGTGCACAATCTTCAGAAGAAGTACTCATTGGGCTCCTTTGACCTTCTTGGTCACACTGCTCCTGTACAAGCTGCTTCCCTAATTATAGCTGGACCCTTTATTGATTATTGGTTGTCAGATCTGCGAGTTGACCATTATGCTTATAGTTACACAGCAGTTGTAAGTACCACCAACTGTCTTTTTTTCCATTCTGGGTGTACACAGCTTTAAAATTCCATTCTGTCTGGAAACCATAAATTCTGCTTTTTCTTCTCTGCTTCATTTAGACATTTTGGTAACATGATCAATGTTGGATGTGCAGTTTTTCATCATCCTCTCCTGTTTGATTGCGGTAGGCGTGAATTTGAGCCAGTTCATATGCATTGGCCGTTTCAGTGCTGTCTCCTTCCAGGTGCTGGGCCACATGAAGACAGTTTTGGTGCTGATCTTAGGGTTTTTCCTCTTTGGTCGACAAGGCTTGAGTGTGCAGGTTGTCTTGGGTATGCTGTTAGCAGTTTGTGGAATGATTTGGTATGGCAATGCCTCATCAAAGCCTGGTGGCAAAGAGAAGCGGGTGTACACTCTTGTAAGTGACAAAGTGCCCAAGAGTATAGATGATGAAGAGCTTGGTGTCAAGACCTAAATGTAGAAGATCTCTTCTGTTCACAGACTGCTACCAAAGGAAGTTTTGAGAGAACCAGCTTCACAACTTTCTCCAATTCCTCTGCAAGTTCAGAACTACAAGGCATAGCCACTTTTAAAAAGTTTGTAGGACTACCAATACCCTATTCTCTTCTTCATGCAGAAGATTAGAGAGAGGGTTAGCTCATTTTCTTGAGATCCTGATTGAAAGGTTTGCAAGATGGCTCATGATGGTTCATATTTAGAAATCATATAGTGTAAGTTATATCACTTGATGTGGAGCATAGAATGACTACAGAATTAATTATTACAGAAACTCTATTGAAATCCCTGGCTGTAGAAATAAATGAGGCTGGGAAAAAGAGAGGAGGGGAATAGGTGGGGGTGTGTTCTGGGGTCTGGGTTGGAGGTGGGACACTCTAGAGGATAAATAACTGGGATTCTTTTGATTCTTACATTTCTGCTATCCATGAATACCATCCATGAACTTCAGTGCTGCTTGTTCCTATCTCCCAATATGCTCCTGCTTTGTAATCATTTTGGGGGGATGGTGATCTTGTTCTTGTTTCAGCCTGGATTTGTTGTCGTCTTTTCCCCCTTCATTTGATTGAACAAGGCAAGAGTATCTAATTTGCTTTTGCTTTGCAAAAATTGCATGGGAGAAGGTATCATTTATTTTGCAGTAGTATCAGAAAGCATCACTTGTTCATTTTTATATTCAGTTTCAGTGTTTTCCTTCACCTCCCTTTTTCCATTGTCCATTCTTGTACATTTGTTGTTAATGATTGCTTGGGCCTCAGTTTGTTGTGTCAGTTTTATAGTCCAGCCACTGCACTGATTGCATCAAGATATTCAATGATTGTTATGTTCATTCTGCAAAAACCTACATGAATACATGTCAAATCAAAAGACACTAAATGCACAAAAAATTGTGCATTCAATGATGAGCTCTCATTGTGAGGGAGACAACTGAATGATGTAGTTTTCATTTGGTACCACATTTAGAGGAATGTTCAGCAGATGTTACTACTGTGAAATATAACCTCATTCATTTATTAGGAACTTCATGTTGAAATTATTCCCAATAAACATCTACTGTTGAACTGTTGCTGGCTTGAACTTTGATCTTGGACACCAAGTGCAATAGCCACCAGGTAAGCCTCTTGTTCTATTTTTTGGCAGTCTGAGTTTCAGCATTACTGCGGTAGCCAAACCCCATGCCCTGTGAGTAAAATCTTGATCAATTTCAATATCCATTTCTATGTTGAAATAATGGGTGCTGCAAGCGTGGTTTCAATAGATGCTTTTCAATATACATATTTTAGGTTATCAGTAGTCACAAATAAAATGAATTGGTTGTGAAGAAAAAGAGATACCATGCATCAAAAGTCAGTGCAACATGGAAGCAAGTAAGAAAGATGTGAATTTGGGTGGTGCAGAAACCATGTGGTTTTTTGACTTTTTGATCATGTACCCCAATGCCCATTTTGAAGGAGGAAGGGGCACTAATCATTCAACAAGTGTACTTGATTCAAACCCTTTTTGATGATTGCAATGAAATAAATTATAATAGATCAAATGGAAACCTAAACAAACAAGCGTTCGAAGTTTTTTTTGCTAGAGTTAAAAAACTGGTTCATTGTTAATTGATGATATACACAAAACAATGTTTGCTTTTTTGTGACTTTGTTTCTTCGTGTGGATTTGTTCAAGCTATTGTGTTGTTGTGAATAACAATAAACCCTAAACCACCCAAAGTGTGAAATGAACATAATATCTCCATGCTATTAGCATTTTTAATTTGGTATTTTGTTAATTATCAAAATATTCATTCAGGAAAGTTTTTTTTTTGGTTGGAATCTCAAAGGCTGGTGGTCGAATGTTTTGAGTAATAGTTGTGTAAGTAAAAATGTTGTAAATTAAATAATGAAAGCACCCCTGGGTAGAGAAATTACTATATAGATGGGGTGACGTCTAAAGAAAACAATGTTACACGGACACATAAGGCCCCACCTCCAAAAGAAATGGCAACTTCTTTGTTGGTGTCAGGAAAAGAGGTGTTCAATAATGTGGGGAGTTTTCTCTTGCGTTCATTTTCTAAGGCAATTTCAAAGTTGGACTCTAATGGTACTTCTATAGACCAGACATCCCAAGTCATAGCTTCAAAGGACTCCATGGAATGCTTTATTGGGCCCTGCCCCCACAGGGACATGGACAGGGATTGTTGCATTGGATCCAAGTTTTGTAAGTTTTATTTTTATTAGAACCAGTTTCACATTAAGTGAACTGCTTTATTTGGTGAAAATGTTTAGATTGTTTAGATTGAAACGAATTTTTTATGTTCAGAGTGTGAACACATCAGGTGAATTAAGAAGTAAATTGTAGCTTTTTTTCAAAGCATGAGAAGGTGGTGGTGGTGGTGGTGGTGGTGGTGGTGTCATTTTGAGTTTTGAAATTTGCCGTTGAGATATTGGGTCCTTGTATTGTTATCCTCTTTTGCTTTGCTCTCGTTGCGCTCATCTGCCATCCTTGGCTTGATAGGAGAGAGAGAGAGAGAGAGAGAGAGAGAGAGAGCACGCGTGCAAGGAAGGAATTGGAGCAGGAGGGAGGCAGAAGCATGGTGACGATGGCATTAGCATCATCGCGCTCTACTGCAGCAGCAGCAACAATAATGACAGCTTCATTTACCTGCAGCAGAGGCCAGCACATATTCCACCGTGTCTCGGTTTTCCTTCCATCCTCAGGTGGTTCAGCAACCTTGGCCGTCTCTTGTGGACTTAGCAACAAGGTGTGAGTTCCTAACTCTCCGCATTTCTTGACGAAATTTGATGATTCCAGGCCTCCTTCTCTCTCCATCCTTGGGTCTTAGGTACGTTTTCTTGGATAACTTTTTGCATCTGGGCAGTCCACCAACATAGATGCAAATCATTGGCAACATTCAAACTACCAAAACAATATATTCTAGAAATCATGAACAGTTAGTTGATTTGATGACATGAATTTCTTCCTGCAGATCATACAATTGTAGCTATTGTTATCCTTGCTTGTTGGAGGAGGTGTACTGCGAGTATACCCGCCTAGATGCAAAACTCTGGCAAATGTTTGTACTAGAGAAATCATGTGCAGTTAGTTGAAATTCACAACATTAATTTGTTCCTCAAGATCACACAACTGTACCTATTGTTATCCCTTCCTGTTGGAGTACTGAGACTCCACCACCCAGATGCAAGCCGTTGGCAATGCTGTTTGAACTGCAAAAATATTGTAGTGTAGAAATGATGAACAGTTAGTTGAAATTGATAACATGAATTTCTTCCTGAAGATCACAACTGTGGCTAGTGTTATTCCTGCCTCTCAACATATACATAAGTCTGGGCCTAATATTGTCAAATTTGACTACACGGCTCGGTGTCTTGTATGTATCCACAACTTAACTTCAATTAGACAGCCCTGATGTTGCTTCCCACGTTCATTGGCACCTTCCTCCTTGTCCTCCTCCTCCCACCAAGCTTGGGTCAATAAATAAAAATGCAGATTCAACCCCATAGACATGACTTAAGGTAACTATGTCCAAGTTTTTGCACATCATCTAGGTTGAAGTGAGCACACCTGAAATGAAAGGCATATGACAATATCAAGAATGCAGAAATGTTTTCCAGACCCAACAGTAATAATGTCAGTTGATTATGAAAATTATTGTTGGAGATCGATGATGGGGATCCAATTTGACCCTCTACTTTCTTCCATGAATTCAAAGCCAAATTAAGAAATTGAACATATAAATAACACAACAACAACCCATATTCAAAAAAGAGCATAATTCCTTTTAGCTAAATAAGTAATTGTGACATTAATACAAATGCCATTAAAGTTAAATTTGATTCACAAATTTGGTTTTCAAAATGCATATTGATTAAATTATCATAATTGAAAAACAACTTGTGGGCCTATTTGTTTGTGATTTGCATCATTGATCGCCATTGGCAACATTGGTAGCATGAAGCAACTTGAACCCCAACGCTTAAGTTCAATTTAATCTAGAAATTAAAATATAATTGAATTATGTTAATGTTTCTACATTATCAATTACATTTTTAATTTCATGAAACTGATATTCCACAATGATAATGTCATGAGTGAATTCTCAAAATTGGAAAAGAACTTATTTCTATTTCTTTAATAACTTTCATAATTTTTCATAATTGATAGTGCAAAACAATGGGGACCCCAATGTAAATAGCTCCCAACAAGGGGTCCCCAACAAAATCATCCTATGTCCTTGGTAATTTTCAAGTATAGAACATAAAATAAAATAAACCGATATCACAAACATATATTAAAATAGAAAAGAGAATTCAATCAAAATCATGTGTCATCTTGGTATGAGACAGTAATCTTGTTTATAATGAGTGATTACCTTCAAATCCTTTTGAAATGGTATTCACATCTAGGGGAAGAAATATAAAAATAAGTAAAGAAAACAACAAAAAACAAAGAGGGTTAGGGATCTGTATCATCCATAGATTCCCATAATGCCTTTTCTTGGAAAGTTCTAGGTGGCAAAGTGCCCATTTACCTTGTCCTTATATGGTCTTTTAAACAATACTATTGTCATACAAAAAGACTATTTAAACACACACACAAGCATGTTTTAGATTTTTCCACATAAAAAAGCCACACATATTTTGATTACAATAAAATCTCAAAGTATGACATATTTTGGTATGAAATTTGTTATCCTTCCCAATTTTTTTATCATTTGCATAGTTGACCATCAATATGCATAAATTTTCTTTTTCAAATTTGAAATTTTAACCATGGTAGTGACATAATTATGAAAAACTGGTTTCATGAAGAAAATAATAAGTCACATTACATTAATGTAGCAATAAAATTTTAGCTTAACTTGGGTTTCTCATAATTGCTTCATGGTACCAATGATCAATTGCATATTTCATGATCATCATTGGTAGCTTGAATCCCAAGTTTAGTAGTTTTGCATCCAAACTTTAACTAATGCTTTATTACCAATGCTTTTGCTACTTCAAATATCTTTAAAAAGTTTTGATTTTTTTTAAAAATGACATTTATGAAAAAAAATTTAATACACATTTACATGTGATAGTATAATTCAACATATTTTTGGTTCATAATATTTTTAAAAATAATTATTAGCTTGTAAAATTTTAAATGATTTTTATATGACCAATCATGTTATGTCACTAAAAGAAAATTTGTCATTTGTAATCAAATTTTTGCAATTAAAAAAGTCGTTAATTACAATTAATATTTTTTAATTACAAAAGTTGCAAACAACAATTTTTTTAGTGTGTCATGTCAAGTTGATTAACTAATCCATTCCTTATAAAAACTTTGACTTTGTGGTGCTTTTGGTTCTTAATAATGTGAATCACTCTTTAGATAAAGTAACTTTAGATTTCATAAGTCATCCTTTTCAATGATGGTTTCAAATTGAAATTTGTTTATCTAGTTTTAAAGTAAAATGGAGTGCAAATGTCTTTCCAAAGTTTTGTTTTTCAACAATATAGCCATGAAATTTTTTTCAAAACCTTTTACACCAATTTGCATCCTATTTCTCTTCAATTGAATTTGAATTGCATTGAATCTAAATCTAATTAAAGGTGATTTGAGTTGATTTCATTGAATTCATTGGATGTTGAATGTCATTCAATGTATTTGAATTAAATTTAAGAATTTCAATTCAATTCAATTCAATTTAAGAATTTGTACCCAATTTAGTTCAAATTTCATTTCATTTCATTTCA
>Ga0116228_10002432_pt1 | contig 16118 bp, 13 predicted proteins | sample S1TSphfallax_2_FD_89694 | JGI IMG/M metagenome (GOLD analysis project Ga0116228, IMG submission 89694) | Host-associated microbial communities from peat moss isolated from Minnesota, USA - S1T2_Fc - Sphagnum fallax MG | ecosystem: Host-associated > Plants > Peat moss > Unclassified | place...
ATATCATTTGGATTTTTAGGGTTATGCTTTATGATTTAATGTATAGGAATTTGGTTCATATATTTTAGAACCTAAGGTTTATACTCTAAACTTTGCTCATTGTATTGGTTTTTGATCTTATCACTAGTTTAAATCTATACCATAATTATGAATCTTCTTTATTTCCATATGTTCCATAGTTGTTAAAGTTTAATATTTTCTAACCCACTTTTGTATGAGTTATGATCTTTTAGGGTTGCATTTTCAATTGGGACTACAAACTTTGGTGGAATGTTGTCATATTTTATTCCTAAAGGTATGCATTTGTTTCTTGTTATTTTATTTTTGTTTTGTTTATATTTTCACAATTCAACTTCTTTTCATTTCCTAGTTATTGGATATAGAAAAGGTGTCAAATTTCATTAAATATACAACCATAAATAAAGGTTTTATACCTTTACATGGATATTTCATATTCAATATCTCTTTGTAGTTTGATTTTTTCATAAGCATTATGTGAATAATGCATTGAATCCCCACCACCGGCGTGGGTTTTATGGCCCAAGGTAAGTATTGCATTTTGCACCTCTCAAATAGTGTGCATTAATTATCATTATGTGGGTATTGCATTTTGCACCTCTCAAATAGTGTGCATTATCATTATGTGGGTATTGCCAAAGTTTGTTTTAGTATATGGGTTCATAATGTCATGTATGTATTGCATTTTGGGTTTTTGTTCAATGATGAATGTTTATAGAATTATAAATTATCTTGGTGCAAAAATTTGTCCTACTTCTTTTAATCATGGGAAGGGTTCCAAAGTCCCATTCCATTCACGCCCAACACCCCACCAAGTCCCCTTTCTCAAACAAGGATTTGGTGTGGAGGTCCAGGATACGCCATGGAGGGCAAAATAAAGTGACCATTCAATTTGCTTATGTTCCATATGCTCACATCTCGAAATTCTTGGAAGGTGAACGAGGGGATACAAACACCCCCGTGGAATGGAATGTTTACAAAAACTTTCCAAGCCAAACAGATGTCAAGCAACCAACTATCAAGAACCACCTCGGGCATACATGGTAAACATTTGTGGCATTAACCTTTTTTATTTCTTTAATTCATATACCAAAGATGTAATCATTTACATTTTGAAAGTTTTTTGGTCTAGGTATCAATGCGGATATGGAATAGATGACTATCAAGAAAATTCAATCCATACTCGATCTATTAAATGAGGATGCCTAACATCATTCTTAATCAAACGTCTATACAGACGACCTGATGTTGTTGAGACCATAATTTATCATAAGGCATATACACGAACTGATGGGTCATTCGCACATGGTGAGCATGACTCAGAATCCATTTCTCGTATGTTTTGTTATGTTCCACGCATGTCACAAGCATTGAAGGACCACATATGTGCCCAACTAAGCTTAAGTTACACAACTAAGCAAATGTATGACAAGCATAAAGCAATTTGGTGTGAACGTGTGAATATGGGTCAAAGCATGACATGAAATGATTTCATTCAGCTTGAAAACATTGCATATTTGGATTGCAAACGTAAGAAAGGGAGTTGGCATCTACACACCAACCCTGCAATTTCAATTCGGTCTTGGGCTCTCCAACATCTGGAACATGTGTTCTTTTTACAAGATGTTGGTGAAATCAATGGGACTCAAGTCCCATTCACCATAGGTATTCAAATAGCAACTAAATGTGAATCCATGTTATCATATGGTCACAATGGTGCCATTTCTATGGATGCCACATTTGGCACAAATGACATGAAATTTCATTTATTCACCTTGATGGGGTTTGATGATCATCGCATGGGTGTCCCTTTAGCCTGGATCATTACAAGTAGGCAAATTGTTCAAGATTTGATCGAATGGTTGAAACCATTAAAAAATAAGATGTTATCACCCATGCCACATTGGAAACCATCATATTTTTTCGTTGATGATGCACTTCAAGAAATGAAAGCATTACGGTTAGTTCTATACCTAATACCCATATTCTATTTATTTATTTAGATGTTGTTTGATATCTTTCATAATTTTTTTGATTATTTCAAATGCATTTTATGTTCTACTAACCCCATCCACTCATGGAAATTTTATTGCATGTGTCTTTATTAAGGTCGTACGAGGTATGGACAAGGTTCCCATCTACTTTTGTTGTTGGCATGTTCTCAAAGCATGGTGCTTACGTGGTATTGAAAAAATCAAAGATGTGGAATTGTGGGGTGGAATCCTCCAAGACCTTCATGATGTGATGTACATGTCCATCAATCATGGAGAAACAATTGATGACTTCGAAGAGCGTGGGAGGGTTGATGTGAAAGAATGCCTTCATAAACATAGGCTTGGTGATGCATTCTAGATTTATTACCATCAGTTTGGTAAGTGATAATATTTATCATGGTTTAGTATTCAAAATTGTTTTGTAATAATGTTATTCATCCTTGTGCATTGTGTTTATGTTTGTAAAATTATGGATGGTGGGTGTTCGATGAGTGCCCCATTCCAACCAAGACACTTAAACGAACATTAAATCATATCATGGTGCATTGAAATGTTGGCTTGCTCTTGACACGAAAGGCTTTAGAGGGCATAGGATTAATTGGTTGGTGTGGCGATTAACAACATCCATTGCACACCACTACATGCACACATTGGAAATGAGAAAAAAAGGGTTTCATGAAAAACAAGGTTATGGAGGCCATTATTACACGAAGTGTGGAAAAGGCAGCCCTTATTCCACTGACCTGTGTGTACTAACAGCCCTTGAGAGTGATGGAACTTGGGGCGTACCGAACCAACGCCTTCCCAATATTATTTACATAGTGAAATTCCCATTCACTGAAATATTTTGTTCCACATGTGAATGGGCATTGCGAGGGAACATGTGTAAACACCAAATTGTGGTCATTTTCACATGCACGGACATTCATTACTGTGGAACATGCTATGGATCACATCGTGGAGGGTTGGGTCACATGTTTGTGGACCCACCATATGTTCCAGATGATATGGAGTCCAATGACGATGACGAAGATGAACATTTTGAAGGTGATGATGGGATCATGGAATTTGATGTGCTCATGAACATGGAGCAAAATGATCTCCCTATGGGTGCCATTGTAATGTACCATATCATTATCTACAATCCCATGTTTAGTTTGGTATGAAATTATTGCATTTGCAACCTTTACTACATGACGAATAATGTAAAGATGGCAAAATTACATCTCAACCTAAATTGCATTTGCAATGAACTTTTCGTTTGTTATGCCTTAAATCCTACAAATACCCAAAAACCACCAAATTAAACCTTAACACCACTAGAGAATAAGGCAATGGTAACAAATTATCGTTGCCTTCTTCGTTGGAACACCACCACAAAAGATGACAATGCATTGCCACATTGTCATCTTTTTCTTCTCAAACAAAAAAAGGTGATGACACTTGTTGTTGTTAGTTTTTTTATTACAACAACACCATAGAAGAAGAGGATAACACATTACAATCGTCTTTTTTTTTAACACAAAGAAGAAGGCAACGATAATAATTTGTCGTTACCTTCTTCGATTCAACACCACTAACGAAGAAGGTGATGGGAGCAAGCTATTATCGTTTTCTTCACTAGAACACCACCATAGAAGAAGACGGTGATGTGTTGCCACGCTATCGTCTTTTTCTTCTTTTTAAACACAGAGAAGAAGGCGACGATAGCTTGTTGCTGTTCCCTTTGTCACTGCAATAACACCGCAAAAGAAGGCCACAACAATGATGAGGCATTGTCGTTGTCTTCTTCTTCTTTGCAACACCACACAAAAAAAGACAATGGCACGTTGTCGTCATCTTCTTCTTCTCAAACACAAAGAAGACAAGATACACAAGAAAACAACAAAAAAAACCAAGAGAAGGGAGGGAGCTTACCTTTAAGCTCCCATTCTACCCTCTCACTTTTTGCTTTCACTTCTACCTTCCTGCTTCTGCCCTTTCGTTTCAAGCACTTTCTCTTGGCTGCCACTTTTGCCCTCCCACTTCTGGCTCGTAGTTTTGCCCTTTCTCTTCTGCCCTCTCATTTCAAGCTCTCCCAAGCTTTAACAATGGAGTGAGCGCAAAATGAGGTGAAGTGGTAGGTAGGAGGGGGAAGGTAGGTAGGTAGGAGGGAGGTAGGAGGGGAAATTTTGGGATGGCAGTAAGCTTGTCGTTGCCTTCTTCACAACAAAAAACAAGAGAAGAAAAAAAGGCAATGACACATTTTTGTAGTCACCTTCTTTGCTTCAAATAAAAAATAAATGAAAGAACAAGACAATGGCATCTTCTTTTTTTCAAGCAAAAGAAAAAAAACATAGAAAAAAAAATCATAGAAAAGAAAAACAATTGCATAGTAGGGAAGGAGATTACCTTTCCTTTGGGATGAAGTGCTCCTCTTGCCTTCTCTCCACGTTCCTTCAACATTGAGCTTTCCACCTTCCTCAAGCCTTGCGTTTCACGTCTCCTCAAAGCTCTGTGCTACTTAAACTTGAAAGCTCTCTCAAGCTCTAGAGATGGAGTGAACGGGAAATGAGGTGAGGGAGGTAGGAGGGGGGAGGTAGGTAGGAGGGGAAAATTTTGGGGTAGAAAAGGGGGCTGAAAAATCCCTGGGCAGGCGAAGAGGATGTGTTTTTGGTTCATCCCCAAAATGGCTTGAGTGGCCTCATCCTGAACTAGTGCACTAGTGGCTGTTATTTCACTTTAGCTAACATGTTGCATTTCCTACCTCTCATGGAAGTACATTAATGGTCATGGACAAGTGCCTAACACCACAAACGCCAATAAATGTAATGGAAGGGAAATTGCATTTCATGGGTCACAAGTTCCAAACCGCATTTCTTATGATGGGTGAAAATTAGTGTTGAGTCTTCACAAGATAAACCACAACAATACATTGAATATAATGTACCATCCCTTTTTTTGAATGATTCTTGTTTTGTAAAGAACGTTTTTATCTACCATGTAAAGAATGTAAGACTTAGGCTCGCTTTATAGTAGCAATCAAACTTGGTGCCAACTTTGAGCTTTTTAAGCTTATTGTTTGGCCCCAAGTTAATAATAATTGCTACAACATTGACCTTCAAAATATTAACAAACACTGGAACATTGGTTTTAAGGGTTACAAACTAGCTTCCCAAATTCCATGGTGTCTTTTTTTTAACCTTAGGGACAATACAAGGCCATAAAGTTCAACATTTATTAGTAGCTTGGGGCAAATTGAAAATATTTTTTCTATTTCACCCTTGAGTCTTAGTGTAAAGCCCTTGGGACTAATTTCAACTTTTGCACCAATAGGAATGTTTGATTTGGGTTCAACATTGGCCCTGACTATTAGTGTAAAAAAGGCCTAAATCACATTATGCATTGTTGGTGCCCCTAAACTCGATCCTTTAAGTTTGTATGCATCTTGGTCAACGTCCATAAATTATGTTGGATATTAGCTTTGAAAAACAGGGTTGACATGATTAGCAAGAGTTAGTTTTGCAAGCAACAAAAGGGTTGGAGTGAATTAGCAGCCACCAATCCACAAGTTCAGGATGAAGCCATTCAAACCATTTTGGGGATGAACCAAAAACGTAACCTCTTCCCTTGCCTAGGGATATTTTAGCCCCCTTCTCTACCCCAAAATTTTCCCCTCCTACCTACCTTTCCCCCCCTCCTACCGCCCTCACCTCATTTCCCGTTCACTCTATCTCTAGAGCTCAAGAGAGCTCCCAAGCTTAAGTAGGACAAAGCTTTGAGGAGACATGAGACACAAGGCTTTAGGAAAGTGGAGAGCTCAACGTTGAAGGAACGTGGAGAGGAGAAGGCAAGAGGAGCGCTTCATCCCAAATGTAAAAACAAGAAAAGAAAGGTAAGCTCCCTCCCTTCCCTGCATTTTTTTTCTTTTCTATGGTTTTTTTAAATCTTTGTGTGTTCTTTTCTTTTCTTCTATTTGAAAAGAAGAAAACGCCATCATTTTCTTCTTTCATTATTTTGTTTCTATTTGAAGTGAAAAAAACAACAACACAAGTGTTCCATTGCCTTTTTTTTCTTCTATTTTTTGTTGCGAATAAAATTATCGTCGTCCCAAAATTTTCCCCTCCTACCTACCTCCCCTTCCTGTCTTTTTGTGCTATTATTGTAGTAAAGAAGGCGACGACAATAAGCTATCGTCACCTTCTTCTCTATGTTTGAGAAGAAGAAGAAGGCGACAACAACTTATTGCCATCACCTTCTTTTCTAGTGGTGTTGCAATGAAGGAGGCAACAACAACTTAGTGTCGTTGCCTTCTTTTTTGTGTTTGAAAGAAGAAGACGATGGCAATGCAATGTCATCTTTTTTTATGGTGGTGTTGCAGAGAAGAAGACGGCGACAATAGGAGTTGAAGTCGCCTTCTTCTGTGGTGAGTGTTGTAGAGAAGAAGAAGGTGATAAGAGTTGTTGTCGCCTTTTTGTGGTTGGTGTTGTAGAAAAGAAGGCAACGGCAATTGTCGTCACCTTCTTCTAGGGGGGGTGTTGCAGAAAAGAAGAAGAAGGTGATAACAACTACCATTGCCTTCTTTTGTAGCGGGTGTTGTAGAGAAAAAAAGATTGATGACAGCTATTGTCACCTTCTTTTGTGGCGTGTGTTGCAGAGAAAAAGAAGGCAATGACAATTGTTGTCACCTTCTTTTGTGGCAGGTGTTGCAAAGAAGAAGAAAGTAACGACAACTACAATTGCCTTCTTTTGTTGTGGGTGTTGTAAAGAAGAAGAAAGCGACGATAGCAACTGTTATTACCTTCTTCTATGATGGTGTTGCAGAAAAAAAGAAAGTGACAACAAGAGCTGTTGATGTTGCCTTCTTCTTTGCCCTCTTATGTGGTGGTGTTGTAATGATGAAGGCAATGGCACCTTACTCTCGACACCTTCTTCTCTATGTTTGAAATGAAAAAGAAGACGATGACAACTTCCGTCACCTTTTTCGATGGCTTTGTTGCAAAAAAAGGTGATGACAACTGTCATAGCCTTTTTCAATGGTTTTAAATAATTAGTGACTCTAAAACAAAGGTTCTAAAAATTATAAGGTATTAGTTATTTACTTGTGCAATAATTATGTGTTTGATCATCTACAAGCTTATAATATGTTTACTAAGTACGTATGTCTATCTTCTAGTTTTTTTCCCTTTTAATTTTTTTAAAAGTTTGAAATTATATATTATTAAATAATTATATGGTGTTCATGAAATAGATTTTTAATCACATCTATTCCTACCCATGAAGACTTTTAGTCATGTAGTCATATCCATGGTTACAAAAATATGACTAGGCACAAAAATATGCCATATATGATTATATGATTAAAAATGGTCGATACTCATATTTTTCAGTCATAAATCTTAAGTTTTGGCATGGTGTATCTTAGTTTAAAAATTTATATATCATTTCACCTTGTGGTCACCAAGTATAACAAAGTAGATTATTGGTTTGAAAAGCAAAGAATTAAAGGTCCAAATTTTAACCTCACCTACAAACAAAATTATCAAAAATTCACACATTTAAAGACACCAATGCCATAAATGAATAAGAATCAATAAATTTTTATTAATTATGAATACTCAAAAATAATTATGGATAATTTGGTCTATAATTAAATTCATTAAATAACACAAAATAGAATATTCATAAAAATTAACATAAGAACACAAGTACAATCATGATTTAAATGAAAAAAAACACATAAAAAAGAAAAAATATTTTATTAACGTCACCAAAATATTTCACAAATTATTAAATGCATTAACAACCTCAATATTCACTTTCGCTCGAGAAGAACAACTATTAGGAATAGTAATTTGACTTTTGTTTGTCATAGTTTTTCACGAAGGAAAAAATAAAAGAACAACTAAAATCTTGAACCATTGTTCCACATTTGCCAAATTACATTTCCACTTATTGTTCCAAAAATCTTCATATAAATGCCATTCATCCAAATTTGACCCTTTCTTCATTGGAACCCACCATTGAACCTTCACCATTTTGAAGAATTCATTTTTGATCATCCTTCACAACATCATTATATGTTCTTCCAATCCAAATAGGGATAACGAAAAGATCATGATGCTTCACAAGAACAAAATCTTCAATGTTGAGATCTTTAAATGGGGTGTATGCAAGAATTGGTTTCAAGTTCTTGGGCCCATAATAAAGATGAATGATTGGGTCTTTTGAATCAACAATCAGCTTTATGGATGGTAACTTAGCTCTCACATAATTCAACTTCTAATTACTAGAAGGTCAAAAGCCTTCTAGAAGAGTGGATCTACAACCTCACTTGCAACTTGCTTTGTATAACATGTATGTTGATCTAAAGAAGCCAATGATCTTGTACCATGTTGTTTCATAGAGTTTATTTCCTAAATCGTAATAAACTTTTGTTGCTTCATGTCTGATCTCATATGCAACCTTTTTAGAATATCCATGCCATACGTTCTATGATCTTCCAAGGACAAACCCCAAAACTTTTCTCTCAATAACATCTTCTCACGAAGAAAGTGTTGACAACAATTTTATGCATGCAACATAATGTGGAGTTCACATTTTGAATTAGGTGAATGCATGGTACAATGGCTCAAAAGCAACAAAAAATACACTCCTTATAAATCCATACAAGATTATTTAAAATGATTCAAATGGACATGGTTATTACTTTTAAAAAATTAGTATTCTAATATTTGAATAATACATGTTCAATCACCTACAAACCTTCCCAAATCTATGTGAAAATTGGTATTTAATGTAGTTGATGTCATTTTTTGATTTAGAAGTCCTAAAAAAAAAACCCATCAAGTTCAAAGGAATAATGCCCCATCTAAACTTTCAAAAAATATATTTTTGGAATTGTTTTTGAAAAAAATTAAAAAATTGCAACTCATATGGACTTATGAAAATATCCAATCAAATTTTAACCATTCAAATGTCCTTAACTATTAAACGATTAAGGTTTTCAAAGAAAATATTCTTCCTATGGGTTTATCATCTTGTATTACATTACATATTAAGTCCTAACAACAAATTTGGAATATGAATTAATATAAATTTTTCCATTTTGTGATATTTCAATTAGACGATTAGTCCATATTTTTCAATTTCAAAAGTCCATTATTATTAACAAATGAATTTTTTATCAATAAATAACCACATAATTTTTTTCATGATGACGTTTTTAGTTTAGATCCAATTCCTAATAATAAATCTAAGGATATATTAATCAGCACAAGCATTTAAATAAAAGGTACCCAAGGAAAAAACACAACTTCGTCACAAAAGCAAGCCATCGTAACTTGCATCTACCCAACAAACCCCTAGGAAAGGAGCTTTTCAACCCTTGACATTAATTGATCAAAATGTCCCACACTTTGCTTCCTCTTCTAAAAGTATATTGCTTCTTCCTCACACCAATTTCCCCCTCTTCAATAATTGGTATGTTACTTTCATCGTAAGATACAAAAAAATGTTTTAAGGAATACCCATAAAAAATTATATGAACCAATGGCCATTTCCAAATTGTCATAACTACTGAAATATTATTTGAGCAATACAAAATACTCACTGCCAATTATCAAGAACTGCCTCCCTTGGGTCATAATCAATTACACAACCACTTGTAATGAACACCCTCACATTGTTGACAAGGTCACATTTCACACCTCATCAAGGAAACCTACCTTTTGATGAGATGTGAAAGTTCCTCCCATTTCCATCATTACTTTATTCCTTTTATTGTTCGCCATTTCCATCCTCATTTGTGCTTTCACTCATAGAATAAAAAAAAGCTCTTCTAAAAGTGCTTTCACTAATTGGATCATTTAGAATTATCATAGATGTATCCATCAAATTCATCTTCAAAAGTCCCATCCCTTTCATTGTTAATTTCCTCATTAATGCCAAAACCCTCAAAATGTAAGGATGAACAGAAAACTTGATCCTTATAAAACATTCTTTTCATGGGCAAACTGTTAAAACCCTCCTATAGAATTTTTTTCTCTAGTAGAAATACAAGTGCTTCTTCTAGCAAAGAAACACCCCATGTAGGCCAAAAGTAGTCATTTCCCATCAATGATCTATAATATCATGCAGCTAGAGTGGGATAGAAGAGCCCTTTGCTATTCAAATGCCTTAACCACGAATATGATGGTTACAACTACGTAGTTCTCCATTCCATTAGCACCATAGTTTGAGACCAAAATTTGGATCCTTGCACTATCCAACTCCAATTTGAACCCTACCAACCTCATTCAAATCCTAGATAAAAATTGTGTCACCAACATTGATTTCCACAGTCATGTTTTCATGGTTCTTAAAGATGGTTTACCTATTAAACACCAACATTCACAGAGTTATTAGATGAACATTACTACCATTATACCTTGGAACACAAAATTGAACAAAAAATGATGAACCCTTAAATGCATGACTTGTTCCATTATGAAGGGATTTTTTTTTTGGCTAATTCAATTGTTTGGTGACCAATTACAAAAAAATTTCAAGACTATTAGATTAAATAATATTGGATTTCAATCAACAAATTTTGAATCGTTTTTTAGAATGTTAGATTAAATAACATTGGATTTCACCCAAATACTTGGGCCTAGGAGTAGTATTAGCTAGTTGTCCATCATACGACATATTTTTGAATACATTGCGACCCAAGTGTTTTCTCAATAATAGAAATAATTGTATCAAAATAAATGACTTGTGACCACTAGAAGTGTTTTATGATGCCATCTCTTTAGATATTTGGAATAGAAAATGCTTGGTGGCTGATAGGGATTTTATTCAATTCCCTCACTCGCTTATTATTTAAATTGCTTTGAGGTCACCAACAATTTTCTATGTTCCTGCAATTGGGCTACCAATAGAACACTTGGTGGCCACTAATCATTTTCTAGATCACTGCAAAGATGCCATAAAAAAAACGCATGGTTGCCACTAAGCATTTTTTGGATCATTATAAAGATGCCATTTAGAAAAGGCTTGGTGGCTGCTAGGTGTTTTTTGAATCACTACATAGCCAACATCTAGAAAATGCCTAGCGGTTGCCAAGAGTTTTTTGGAACACTACACAAACACCATCTAAAAAATGTTTGGTAGGTGCTAGGCATTTTTTGATTACCAATTGTAACAAATGGAAGAAGACACCTTGTGGCCACCAAACGTTTTGTTTTGTTACCTTTAATGGGGCATCGAAAAAATGCCTAACAATTGCTAGGCATTTTTTGGGATTCATTTTAATTAATGACCCAAAAAACACTTAATAGCTACTAGGTGTTTTTGTCCATTCCCTTTATTGAGTTATCTAAAAAACATTTGGTGGCCACTAAGCATTTTCTACCACATCCTTCAATGGGTTATCCACAAAATGCCTAGCAATCACTAAACATTTTCATCAATTTTTGACAATTGGTTATCCAGTAAATGCATGGCAGTCGCCAAACATCTTATAATTTCCATTGCAATAGGAATCTTCTTATTGAACTAACTAAAGTAATCAAACCTTTTAAAAACTACTAAACATCCTATGAAGATTTGGTTGAACAATTTAGTAGAATATTTCAACTACAACTTTGCTATAAATATGTTGTTAATATCGTCTAGGTGGCAACAAACTATTGCTAATAGTGATCTTTATAATGAAAGATTTTTTTTCACGTTGTAAATTTGAGTTTAAGCAATACCTTCCAAGGGACAAGAACCACAAAAATGTCAGAAGAACCTTTGTTATTTTTATTTCCTAGCTGTTTTCAGTGGTTAATTACAAAATTGATGTTTGAATTACAATGAAAAAATAATAGGTTTTTTGAAATCAAGGTGAGGTTGCATCAAAAATCGTGTAGAGTAATTAGACTAAAATATGCAATGAAAGCTCTAGGATAGGAAGGATTTGAGATGATAAGAATTGTGAATTTCTAGAATAAGTGTGATGTTAATAAAGGATTGTGTAATAGTCACTTTCCTTTTCATGATGGCTTCATCTTGTTGCAGGAGGTGGGATCGAATACAAGCAATATCATTTTGGAAATAAGTGTTGTCAAACTTTGTCAATGTAGCAAGTTTTTGAGCATGCAAACCCAAGTTTTAGAATTTTCCCTCCTAGGACCCAATAAAAGCGATCACAAATGGACTTTTTGTTGGAACAACTCTTTTAGAAAAAATTAAAGGTATGAAATGGGCATTTGCAAGATGAAAATAAATAAGCTTTGTGGGTGCAAGTAATTGGAAATATACTATCATGCAAAAAAATGTGGAATTCAAAATTGATTTTCACATACACAAAAATAGAACATGTCACCACATATTATTCTATCCTATGGAATGCGCAATACTATATAAAAAAAAATGATTTATGATGGTAATTGATCGCAAGATTGATGTGAGGACTTGAGTGTTGTACCCATGGTTTGAAATTATTCAATGGAGCTTGGTGAGTTGCAAGATTGCACTTCGAAGTTCCTCTCTCCCAAGCCCTACAACATTTGAAATGGAAATGGTTGTGAATAAAAGTTGAAGTGCTAGTCTTTATTTGTTGTTTTGCCCTTGATCTCGTCTAGAGCTCCAAACCACCAAATCTAAAGTTTTCTTACTCTAGATCCTTTCCAAAGCTCCAAATGCTTGGTGTCCCAAATTCTTTCTCAAAACCCTAACTTCATGTGTACATTGAAATTTTTTTTTGAAGGAGAGCTCGATCATGCTTTGTCTTCTCAAGTCTCTTGCTTTTGATCCTCTCTGAAGCTCCCCAAATGTTTGGTGTTTCGAATTCATTCCTGAAACCTTAACTTCATGCATAGACTAAATTTTTTCTTAAAAGAGTTCAACCATGTTCTATTTTCTCAGGTCTCTTTCTTTTGATGCTCTTTGAAGCTCTAGATGCTTAATGTCTTGGGATTTGTTCCCAAAACCCTAATTTCAAGCATAGAGTGAAAAATTTGTTGAAGGAAAATTCAATCATGTTATGTTTTCTTAGGTATCCTATTCTTGATCCTTTTTAAAGTTTTAGATGTGTGGTGTCCTAGATTCGTTCCTGAAACCTTAACTTCACGCATAGATTGAAAAAACTTCTTAAAAAAAAGCTTGATCATGGTCTATATTCTTAGGTGTCCTACTCTTGATCCTCTCCAAAGCTCCAGATGCTTGGTGTTTCGAATTTGTTCCTGAAACCCTAACTTCATGTGTAAATTCAAAAAAAATCTTGAAGGAAAATTTTATCATGCTTTGTCTTCTCAAGTCTCCTGCTATTGACCCCTCTAAAGCTCCAGATGCTTGGTGTCTTAGATTCGTTCCTAAAACCCTAACTTCACATGTAGACTAAAAAAACATTTCAAACAAGAATTCAATTGTGTTCTACATTTTCTCGAAAAAAATTAAAATTCACATTCCCACTCAAAGTTGTCAACCACTTAAAACTCCCCATTGCAAGAATTGGCTTACAAAAATTTTGGTGTCTACATTTAGAAGTGTATGGTTTAGGGTGTAACTAGGCATAGGATCTATCTTATAACATTTAGGGTTTAGGATGTAGGGCGTTGGATTTATGTTGTATCATTTAAAGTTGAAGATAGAGTGTTTCAAAGGGAAATTTGGGAATCTTTTTGACATTGTATGGGATAGGGCAAGTGTGTTATTTCATTTAACGTTTAGGGTGCAAGGCATTATATTAGGTTGTGTGGCATAGGATATACGTTAATATAACATAGGATTTTACATTCAAACGTAAAGGGTTTTGAATGTACAACATAGGGTCTCTAATGTTATTATAACATTGAGGGAACTTTAGGGGTTGATCGTTTAGGATTTAGGGTTTCAAGTCTAGAGTTTCGTGTAGGATTTCAACTATACGTTTAATTTACATTAATTTAATTTTAGGTGAAATGATTAATACTAGATAATATGAACTTTAAGAATTGAATTTGTATTGACATTAATTGAAATTATGTGCAATTGGTTGTAATATGTTATAATTTTGATAATATGAATATCATTTAAATGGAATTAAGTTTTAAAAAAACTCGTTTACCACCACAAAATTGGGGTGAATCATTTAAATGATTAAATTATTTATATTTTGCAATCAAAATTTTTTCTTATCTCAGGATGAGATCTTAAGACCTAAATTGGTGGGGATTGTAGGAAAGAAAAAAAAGTTGTTGGAACTCTATCTGTAAATATCAATCACACATTTTGACTATTACCTCACTATATATATATATATATAATTATAATTACCAAATTTAGTAACTTTATTGGTCACATCACCCCATCCTTATTTGAGATCTCAAATGAGATCTTTAAAATAAAGTTTCACAAGGTTTTTTTTCCAATACATGGAGCTACAAGTTGAACATATCTTCAAGCATACCTTTTTGACTGTCTTCAACATCATTGGCATGTTGTGCCCAGGGTTTTTAATTAAGGATTTTGTGAAGTAACCAAAGTGGCCATCATTCACAAAATAATTTAGCGAAATCTGGTTACATACTAGATATGACAGTAGGAAAAAACAGAATCCTTCTATATTCTGGGCTCTCTACTGCAACTTACTCATCAAAGTCTGGCGATTTGAAACAAAAATCCCTTCAAAATCTGGTAAATTTAGGGCATTCTTTTCCACGAGAAATCCTTTGTATAGGTTGAAATCATATTCTGAAAGAAGCACAGTTGTAGTGGCTCTCTTGACATTTCGTAAATGAGGACCCATCTCCCTAATCCAGTATTTTATATTGGCAAGTAGAAAGCTCTTTAGTGTGAATAAATCCATGTTGAACAAGAAGATTCATCGGTACCGATATTATATGTGAATGTACAACTGTTCACAAGGGCTTTAATTATTCAACAGAGATGTGTTGAAGATGCTCTTGTAGATATGAAGTTGTCAAAGTACTTTCTGGAATATATTTGTAATTTATTAAAGTGCCTGTGGACCGAAAAGGTTACGGGTGAAATATTTGAAGATCAGATTTTTTGTGCAAATGCACATAAGGGGAACCTAAAGAGAGCTCCTTAAAGCCCCATCATTGGGCATATGCAAGTCCTAAACGTTAACATGATGAGGTCAGTCATTTGGACTGTGGGCTAGCCCATTTTGTACGACTTACAAAAATTCAGGCAGAATTCTGCATATTTTGGCAAACAGAGACAGAATTCAAGCAAACGTGGCAGTAAAGGCAATTAATTTGGGATGCGGCCAGCCGGAATAATGTTTTGACAACCAGTGCACCTCTCCATCGTGGTTGTGGACCCATTATGATTAGTCCACACTGATGTCAGGAATAAGCTCATTTTTCTGAGTCTGCTCATAAAATGGCAGGTACCATTTTCTATGGTTCACAGTTCTGACACCTTGTACCTTGAAGCACCTTACTTACTTACAATTTAGCGTCATTAAGTGGGCCAAAGCACCGAACAGCTTACAATACCCATTTGTAATACAATACCCATTTCTAATGATGGGTGGAAAATTAGTATGGAGTCTTCACAAGAGAGACCACAACAGTACACTGGGTGTGATGTGTGATCCCTTTGTTGGGATTCTCCTTGCTTTCTAAAGGCTGCGCTTCTCAACCAGATAAAGACCGTAAGACTGACCCAGTTTAGTGTGAGTAATAGATACAAGATACATGATGGCACATGCTGCTGCCCCTAAACTTGATCCTTTAAGTTTGTGTGCATCTTGGTCTACTTGGGTCAGACCTTTGACCTGGTGCTGTGTTGGTGGCCAGAAATAGACACGTGGCATTTCTTGAGAGCTTCCCCCACCACAAAAAGATCAAAGATTCAATGTAGGTTAATGGCCAATGCCAGTGACCACATCTGTGTACCATGAAAAACATCAAACTCCAGAGTCTTTGCATTACTTGATATTATAGTTGTGAAAACACCTTGGAACTCTAGCTACTCGAAATTTCCCAAAAAAAAGAAATTCACATTTGTTTTTTCCAGTTTTGCTAGGTGCAATAAAATGTTGCTGCATATTAGCATAACGGCCTCACATGATGCACTCAACATGAACTTTAAACTTTTGATGGTGGGCCTCTTTCTATGTGAAAATAAATCCAGGTCCTTGAAATCATA
>Ga0116228_10002433_pt1 | contig 16117 bp, 9 predicted proteins | sample S1TSphfallax_2_FD_89694 | JGI IMG/M metagenome (GOLD analysis project Ga0116228, IMG submission 89694) | Host-associated microbial communities from peat moss isolated from Minnesota, USA - S1T2_Fc - Sphagnum fallax MG | ecosystem: Host-associated > Plants > Peat moss > Unclassified | place: USA...
CTCATTTTTTTTTCAACAATTTTTAGTTTTTAAAAATTAGTTTGTAGCTTTTGGCAAATTGCAAGACTACAGGAGTTTTTCATAAACTACAGGATTGGATCACATAAACACATGGATAAACTGCTGCTGCCGCCATTCGTCGTCGTCGTCGTCCTCTTCCATCATCTTCTTCTTCCGGGATGAGGAATTTGGATGGACGGATGACGGGACGGATGACGGGACGAATGGATGGAAAGGACGACCACCACCGGACAGACTAAGGATATTATATATAAAGATATTGGATCTCACATCTTACACAGATGGTAGTCAATGCACAGCGGGGGTGGAGCCAAAAATAGCAGGGATGAGTGTTACCAACTCTGCAGTCATTTGTCTTTTTACTTTGGTTTTATGCAGAAACTGTCTCTTTGGATATTTTGCATAAGTCTGTTTCTAGTTGCCTTGGGTGATACACTAGTTCCATAGTTTAGAAAAGAGGTATGGGGTGGTTCTTTACTTTTATGCAGTGCCTATGGTCCCGGTTATGACAGATAGAATTAAGTTGTCTTGGTTTCGCTTTAGGTTCAGATTTTAAGAATCTGAATGGGAAGGTTCTTCTTTCAGTTCTCTTTCACCAAGATAGTTTCAGTTTTGAAAATATTTAGTCTTCATTTGGTCCGGATCAAGTACTATTAACCAAGACTTGAACCAACAGTTAACCGTTGTTTTTAGTCCTTGTTATTTTTTAAAAATGTATTCTGGTTCTGGTTTCAATTCCAGTTTCACACAAATGGAACCAGGAATGTGATTCCCGGTCAGGTTCTTCAAATAAAACCTTGCAGTTCCAATTTTGATTTTAAAAGCCACCCCATTTTGGATCCGGTTTTACTAACTTCAACCAGTGGTTTTTAACCTCGATCTGGATTCCAAACCTAAACATAGATACAACACATGTTTGTCTAATAATAAATTAATTATGAAAAAAATTCCACTTCAACAAATAGAGTATTCTTGAAGACTCAATATTTTCTTTCACAACTTTTTGTTACTTGAATTCTTTTTGAAAGTTTCCACATTGTGAAAATAACATCATGAGCGTCCAAGCTGCCAAGGTAGTAGGGTATATAGTGAAATGACGCTGGTACAGTTTATTGGCTCTACCCTAGGATTTGAGCATAGCTTTTTGGCTCAAAGTTGACCCAATGTGTGAGTCACATCTGGAATACTCTGGGCGTATGATGGATGGGCGTGTTCCATAAAAGTACAATTATTTAGATGAGAAGTAGTTTTACATCCTGTAAGGGAAGTTTTTTGTTTTTAGTTTGAACTTGGCATCAAGGGCAGAGCTATTAGGCCGTGAGCTACTTGTTTAAGAGACTCTAGAGTAGGCTGAAGATCTACATGAGTATAAGAGAATAGATAGGAGATACTTGTGCTTCACTTATAATACGCAGAGGGCTCAAGCCGGTCTGGTCGCTGGACATCAAGAGCTGATTCTACATTTGTGCTACCTGCTGAAACAATTCAAGAGAGACCCAAAAGAAAAAAAATTGGCTGTTCAAATCTGCAAAGGATCATGATGGTGGACTTAGGCGCCATAACAACCAGCAGAAGCAACAACAACGTTTCAAGCCGGCCGCCGGTTCAGTTTACATCAATGTATGCGGCTTGGCTGTTGGTGGTAGTGGTGGTGTTGTTGTCGACAGTCGAGATTCAATTCGTCACTTCACAAAACACTGCACAGCTGGGCACTGCCTGGAGCACGTCGGGGAAGGGACAGCAGGTGGTGACCGCTCTCACTTCCTCTGGCGCTTCAAACCCCGCATACAAGCTCAATGTGCTAGAGCTTCCTGGAGCGCCGCCTGGAAGACCAAAGTGCTATGCCACTGTCAACTTCCAGAACCCACCTCCGGCTCTGCAGATTTGGGTGGCTAACTATCTCAGCAACGGAATATACTCTCCCGGCGGGGTAAGGACAAGTCCAATCGCATGAAAGTAGAAGACTATAACAGTACTGCTGCAGCAATTGTGTATGCGTTCCTTGTCTTTTGTTCTCAGATTTGTGATGTTCAGTCTTGAGATTCTTATGTGGGTCCTGGCAGACTTACAAGCACTAATTATCTGTAGTAGTATTGTGCTTGTATGCGGCATGATTCTGGACAGATTTGTAGCCTCAAGCTCGGGCTAGATGGCAACCTCGTGTTATTGCAGAGTGGAACGGTGATTTGGAGCAGCCAAACAGCTAATAAAGGGGTACAATCCATTGAGCTGCTGGCTGCTGGGAACCTGGTCCTGTTGACTAGTGCGAAGAAGACTGTGTGGGAGAGCTTCGATTACCCGTCCGACACTCTGGTCACCGGCCAGAAGTTCCCTCTGGGAAGCATACTCTTCGCGGCAGACCCAAACTGGCCCTACTCATCGGCGGGCATCTACTCAGCCAGAGTGCAACAATACACCAACGACTTGTCGCTCTTCGTGGATTTCGACCACCCGGGTTACACGGGTCCCATTCCGGCGTACAACCAGAGTGCGGGCTCCGATCGCTACTGGACACTGGAGTCGGTATTTGCGGAGATAGTAAATTCATGGGAAGCTAACCAAGCTCTCTATGTCGAGGTCAACAACGGAATCGCCGTATTTGACACCGGCGGTGGGGTATTCATTCAGACACCGAGCAATAATCTCAATCCTAACAACACGTTCCCGGAGTATGCAAGACTGGAACCTGATGGCAATCTCAAGACTTTTGTGTTCCTGGCCGGATCTTGGAAGCTAAACTTCCAAGCTTTATTTTCCGTGTGCGACTTTCCCAATGGGTGTGGTCCTTATGGCTTATGTTCTGGAGTCTACGGGCCTGATCAGAAGTGCATTGGCTGTCCCGCACAATTCCAGCCCATAAATCCTTCAGACCTGAGTCAGGGATGCAAACCAGTGAAGCCCCTGACTTCCTTGTGCGGACCGTCAGTGGAACTGATTGAGCTAGATGGCACAGGTTACTCGCTCCTGGACGATTTCTACTGGTCTGGAGATCTGAATCCAACTTACCCATCTACTCTGGTTACCAGCAAAGCTCAATGCCAGGCCGCTTGCTTGGCGGACTGTGCTTGCACAGCTGCCTTTGTATACAATCTCACTTTTATTGGTCAAGACTGCTTCCAGCTGCACTCTAGTGTTCATACTCTTCAGCAGACTTTCAATACCCTACCCGCATATCATAGTGCTTTCATCAAGGTACATCGCTGATTAGTCAGTCTGCCCTCAAGAAGCTGGATCATCCTATAAATTTAATTCAGCTACTAATTAATTAAACAGGTGTTTAATTCCATTCTTCCAAGGTGGTTATTAGACAAACCTTCAATCTTTTCCTCATCCCAAATGTGAGTCAGCAATTAATGACTGTGGACTTTTGAGTTCACTGACGTACTTAGGAGCCCAAAGTTGGACTGTGCTCTTATCCAGTGTGAACATGCCATGATAGGACTGTTGCATTCAATGTGTTCTTGTTTAGTGTGAACATGCCACGATAGGACTGTTGCATTCAATGTGTTCTTGTCTAGTGTGAACATGCCATGATAGAACTGTATCTACCCTGTTCTTGTCCAGTGTGAACCTCTGTTACAGGACTGTTGCTAATTTAATGCTTAGTGCAGCTTGTTCAGTTCATGTACTTCGGGTTAGACTTTGAAAAAGAAAAATGTAAGTAATGTGATGTCAAACTTCATAGTATATTAAGTTGTCTCCAGCAATTTGGAAAGGCTGTAGATTAATGCATTATTATGCAAAAGAAAAGAAAAGGCCTTTTTCCTGGAAGAAGCCCTAGTTCATATAATCCAAAAGAGAGTTTGTGCACAGAGCATGACCGCTTTTGGATTTATACTAGCTCTGAAAGTTTCATTGCTGCAAAATGTGCACCACTTACAAAATGTGCAAGCCGGCTAATTAATCATAGTCCAGGTTCTGAGCAAGTTTGATAGAGAAGGGCAGCTACACTCCAGCATAAAATGATCGCCAGGTTTTGATGGCAGGTGCATAGCAGGTGCCTACATTAGTACCTTTTTGAAGTCATGGGCATCCTGCCCAAGAGTGAAAATGTGTGCAAGTGAGTGAAAACAAGGTAATTGTTAGTAAAGTCAGTTTTTACCTAACAATAAATATTTCAAGGAGTATAGATAATTTATTTATTTTTGGTTGTGTATCAAAATGGCAATGTATCAATGCATCATATTCCATCATGCATTATGTCATCATGCATCATGTTATATCATCATCATAAATCTTATGGTACATATGTATTGTGTAAGGAAGGGTGGGGAAAATTTCAAAATGATCACATGCATAAAAAAATTTATAAATTAACATTTAAATGTTTGTTTACTATACTATAATTGTTGATGTATAAAAAAAATCAGTACATTAAATTTTGAAAATACATGGATAAGGTATTATCATATTTTCAAGTTTACGGATAAGGTAAAGTAATTGCTAATTTAGTACCAAACCACCAATTTACTGTTGACACATGGTGTGAACAATACATTGAATGTATGACTAATATTTCACAATTGAAAAATAAATGGTTACATATGAAAACTTGACATCTAGCATACATTTAACACCACTTTTCAATTATAACTGATTATAATTTACCATATGTTTTTTATACACCAAGGATTTATTAATACATTAAGGATTTTTCAGCCCATTTAAACATAGAAAGAACAAGAAAATTTTCAAAATAGATGGACAAGAGGTGGCCACATTTCCAAGTTTATAGGTAAGGTAAAACAACTGTTAATTTAGTAAAAAACCCATAATCTACTATCAAGATGCGATGTGAGCAATACATTGAGGGTATCATAAACATATTTTCACACTTGAGAAATGAACCTTACATATGAAAATTTGACACCTAATATACATTTACCATCATTTTTCAATTATAACTAATTATTATTAACCATATGTCACTGATACATTAAAACTTTATTAATACATTAATGATGTGTTGATATACTAATGATATTTCATACACTAAGGCTTTTTCAACTTGTCTAAACATAAAAAGAGCGGGAATTTTTCAAAATAGATGGACAAAAGGTTGCCACATCATTTCCAAGTTTATAAGTGAGGTAAAACAATTGTTAATGTCATTAAGAACCATTAATTTGCCATCAAGATGTGATGTGAGCAATACATTGAATGTATCATGAACATATTTTCACACTTGAGAAATTAACTTTACATATGAAAATTTGACACATAATATACATTTATAATCATTTTTTGATTATAACTAATTATTATTAACCATATGTCATTGGTACACTAAAGATGTATCAATACATTAATGATCTATTGATACATTAAAAACCTTCTAATACACTAAAGATTTTTCAACTTGTTTAAACATAGAAAGAACGCGAATATTTTCAAAATAAATGGACAAGACATTGCCACATTTCAAAGTGTATGCATAAAGTAAAAAATAATTAATTTAATCGAAATGCACCACTATGCTATTAAGTACTAAAATGTGATGTGAACGATACATTGAATGTTATAAATATATTTTCACACTTGAAAAATAAACTTTACATGTGAAAATTCGACACCTAGACACATTAACCATTAGTTTTTATATTATAACTAACTATTATTAACCATGTGTTATTGATACATTAAAGACCTTTTGATACACTAAAGATTTTACAACATGTCTAAACAAAGAAAGAACGGGAAATTTTTCAAAATAAATGGACAAGAGGTTGCCACGTTTCAAAGTGTATGGGTAAAGTAAAAAATTAATTAAATAAATCAAAATGCACCACTATGCTACTAACACGTGGTGTGAGAAATACATTGAGTTTATTACTAGTATTTGATGCTTGAGAAAGAAAACTTTGCATATGGGAAAATTCAACATGTGTGTTACACATTTCCCACCACTTTTCGACTTTAAATAATTGATATTTGCATTTGCTAGTCTATTATAAATATATGTTGAACTTCCAATGAGGATTATTTTGCAGATTATACTTTGAGGTCACATTTTTCAAACTTTTACATTTCAAACTTGACACGAACTTCCTCTTTACATGATCTTCTTGTGTTATTCCAAGACTATTTTGGAACATACTTTTGACATTTTTACAAATTTTTCACATGTCATTACACAACTTAATTCTATGTAAGTCAAAGATTTACTATATTTTTAATTCATTGTATGTTCATTATCATAATTTGAATCTAAGTTGCATAGAAACTAATATCTTTTATAATGGTTTTTGGAAGCATGGAGGGGAAGTTGCACTTGTTTGAACATGGCCATCAAGCTGAATTGCACGCATTAAAAATTGTAGTTCAAACACCACCAAGATGGGCCTTTTGGTGATGAAGATTTGTTGAGGGAAGTTGTCATTCAACACACTAGGATGCAACAAGGCCCTCACCTTGTTGAGGTTACATTCATCCCCACAACTCAAGTGCATGATTTCATAGTTGGTGAAAAAGGTAAAGATGGTGGATGATGTCACTTTCTTTGCAAAAAATGCATCATCCACCTTGATAGTGAATTGCAACAATTGCAAATATATAGTTCTTCCAAGTTTTCAAGGTTCAAATTTAAACCTCTATTGCACTTCTGCACCAAGATTTGCATACATATTATACATGTTCAGATGTGATGTTCACCATTTAATGACTTAATTTTACTATTTTGTAAACATGAAATATGTGACTAATTGTGTATCTTGTAATGCAATTTATGTTCATAAGTAGCACAAAATTGGTTGGCTAGTTGTTCGTAGGTACCAATGTCAATATGATCCCAATGATTTCACAAATATTGTGAAAGATATTACACAAAACCACAATGCAACTCCAAAAAAAATTGGACATCAATGGAAAAGTAATCCCATTAAGGACAAGCCATTAGGGTACACGAGATTCTAGGAAAAACTGAGGTGGTTTTATAAAAAGAAGATGTAGGGCTAAATTCACCATTAAGACACTATATTTACTCAAGCATGTATTAGAATTATGTTTCATTCAATGAAATCATGTAAATCAAAATGGTCCATGGGGATTTTTAAATTAGTGATAAATCTACATTTGCTACCCATTTATCAAAAGAGATCAAGGATTTTGTGATGGAACAACTAAAGCTTGGACTTTCAATGTTTCAAATTATGGAAAAACATAAGCAACATGTGAAGAACATCATGTTAAGGACATGTGAGTTAAATAGAGACATGTTCCTCATTGAACAAGATGTTAAGGTGTTGTCTAGGAAATTGGCTCAAGAAACATACCAACTACATAAGAATGATGTGAAAATTGTGCGTATGTGGGTGAAATAAAACACCAATTCAATCTTTTACTATTAAAAACTAGGGTAGATGTGGATGGTGGTTTCATTGGGAAAAACATGCCTTTCACTCTAGGTATCCAAACACCATGGCAAAGGGAGATGATGATTGAACATGGGCACCAAGGGGGTGTTGCAATTGATGCAACCTTTGGCACAAATGAAAAAAAGGTGAAACATTATGTCTAATACATAATACATGCACATGTGATCTAATACATTAGTATAAATGTAGTCTAATGTCATTGAAACATTAATAGACAAATCAACGAACATAAAAAAAAACATGTAAAATTTGAAATTTTTAATAAATCATTCATTATATCTCTTGTCAATGTTTAATTGGCATATCTCTATTGTGAATTGTGGTAGTTCCTCTTTTATACTATGATGGTGTTTGACCAATGGCATAATGGCATTCCTATAGCATATTACATCACATCACGATGTCGACAAGAGGATTTGACACCATGGATGCACTTTTTGAATGAAAGCATTCACAATATTCACCCATCATGGCATCCCAATGCTTTCATTGTTGATTGTGCATGCCCAAAAGGAAATCAATTGTATCGAGTAAAATCCTTACATTTTTCCTTTTTTCTATCCAACAAACTACCAATTATATGATATACATGTCACTTGCCCTAATGGATGTAACATGCATCAATGTTCATTGATTGTATTTAAATCCACCAAGTTTCATATATAATGCATTTTCTTTCTTGCAAGATTATATGGCCAGACATTGCCATTTTTTAATGTTTGAGGCATGTGAAAAAAACATGGAAAATCCATCTACAATACACCATCCACAACCCAACATTAGAGTGGGCATGTTGTAATTATGTCAATGCACAACGTGGAAACATTTGTGAGCATCAACTCAAGATTTTAATGTTTTTTCATCCTAACCTTGTAAGAGGGAAAAATTATTCGGTTTTATGGATCATTGAAAGGGATTTCCCAATGTGGGTTGAAAAACCTACTTAGTCCACAAGTGGGTACACCCCCCCACATAATGACAACTCCACCTACATCAATTCATAAGTTGACCACCCCAATATACGTCAATTTGGAGGAACAACTTTGAAGCATGACATTGGATATACTAGATGAAACCAATGGGAATCAAATTCTCCTTGAACATTTGATGGCAAATTTTCCTTGTGCACAAGGCAATCAAGCAAAGGTTGTGGCAAAGTTATAAAGTGGGTTACATAACCCCATAGGCCCAAACCTTGTGCTTCTACCAATTGAAGATGGACAAGGGTTTAGCTTCAAATGACACTTGAACTTTTTGGCTCGTGGGCATAAACCAATTGTAAAAAAACTACTATCATTAGCTTCACTTCAATAGGCAAAACATTAAAGCATTGGTACATTGGTACATTAATGCATTAATTTTCAATGACATGGTATGGATTGATGTTTCAAGTATGTAGTTCAATAATATTGAAACATCTATGTTTGGATATTATCAAATGTGGTCAAACTAATAATATTTTCTTAAAGCTTGAATGTTTTTGAAAAAATTGTTGCATCCAACAAAGTTTATAATTTTGAGTCATCTAAGGAATTAATTCACTAATACATTAGAATAACAAATATAGATAAATTATTACAATGATATATTCACACACTAGATGATTAGCACATTAATACATAAACACAATGGCACTTTGACACATTAATACATATATAATCATACAATCATGCATTCATATAATAACAGAATCATAGACAAACACACTATTACATTGACAAACTAATCCAGTGACACATTAGTACAATGATATATTATTACATTCATACATTAACATGGACTAATACATTGTCACACTAACACATTGTCACGTTAATACATTGATAGACTAATTCATGACTACAAACTTTGATTCAAGTGAAACACCATACTTCATAACATTACAATAGAATGGACCAATAATTCACAAAAATCATATATACATGCACATTACCACCTAACCATGAACACCAAAATAGAAGGTTTTAGTTCATAAAAACTCCAAACAACTGTTTAATCTATCCTATCCATTTGGGCGCCCCCCATGCACAAAAGTTAGCCTCCCTCCTATTTACGTACAATACACCCAATCCTTTTGCCATTTGAAAGCCACCTACATTCTGAAAGCCTTGTATGTGAATTTCGCAAACCTATAGTCACATCCAACAAAGTACAATCATTATTGGGGCTTGTATGTGCGACAACCAATGGTTTATATGGTGGCAAATAGCCACGACTTGTGTCCTTAAATTCAAGGTCCTCCACAAGATTCATGATGGTTTGCTTTTGATATTTTAGAGGATCAAATGGTGCATTCCAAGACTTGCTCAAGATCTACATTATCACATAAGGTGATAAATTACACATCCAATGGTAAAATGTTACATATTTTTTGAAACACATTACATTGATTATTATATATTGACATTCTAATTATTATGTTTTGAATGTATTACAAAGATAACATTGGTGTTGAAAACCAACATTAGGTTCTCCAATCATTTGATTCTTCAAACTTGCTTTGTAAACCAAGTATTGGCAAAGGTTATGTGAAATAACATATCCACATTCCTAACTCCCAACCTGTGTAAAGAGAGGGACAACATTAACTTTTCAACCCATTCATTAAATGTAGTATCACCAAGATGGACACCTCATAACAACAACAAGGCCCTGCATGAAATTTGTCAAATAAAAATGTCACATACTGAATAGTCATGCACCCCAATCTTAAAGTCAAAATGAAAGGTGTGGGAAAGTTCCAACACAAGCAAACTCCAATGTACCTCACCATGATAAGGTATTACCATAGTGTCATATCTATTTTCACCTCCACCCAATGATAGGTGAGACTTGGCCCATCCCATGATGGCCTCCAACTTCATAACTTTAGTACCACCCCTTGTACCAAAACATAACTTTTTCAAAGATGGGGTGATCAAAGCACTAGTCACAAATATTGCCTTTTGAATGTCTAGAGGGCTACTAAAATAATGGCTAAAATTCAGGAAATCTATTATGGAACCCCCAACCAAGCCCAAGGTTGCCAAAACTTGGCAAATTTTGAATCTGCAATGCTCAATTCAATATGTGGTTGTCCTCCAAAAAAATAACATTTGGATTTACTACCCCAATTTTTTAAGAACATCTATAACATAGAATATCAATGTAAGACCATTGTTCATACACTTATACACATGATTAAAGTCAAGATGCATATGAAAAAAAAATATTGAATGTGTTTTGATGGAAGAAATTATACTTGATGGACTGAATCATTTTTGGTACTCTACATTTTCCAAGGAAAATAAAATAACTAAGGGTGCAAATATAAAGATAGGAGCCAAAAACCATGTCAAATAATGGTGAAAATTGTGAATTTTTTTACATATGTTTTTTTTTTGACATTTTAAAATTATGTTAATCATTTCAAGTTGTGTTAAATGATTAATATGAAAGTTGAGAAATTAAATTTTGGGTTCTGGTTTTTAAAAAGGACGTTTGAATTGGAATAACTTGTGTAAGATGTGGTTAATTTTACAAATAATTAAATAAAACACTATTGTAATAACATAATTTTGATGGTAAGAAAATTAAATGATAGCAAACTATTGTCCAAGTTCAAAAAACATTCACAATTTAAAAAGTATGGAATTTACAAAATTCAAAAACTCAAAATATTTTTCAAAATTTTAAATTTTTAAGATGAAATGTAGGATTTGGCACACACTTTGAAAAATTCATATTTATTCAACAATGATGAACAAAAAACATGTGATCTATTGGCACAACTATATGTATTTTTAATAACAAATTACAAAAGATTTCATTCTAAAATTCTTTCATATGAAAAGTGAAAAAGGATTAAAAAGGACTCATAGTCCTTTTGTAAAGTAATTTTGTTGGCTCCTATCTATGTATTTGCACCCCTAAAGATTACACATTCACATGCTTGATAGATATTATTTAATACATTAGTTCACCATATCAACATATCATTTGATACATTGAAACTAAAACCTTAAGAAGACAATATGATTGAAAAACAAATTATACTTGTGGGAAATGGCAAAGGCCTATAAATCATTGACATCAAATTCCTTTGCTAGGTTCTATGATTGTAAATCACTCAAGGGTGTTTGATCCTAGCCCACCTTTGTACTACTTTTTTTATGCTTCAAAATTAGTGGATTTGACCCTATGTGAACAACCATAGTACTATCATCCAAAGGCATTGGAGTTTGAAACTCAAATGCCTTTTCAAATGCATTATGTTGTTTTTTCTCATCTTCAATATCCACCTTAGATTGCATTTCTTTAATAACTCCAAGGATGTTATTATGCAGCATCTCAACATTTGGAGAAATGGTCACAAGACGACCTATAAAATTACAAACCATTGTTAGTATTTTCTAAAACCATAGATGTAATGTATCAAACAATTATTTTTACATATGCACATTAGAAAAGACTCACCAATACTTAAGGGGACCCCTTGGATGTCCAACACTTCACAATGATGTAAAATTTGATAAAAGGCATTGTCCTTGTGTTCCTTTCATCTATCATTGGTTTGAATATACCATAAACCATAGAAAAGATTTGGATTGAACAAGGCCACATCTTCTAAGGCACACCCTTGATAGGCCAGTAACCAATTGTAAAATTCATTCCTTATGTCTTCTCCCTTCCCATTTGCAAGATCAGATAATTGTTGTTATAGGTGATGGATATCTTGATCAGTAATGGATTGTCCAAAAATATATTGACCTTCCCTTTGGAAGGCATCCAAGGTAATTTTTAACCATCCTAGATGTAAGGACAAACAATTCTAATACATCAATACATTGCCACATTAACATATTATAACATTAAACATTGTTACATTAATTACATGGTACATTGAAATATTGACACATTGAAACATCAACTACCTAATATTCTAAAAATATCAACACATTGAAACATTAATAAGATCAATTATTCGATACAATGAAACATTGGCTTAGTGAGACGTTAAAACATTGACACAATGATACATTGACATTAAAAGGTGTAAGATTTTGTTACATGTGTGGGGAGGAGATTACATTCATTTTTGTAGATTTTCCTCCTATATAAGGAGACCTCTTCCCCTCCCACAATGAAGAAAAAGATAGAATTTCAATAATTACATAAACATTGGTGGTGGGATCTTCGGAGTTTGTAGCCCAATTAACAGTTTTTATACAATTTGTGCCTCCACAACTACACATGAAAGTAAAGATGATTAGTATTAGGGAATTAAAAATCTATACAAAGTAATGCAAAAATAAATGATTTAATTTACAATCATGGCACCAAGGTAATTCTATCATCTTCTTCAAGATTTTTTGGTTGAATGAAAACATTTTGCCATATTGGATTCCAATCCCAAAATGCCTCCTCAATTTGTTGACCATTTTTTTTTCCCAAAGCAATATTGGGATATGCAAAGTTTCAGCATGCATTAGAGTGACCTCCATCTACCAAATTCAATACACATTTTGACACTTACTATAAGGCTTTAGGTTTGAAAGTGAGAAAGAAAGATCTTATAGAAGGGTAAAAAAAAATTTGGTTGATCTCCACAAACATAATTAGCCTCGGGGAAATGTGATACCAAGTCGAGATTACTGCTAAAACCTCAACATTTGCACCATACCATCACAATTTCATACACATAAATATGTCAAATCATCATATACTTAAATGTTGTTGTGTTGATTATCTTAAATGAAAATGGGATATCATTCCATTACTTTTAGCTAAAAACATAAATTCAAATACATAGATGTAAAAGGACCAAACATACACCTTTGCATCAAAATGCACCACATCCAAGACTTCTTGATCCCAAATGAAATTGTATTAATCAATATGGGTCCATATGTACTAATACATCTAGTAATAATTTGCACTTGTCATTTTGCTACAACAAGAATACTCAACTACACAAAGACAAAAAATGCCAAACTCAATACACATTGTAACATATATACTCTTATGCACCAAGCAATGGACAAAAAACAACAAACATATTCTATAAGCAGACTACTCATGGTGAATGACTGACATAATTTCTTTTTAACCCATGATGAGATCTTCAAGCTTTCAATGGACATTAGCTATCAAATGCCAAACAACATGGAGTTTTTCTTCCACAATGTATGTGCCTTTGAATTTGTTGAAGACAAGATCCATTTGATGATTACCTTGCTTGCTTGAGGTTAAACAAAAAGTAGGCAAACATAAAACAATAAACCTTCCACACATTCTAGTTGTAGGGTATTTGACACCACATTTGTTTTTCTTGCAACAAAGGAACATCATCCACCGCTCATAGAAAAAATTAGACACTAAATTTGTTGTTAGACACTTAAAGAATGAAAAAAATTGTAATAAATATTTTTCCACTTACTATAGAAAAGAGAACAATACATATTAGAGCAACATCAATATCTTGGTTTCTATAACCTTATGACAATTGTCCACAAACTATGAGACCGTCATCACCTTCTTCATCACAAATTGGTAATGATATGTTGTTGTGACTAACCCAAGTCTACTTTCATCAGCTCTTGATGGTGGGTATAAATGAAGGATAAGTTAGTCCACCCAAAAATTGGGAGACCCATTATATGAAATCTACATCCCGAATTTTTATCACATCTTGGGAAACAACAATACAATTTGGTCACAAGGTTTCTTACAAATTTGGGTTACTTTAATGACATGAGTTCAATAGTTACAATTACTCAAATTCAAATATTCAATCCTTTTATTTGTAGTTTCTCCCCTCAATATGGGTATTTGAAATTGTACCCAATCATTAGAATTAAATCAAAACCTTTCCACAAATGTTGCGTCTTCCCTATAACTTCCTAATACCAATATGTATTAACCATGATTTGTCAGGGACAATCATTGGTTAGTTTTTATATTGGAATGAAGTGGAGAAGACCTTGAATACTAAATTGAAAACACCATGAGGTGAATCACTAATTACATGCCTTCTTGCCATCTCTCACATGGTTTATTTTTTACATCAATAAGGTTAGTGTAATCACATTAAAAACTTACCATTATATGTATAATCTTATCCTAGTGGGTTGGAAGTAAATCTATGTTGTACATTATAGCTTATAATGTATTAACATATCAAACTCCACAAGAAGTTTTAAGCAAATTTGGCTACAAGCTAAATATGGAAGTTAAATTTTTAAAAATAATAATATTTTGGTCACCTACTAACCATAATTTGACAACCTAAGACCTAATCAATTTTGAAAATGGTGAAACCAAGGTGACATACATCTCAAGAATGAGGAGCAAAAAACTATAAATTTTATGCACACGGTCATCACTCATCAAAATAGATAACCAATAATATATTTATTGATCATTCCACACATATGTAGACCTAAGCTAGATACAATATCACCAAAACTCAAAATTGTCCTTCTACCTTAAGCCAACTGCTCTCCACATAAAAACTAATCCTAGTTGCTAATCACCCCCAATTTTAACTTGCTTAGCTTCTTTATAATAGTTCCAAGAATCTCCCTTTGGATTCTTGTGGAAACATCTACAAAGCATTTCACATTTCTTCTTGAACAACCAAGTTTTCAAAGCTGAATTGATTATTTAATTAAGCCCAATTGCCAAAACAAATCAACAAAGAAAAAGTTTTAAATAGGTAGTATTGTTCTAATACATATAGAATCTCCAACATCAAGATATGTGTAAGTAGGTGGAACCTGATTAAAAATATGTTTTGGAGAACCAAGAATTGGACAATAAGGAATTTGAAAAATTAATATCAAAACCCTAGGAATAAGACGTTCAAGGATTTGAAAAAGCAAGCTCAAAAACTCATTAGACATTTCCATTCAAATGATTTTTTTTTTAAATTGCTAAAATTAGAACCAAAACATTCCATTAAATTGTTAGACCTTAAAAACTTAAAAGCCTACACTTGAAAACCATCACCTTCCTAGGGAATGCCAGTGACAAACTAACATGATTACCCACCCACTTACTTCAATTAGCTCCTAAAATGGGTATGGACAAGTATGTAATAATTAACCCAACATGTGGTCAAACCATGAATACCATATTTCCATTTGCAAGTTTCTGTTTCATCTAAAGAATCGATAGAAAGGCTATTTGGTCATGACATTGGGTTACCACTCAAAAGACATAGCTCAAGGTGAGAGAAAATCGAACAAAAAAGAAAAATAGGGACCAAAAAAAAATAGTATTAAAATCCAAGGTAGAAAGTTTGAAGTGCATGTAGACCATCTCAAAATTTTGAAACCGTTGCTAAAGAAATTGAATACATCCTAAATAGAATAGCCCTAGAAGTAGGAGGATATGAGGTTCTTTGGTCCCCATAGATATCAAACAAACTTAAGACAATAATATATGCAAACCCAAAGTTAATAGGCATAAGCATGTTAAAGTATGCCAATTGGTGATCCTTGCTCAAAAAGTCAAAGTAGGTAAAAAATAGAGTTTGCATTTTTGAATTTTAAGGCTTTTAGCAATGCTACAAATTTTTAAATGTACTTGCTATACTAAATAAACCATATATGATCATATTTCATGTGTTTATTACTTTCATCATTTTATTTATTTATCACAAGTTAATGTTTAACACTTTTTCAAAATCAAACTATTCAAATGTTGTGATATTGATGTTTGAGTTATCATGCATATTGATA
>Ga0116228_10002434_pt1 | contig 16117 bp, 16 predicted proteins | sample S1TSphfallax_2_FD_89694 | JGI IMG/M metagenome (GOLD analysis project Ga0116228, IMG submission 89694) | Host-associated microbial communities from peat moss isolated from Minnesota, USA - S1T2_Fc - Sphagnum fallax MG | ecosystem: Host-associated > Plants > Peat moss > Unclassified | place...
TAATAGTCATAACATATCGACATCACTAATTGATTGTTAGGCCAAAAGTAGTAATAGTCGACTTTGATAAGACCTTACCAAATATCAACCCTACCAAATATTAACCTTGTTCAATAAGGTGTCTATGTAAGTTCAATAGGGTGATTACCTAAATTTAGTAGACTGACTACCTGATTTCCATAAAACTTTACTCAATACCATTACAAGTGTTTGATACTTTTTATTTCGGTAAGAATGACTTCTACATATTCTTAACATTATCCCCCTTTTAGAACCTTATTGTCTTTAAAAGGTCTTCATTTTTTTAAGTTTGGTTTATCTCTTGTGTGGAGCCATTACCCAAGATCAAGAGATGTCAGCTGGAGTTAGAAAATCATCGATGTCATCATCAAAATCAACTTCTAATGTATAACTTTTGCCTAGTATTATCCTTGGAAGGAGTTTTTGATATACCTTATCCTTCCTAGGAAACAATGGATATGGGAAGCATTGTTGGAATTCATGAGGCGTCCAACTTTTCAATTTCCTTTGAAGCTGCCTCATTAGATGATTTGCTCTATAGATAGTGATTCATAATATCATCGGGTTCCTTTCAAAATGTGGTGAGCAACATGCAAATTTGGTCCCTTTGTTGAACAATGTCAAGTGATCGATGTTATTGCTTCCTTTAATAAGTTCTTGAATGCACAACTCTCCTATAATTCTTCTAACTTCTACCCCCACTATTGTGTTTCCATGGTGTCCTCCTTTATTCTCTTTTCGATGGTGTCTAATATAGGATCTCTTCTAACCATGACAAAAGTGGGCTTGTGATTGACAATCGTCGCATGTTTAAAATAATATTTGTTATATAGGCCACCTTCAATTTGTAGCAATATTGCAACACATATCCACCTAGACAACCTATGAGATGCTTGAATCTTCCATAGCCATGCCCATCGTTGAAAATGATATAGCCACATAAAATATTATATGCCAAGTACTCCCAAAACTCCATATCTTGTATCTTCCACGCATGTTCAACATCCTCAATCAAGATTTTAGCATTGAACAATTGTGGAGAAAATCTTACTGAAATGCATGTTTGTAAGTGATAAATAAAATAATACGCCTTTAGGTGGGGAATAATCAATAAAGTATACTCTAATTCCTTCAAGATATGTAGTACATTGCTTAGACTACAAGGTTTCAACCCAACAATTTTTGCATTTAATGTTGGATGAACAATTTTTGTATGCTTGTTGCATATGGGGAAACATACTTGATTTCAATAATGGTATGTTGTGGGGGAATGTTGTCGTGGTGGAAAATCACCAGGTGGCTATTTTGAATTCCTATCCTTTTCCACATTCTCACCATTGTTGTGACTATTTTCCCCATTTTTGCCACCCATCCACTTGTTCCTTCCTTTTAATATGCTCTGTAAATTTCGTAACTAATATTTCTTACATTACATTTTGATTTTCCTCTTCTTTTTTTGTTTTTGTTACCTTGGATTCCTCTTGCTTTCAAAAACATGCATGTGCAATGCATTAAGCTCCATTACCATGTTTTCACTAGTAGAAATTCTATTATTTGTAACTAGTCACTATGCAACTAGCATGCAACTAGTTATTGTTTTCAATTATTTCAATTGTGTTAACAACTACAAATTTGGTAATGTATAATTTTTGGGCCACATGACTTTGTGTGCAATTAAATGTGTACAACATAGACACGTGTCATAAAATTAAGGGCATAAACTTATACATACTTAAATTAATATATTAATATATCTACAAAGGCTATGTATAATAGTATTATGTACCTTTAGTATTCAGGTTAACTCCATGTTACCTTAGGATAACCTAAACTAACTTAAGCTAAAATAACTATTGTTAAATTAACCTAGGCTAAATAAACTAAAAAGTTAAACTAACCACGGTTAAATTCAGTTAGGCTAAATTTATTATGGTTAATCTAAATTAAGTTAAATTAAATTACATTAAACTAACAATGGCTAAATCAAGTTTATGGTTAAATTGAATTAAATTAAACTAACCATAATTAAATTAAGCTAGGTTTAAATGATAATGGTCAAATATGTTACGTTAAACTAATGATGGCTTAATTATATTAAGCTAAATTAAATTATGCTAAAATAAATTAGGCCAAACTAATTATGGCTAAATTAATTATGGCTAAACTAAATTAGACTGTATTAATTATGGTTACACTAAATGAAACTAAATTAAGTTATGCTAAATTAAATTAGGCCAAATTAATTATGGCTAAACTAAATTAAACTAAACTTAATTAGGATAAAATAAATATGGATAAATTAAGTTAGGCCAAACTAATTATGGCTCAATTAAGTTAGGCTAAAACTAACAATGGTTAAATTAAGTTAGGCTAAATTAATTATGGCTAAATTAGAATATGTTAAATTAAAATAAATAAAATTAAACCATGGTTTAAATTTGTATAGCAAGTTTTCAAATTTCCTCAAAATCATTCTTGTGATGAAACTTGCCAATTTTGCACACATGCGGTACATGCTCCTCTTCCATCCTTAGGAAAAAATTTGCTAATATTTTTCATAATTGGGGGCAAATCTTGATTAATTTCCCCAATTTAACCTCCATCTTTATATTTAAGATTTGATCTTACAACAATCCTTCCAACTTCCTTTCAAAAATATTTAGGCTTATTTTACATCCAAGTTGTTGCTCATTAACCTTGATTGCTTCCACAACTGTACGACTACATGATTCCTTCTCTTTACTCTCTTCATGGTAAGGTAAAACTTCCCAATTTCACTTCGGTCTTTCCTTGGTATCATTTCGTAATTTTTTAATATCCTTTGAAGTATCCAAATACGATTCTTTTGGAATATCCATCTATATTTGTGTTTGTTATACTTCACTTATAAGCTATTGATGTATTGTTTTGTTTCGATCCCACTTCAACCATCTTCCTTTTGTGGGATTATCCTTAATGAAGATATTTTCTTCAATTGCTTCCTTCAACCATTGATTTTGAATGGCTACAATTATTGGGATAATGGGTATACATTGCTCCACAATAACAACATTGATTTTAACCTTAGGCTAAAAACATTTATTCTCATTTTATAAATGTTGCTTCCATAGTGGACAATCATTCCTCTGATCTCTTTCTTTTCAACCTCAAAAACACTTTAAATCCCCTCCTTGTCAATTTCCATTATTTTGGTATAACCATTTTGGTTATACCCAAGTTGGTTAGATTGTACATTTTGAAACATCTCAAGTTTTATGCGATAAATATTAAAAAAACCTTCATTTTATTGGGAAGCCAAACTCCATTTAATCATCTTATTTTTAATTAATTATCACCAAATTTTTACCCGAAAAATGGCTTGCTTTTTGTAAAAAGAATTTTAGAGACCCAAAAAAAACCCTAAAATCATATGTGATGAACCATTAAATAACCACATCAATATATTATATGCATTTTCATTAACATAAGATTGTCAGCCTTTAAGTAAGTAGTAGCATACATTTTATTTTAACTTTTAACCTTTAGCAAGATGGTTACAAATAAACCTCCCATATTGCAAATTTTTCATTTCAAAGATTTAAGGTTTTGCTAACTAATGTAAACTTAATTAGGAATGATCACTCCTTTGTAAATGACTTCTAGATAACAACAATTAATCTTTTTATTTAAAAAAATACTTATTACTTTAAGGCTTTGTCCTTAAAGTTTGAGCCTTCACCCTTCTTTATTATAAAAAAAATTACATAAAAATTATTAAAATAAATATAAATAAATAAATAAATAAAATAAAATTTGATTTGATTTAATTTAAAAGAAAAAAATTGTCATTTTAACCTCCATGACTTAGTTTGTGGGGCTTGGACTTGCATTCAATGGCTCATTTTTTGCAAATTTTTAGCAATGACCAATGATCAAAATATTCCTGCAGCTCTATTGGTTCCCCTCTTAAATGTATCCTTTCTAACATGTATTGCAATTTTTTGTTCTAAATGTTGAAAAAATAATATTGGCAAGCTCCACACCAACATGACCTTCCAAAAGCTCTCCAATTGCAACCCTCATGGTATTTGATATGAAGTTACTAAATAGTTCAGGATTTTCCAAAAAAAATCGACCTTCTTTAAACATTTCACTCAAAATAATCATTTCCAACTTTTGGATCACAAATAAATTTGTTTTTTTCCATAGCCATACAAATTTCTTGTGTACTTGCCAAATACACTAGAATGTTGAAAAAATCCTTTAATTTTGCAGTAGAGTATAGTATGCCCTTTAATTGGGCATAGAGTATAGTAGCTTAAGGGATTTTGGCCCCTAGGTAATAATAATAGGTCTAGTTTTTACATGAGGATTTTTGAAACATGATATTTTGGCTTGTGTTGAAACTTGAGATTACTTATTATAGAGTTATAATATCTCGAAGGATTTTGGTTTCTTTTGGTTTCTTTTAGAGGATTTTTCGAAGGTTGTATTTGGGCATGCTGAAATATTTGAGTTTCCATAATTCTTCTTTTGCCTTAAGATCATCCTTTTTAATGTAAAATGGCAAGGCCACAGTGTGACACTACCCTTGTTGTGAAGAGTTGTTGCAAGCATAAAAGCATTGTTGATCCTAGCTCTCAAAGGCCAGTTTTGCAAGAAGCAACTGAATGTTGCTCTCACAAAAACTCTTGCTTGTATTTGAAACATTAAGAAACCAACTCTTTTGTTTGCAACCAACTTGTTCAAACATGCAATTCAATTCTTCTCCTCAATCTCCTTCCAAATTGGTCCAGAGCTGATAGGAGCATTCTCAACCAAAAAAAGAGAAAAGACCAGGTATGTATCTAGTCCTAGATACATAAGCAACAATCGACCGGGTGCATAGAGGCAAACATTTTTGTTGTGCCGAATTCCATGATTTGTTTCCTCACAGAAAAACCATTCAACCATCCAAACAAAGTAACTCCATAAACAAAACACTCTACACAATTAGTGAACATGAGGAAGAAACGAGTTTGTTGACAATCAAAACCAAAAACCAAACACCTTGACAAAAAGGTGGCTAGAGAGAGACAAAAATAACTTCCAAAAGAAAAAAGTCTGTGAGTTTGTAAAGATGGTGTTTCTTAACTCAACTCATAAGACTCAATAATGTAACAACTATCGCTAAGGGAAAAAAATTTCTTGAAAAGAAAGCAATTAGCAGAAGAGCAATACAAATCTCTCTCTCTCTCTCTCTCTCTCTCTCTCTACATCTGTCTTGTTTTTGTGCGTCTATGTGGCTCTCTCCCGCAATTAGGTTTTTTTAGGGTTTGAACTCAAATCAGACCCAGGATCTGAAGTCCGAAGCTTTCTCTCTTACTGGAACCCCAGCGGCAACAGCAGCAGCGACGAGGAAGAAGAAGAAGGAGAAGGAAATACTTCCGAGAAGAAGCGTTCAACATGGCAAGATCGTGTGAGTCCCATCGTCGTCTTCCCCTCCTCCTCATGGCACTTGTTTTTGTTGTAACCCTAATTCCCAAGCCGAACTATGGAGAAGCTTCATCGCCAAACTACATGATAGGAGTGGGATCTCACGACATCACAGGGCCAGCGGCAGATGTCAACATGATGGGTTATGCAAACCCAGCACAAAATGCAGCAGGTATTCACATGCGCCTTCGAGCTCGTGCCTTTATTGTTGCTGAGTCTTCTTCCAGCAATGGTGGACAGCAGGAGCGAGTGGTGTTCGTCAACACTGATGCTTGCATGGCTTCAACTGCTGTCACCCTCCGGGTCCTCGCGCGCCTTAAAGACAGGTAAACAAACACAAACGGACTTACTGATGTTGCCCACATTCTCTCTCCTCAAAGCTTTCTGCTATTCATAGTTCTGTGGCAGAAGGGGCTCTCAGAGTGGGTGGATGGGGGAATCAAGGAAATAGTTTTGGGCTCGGATTGATAAAGGAATCTCATTCTTGATAAGAATCTTCACAAGTGCTCTAATCTCCATCTAGGATGACTTTGGGTATAACTTGACAAAAGGAAGCCTATGAGCTTTGGTTTTCCTGGTGGGAAAAAATAGGGTTTTTGGAGCAATCCTGGGAGGATGTTTTGCTATGATTTGGTCATCCTTTGAAATTTGTGATTTTGTATGATGTTGACCAATTAGCTTTTTTTGGGTGTTTCTCGTTCGGCATCTGGGTAGGTATGGTGACCTTTACACTGAGAAGAATGTGGCGATCAGTGGTACTCACACACACTCAGGCCCTGGAGGTTATTTGCAGTATGTGCTCTACATTGTCACTTCACTGGGCTTTGTGCGCCAGTCATTTGACGCTCTCGTAAATGGCATCGAGCAAGCCATTGTCCAAGCTCACAATAACCTTCGGCCCGGTTCCATCTTTTTCAATGAAGGTGAGAAGGACCAATTTCCAGCTGGATGCTTGGCATTTTGTAACAGTTTGTGTATCCTCTGGTTCATGCATTTGATCAAAAAGCAACGTACTGAAGCCTGCTACCAAATACTGAATTTGTACAAGACCAGGCTGTCAATTTTCTATAGCTAACTGGGATGTTTTACTCGCCAGCAGCAAGAGATTAATGTGGCACCATGGCCGCTGAATGGGGAGCTTTTCAAAGCCCACTTTGTTCTCAAAAGATTATGGCCTTGAAGTTCTGCATGCTGTCTGTCTCTTCTTCTCTTTCTCTTTCTTCTTTGGATTTTCTGGGATCATCTCCTCCTATTTTCATATTTCTCTTAAGCTAGGCAGTATTGTGTCAGAGTCTTGCTGTTGCTGCTGATACTTACAAGAGTTATTGCATCATGGTTTAAATGTGCAGCACACTTGGGGTCACTGTGTAGTTTTAAGTAGGGTTCAAGTTTGAACATGTGGTTGCTTTTTATGATCAAGGTTCTCAAGTGGTTGCAATTATTTACAGGAGAGCTTTTGGAAACAAACATCAATCGTAGCCCCAGTGCATACTTGAATAACCCAGCTGAGGAACGAGCAATGTACAAATATGATGTTGACAAGAACATGTCTCTGCTCAAGTTTGTGGATGAAGAATGGGGTCCTGTTGGTTCATTCAGTTGGTTTCCAGTCCATGGAACCGCCATGAACCGCACAAATGAGCTTATCAGCAGTGACAACAAGGGGGCAGCTTCACGATTTATGGAAGATTGGTTTGCACACAGCAAAGTTGGAAGACCATCTGTGAAGGATAATGCTTCAATTAAGCTCAGCAGTTTATCAAAGCAATCCCTGCGCAGAAAGTCCAGCATTCTTGGTACATATCGTTCTTTTCAGGTGGTGAAATAGGAAGAGGGTTTGGATGTGGGATGCAATATGGTCCAAGTGGTCTGGTATTTATCCTACAACTGTGCTGAGTTCTCAAGTTCAAGCTCCAGAACGTTGATGTGAGGATGACATGTGACATTTTGCAGGAGAGCTCCAGCAGGTTACAGAAGAAACAGCTCACAACATTGCCCGTAGTATTGGGCCATCAGGAGGGATGCCCACAACAAGAATGGCAAGTATCATGCACCGTGTACGAAGTGTGTTCACCAACCCTCTTGATCCACCCTTTGTAGCAGCATTTTGCCAAAGCAATGAGGGTGATAACTCCCCAAATGTTCTGGGAGCATTTTGCCTGGACTCTGGACTTCCATGTGACTTCAACCACAGTACTTGCAATGGCAGAAATGAGCTCTGTGTTGGTCGTGGTCCAGCGTATGCTCTGAACTTTATCACTCATCGTCAAAACTCTACATCGTCATGTTATATCACTGATGCCTTATGAAGAAAGAGTGTAGACTCTGGACAGGGTGCACCTCCTGTGTTACTCGGTCAATAGGGACTGGATGTGACTAGAATTATCATATGTTGAGTCAGCATACTCTGGATTTCAATACGGAAACCTGTCCTTTGCTGTGACTGATAGGTTAAATTCCATGATGGTACAGTAGTGACTCATTACATACTTCATTGCATGTTTCCAGATATCCAGGAGACCATTTTGCAAGCACAAAAATCATAGGTCAACGACAATCAGACAAGGCAATTGACCTTTTCCAAACAGCCACAAAGAAAGTGGATGGGAAGATAGATTACCGACAAGCATATGTTGATATGTCAAGCCTGGGTGTGGTGCTTACCTCTGGGGAAGTGGTGTCAACATGTCCAGCAGCTGTTGGCTTCAGTTTTGCGGCAGGCACAACAGATGGGCCTGGAGCCTTTGATTTCACACAAGGGGACAACAAGGTTTGAAGAAACTTAGTGTCTGTCTGCATGTGTTACTGAGGTCCTGCAAGAATTGTGTTGGTGCTTTGTTTACCCTTGACAAGAACTGGTTGTTCTGTAAGCCCCAAAGTCTCCTTTGCCTTTTCATGCCAATGGGATTCTTTTGCAGGGGAATTTGTTCTGGAAAATAGTGGGTGGTGCTTTGAGGGTACCAAGTCAAGAGCAAGTGAATTGCCAACAGCCAAAGCCTGTTTTGATCGACACAGGGGAGATGTTTACTCCTTATGCTTGGGCGGTAAGCATTGTGACCCATTCATGGGAATGTTGGAATGTGGAAGGTTTGCAAAATAAGTTTTGCTTTGGTTCCTTTGTCTCTCCATGCAACTGTGATGTTTTGTTACTTTCATTGAAAATGAGCTTGTGACCAATGTGAAGTTTTTGAGGTGCTTATCAGAGGTGCTTTTGTGGAGGTTTAGGAATGCACTTTAGAAATCACTTAACTGGTGCTCTTGTCTCATGGACTCCTGGATTCATGGATGTCTGGGTGTAAGAACTTCTGGAATTTGTAATTAGGGTAGTTTCCTCCCACTCTGAGTCTGATTTATATTGTTTGCAATGGCAGCCTGCAGTGCTTCCTATTCAGATATTACGAATCGGGCAGATCATTATTCTTTCTGTTCCTGGAGGTACCCACATGTGAAACCTGTGCTCAAAATTTCCTGATCCTTGATATGTTTGTGAAGTAATGGGTGGCCAACCTCTTTGATCGATTCCAATTTGGTGACTTTTTTTCATTCTTGCCACAACAATGTTGAAAGCAAGATGGGTGTTGATAACAGTGGATGTCTCTTGTTTTGACCTCATTCCTGGCAGAGTTCACAACAATGGCTGGTCGCCGCTTGCGACAAGCAGTGCGGGCCACTCTTCTGGAAAAAGGAGGCAGTGAATTCCAGGATGCCCACATAATCATAGCAGGACTCACAGGCTCTTACTCTCAATACATCACCACTTTCGAGGAATATGAAATGCAGAGATATGAGGTTGCTTTCTCTTGCTGCTTGTTTTTCATATATCAGACTCAAAGGACAACCACACCTTGAACATCTAATTTTTGAAACCCTGAGATTGGCAATAGCTTCTTTTGGTACTGGCACCATAAACAGTCATCCTTCAATAGTATCATTACCCACAGATAAATGACTCATGTTTTGGAGGACCCTTACTGCAGACCTTACATGGTATTTGCTGTTTTATTTGTTAACTAGAGTACAGAGACCTTGAAGATGACGAGTTTAGTTTATTTTGGTGCTTTGAACTAACTGGAATACTATCTTGTGTGATTTCTCAGGGTGCTTCGACACTATATGGGCCTCATACCTTAAGTGGGTATATTCAAGAGTTTGAAAAGCTGGCTACATCACTGGTACAAGATACAGACATTGCACCAGGGCCTTCACCACCAGACCTTTTGGACAAACAATTAGGTTTCTTGCCAGGAGTTGTTGCAGATGGGACACCAACAGGAGTTGATTTTGGTGATTGCAAAGATGATGTGCCAGCCAACTCTTCTTACAAAGCTGGGGATACTGTCCATGCACAATTTTATACTGGATGTCCACGAAATGATTTGTTGACAGAGGGCACATATGCTTTGGTTGAGGTTCTTGATGGAACAGCGAAATGGCAACCTGCTTATGATGATGATGATTGGAGTGTGAAGTATCTCTGGAGCAGGCCTATGAAGTATAGCACATATAGCTTTGGTACAGTTGAGTGGACAGTGCCAGAATCAGCTCAGCCAGGAGTGTACAGGATCCGTCATTTTGGTGCTTACAAGCGATTGTTTGGGGAAGTGAAACATTTCACTGGCACATCCAGTGCTTTTGTTGTAACTATATAGCAGTATTGGCGTAGAAAGTGTTTCAGTTTTTAATGCTGCTTGACAGTCAAGGAAAGTTTTCCTGGCAGAACTGTACTCTGATATCCTTACAGAGAAACTTGTGTATAGAGGTTGTGATGATTTTGGTTGAACATAATGTTTGTAGCAAATTTCATTTATTTGCAGCAAGAATGCTGTGGAAGTGAAATTTCAAGGGCAACCTTGGTTCTGAACCTTCTGTGGGAAAGTTTAGATGGGAAAGGTCAGTTCCTTATGAACTTAAGCCTACTGAAGAATGAGGCTGTTGTGCTGAGACTTGGATCCTGAGAAGTGTGACTCCCTATGTGGTTATTGACAGAGGTTCTGCAGTTTGCGGACAAGAGCTAAATAGCCCATGAGACTGTTTAGGCAAGATGTAGGTGAAGTGCATTGTATTGTATTCTAGTTTTTATCTCTTTTGTAAGTGTTGTTTGTCAGGTGGAGAGTTCTACCCATGTATATGTGCTGTAATATTGTATCTGGCAGACTAGTGGGCTGACTTATTAACTGTAAGCAAGATGATTTCATCTGATCTCTGTGGAGCAGAGCAGATAATGTATTTCTCTCCATTGGAATGTCAATGTTTTCAATTCATTCTCTTTTTCTGCAACAAGACTAGTGTTGCTTATGAATCTAAAGGTCTAGGATATTGTGGTCTTGCTTCTTAAATGATAGGTGTACCACTTGGAAGTTGTGTACAGTGCTCTAGATGTGCTTAGTCACTTGTCATTCTTGTTTGACAACTGATGTCAAGCTGCTGTTTAAAGCATTGCTCATTAATATGATATTTTATTTGAAGCTTCAAATGGCTTCAAATGGTACAAGGTAGGAATAGAATCTCACTATAGAAATAGTGTCAAGGTAAAATCCAATCTATACTTCACTTGAAAAAGCTCAAGGAAGCTTGAGCTCCTTCAACACCATTACGCAGGTCAGAAATCACACCAGCCGGATCCTGTGCCCCAAACACAGAGCTTCCTGCAACAATGCAATTTGCCCCTGCTGTTGCTGCTTGCTGTATTGTTGATGGGCCAAGCCCACCATCAACCTAACAAACCCCAAGAGAGTACAAGTATGGTCAAGACCTCTTATACCGTGTTTCTTTTGTATTGAAGAAGGATGGAGCAATAACAGCTAGAAAAACAAAAGAAACAGGTTGTGAAATCATTTGGGAATAAGTTGGGCATATATAGGGTTTTGAAGTAGAGAAGCACCTGAATGTCAAGATGTGGGAATTTCTTGCGTAAGGTGTTGACCTAATGTCAAAATTCAACAACATAAAAATGTGTGTTAGTACGAGGACTTCTGCATATTGCATGCTACAAACTTTTGACATAAATCTCTATTCATAATGTTTTTGAACTGCAGCTAACAAGCTCTTTGCAAAAATTATCTGTGTCACCAAGAGGACACTAATAGGTTTCAGACACTGATCATGGTCCTTGTTGGTACTCTGATATCAGCAGAGCCTGCCAGGCCCATCATCAATCCCATGGCAAAGGAACCCTGGTTATGAACACAAGACCTTTTGCATTTCAACCACAAACTGTGCCACTGACAACCTCACTGTACAATCTTCCAGAAAAGTGCCATGCAATTGGAGAGAGAGAGAGAGGGAGAGATACATACACACCTTGGTCATCATATCAGGCATGAATTTTTGGCCTCCAAATCCAGGCTCAACAGTCATGACAAGCACCATGTCAACAGGTTCTGCACTCTCAACCTGCAGCCATTGGTTCGGTTATGTCAAAGTGATTCTCATGTTTGTATCAGGAAATCTGCCAACTGAATCAGATACGGAATCAGACCAGCATCCCGAAGAGAAGAACCTCAAGTACTGTGAGATACATGAAAATATCCAATTGCCACACAAGTTGAAGAAAGATCATGCAAGTAAAACTTGATGCTTTTCATCAGGAAGATTGCAACTTATTCTGACTGATTTGGTCTTTTTAACTATATGAACGTATGAAGCCTGAAAAGCCCCTGTTGCATCATATCGTACCAAAGGGAAGACAACTTCAACTGGCGTGCCAGGTTTCAGAGCAACGGCTGCACGCATACCCCCAGCCTTGATTCTCCGCACAAGCTCTCGCCAATTATCTGTCAGTGCCATTTCCACCCATACCCCATCTGCTGTCATTGGTTTTCTCTTCGCAACTTAAGAATAGAAACAACCAAGTGCTTCAGTTATTGAGAAACCCAATTCTTGCACAAGAAAAACCAGAGGAGATTTTGATGATATTCTGCTAAAGATTACATTTTCGATGAGATTGAGAAAGAGAAGAAGTCCACAACTTCGGTACACTTTGAAGATGCCCTGAAACACTCTGCAAATTCTGAGTTTCTGTTGCATTTCCAGAAGTGAACTTGGAATTTCCAGGACTTGGGTACAAGAAGACACACCTTGGGCTACTTCCACATGGAAAGTGAAACCGGAAGCACCTGCCTTGACAAGCTCATCAACGTAGTCCAATGGGTTTGTCACCATCAAATGGCAGTCCAGGAACATCCTGCAAAAATATGAATGCACCTGCTTGATCACAATTTGGCATTTCATACATTGGAGAATTGCTGGCTTTGAAAGAAAAGATCCAAAGGTGCAAAGGATATACTTCATGGATTTCCAATGAGGAGATTGGCAATGAGATCAAGTGTCAAAACAAAATAATGTCCTCAATGAGTGAAAAAATGTGAGGAGAAAGACTCACGAGGTATGCTTTCTCAATGACTTGATGACCGGTGCCCCAATTGTCAAATTTGGAACATAGTGCCTGCATTTAACAAGAAGAAGAAAAAGTAGTAGAAGAAAGTAGCATCACCCAATCACAGAAAATTTGCACAAGAGGAAGAAGTTAAGTCAACACATCACAGGAAAAATTGCAGGAGGAAAAATAGCAGCAAGAGCCATTACAGAAAAATTGCAGAGGAAGAAGAAGCAGCAAGACCCATCACAGAAAATTTGCAGAAGAAGGAGAGCAGCATCAAGGCATGGTAGAAGAATATTGCAGAAGGGAGGAGAGGCCATGGATCAATTCACTGTCGTCAGCTTGCACGAAATTTGTACATACACATAAAGCTTACCCATCCTGCACACAATCATAACATCCAGCCAAGAAGAAACTGAATCAATGTGAATCAGTCAGGCAGCAGAAGAGATGGTTGAAGCAACCGAGCTAGCTTTGGAGTTCTCGAGATGTATATGTCTTTACCATGATATCCATGTGGAGCCAGTCTGCACCACACTGCTCCATGAATTTCGCCTCTGACGCTAGGTTCGCGAAATCTGATGATAGCATCGAAGGGGCGATCTTGGGTTGTGGAAGCATCCGCTGCAATTCTTCCTCATTCCCACCACCCATGGTCGATCGATGGATTTCCAGTTCCTTTGATCCCCACCTTCTTGTCTCACAGACCCAAAAGAAAAGAAAAGAAAAGAAAAATCCTTCCGAGGATGGCTGGCTTCTTTGAAAACCCTTGGCTCCAGAAAATCTTGTGATCGGAAAACCTTCTGGTCCAAAAGAATCCCTGATCAGAAACCTCGGAAAGATGATTTCTTCAAAAACAGAACTCTTCTACTCGCCAGATTTCAGAAGAATTTTCTCTTCTTCTCGAAGAATTTTCTTCGTCTTCTTCTTCCTCGTCGCTGCTGTTGCTGGTGGGATTCCAGAACGAGAAAAAAGGCCTTGGGATTTTCTGACCTAAAAACTTGCCAAAGCAAATTGGGCGAGTTTTTTTTTTTCTTTTTCTTTTTTTGGGGTTTTCTTGGGGGTTTGGGGTTTGGGGGTTTTTTTTTTTGGCTTTCTTTAATTTAAATTTTTTTTCCTGGGTTTCTTAATTAAAAGAAATTTTTGCTAAAGTGTTAAATTGGAATTTTAGAATAAAAGTGCACAAGTGATGTGCTAGAACCCTGTCTATATATAAATAAGTAAATAGCTATTACATATTATGTTGAAATACAGGTGCACCAAGGACAAAGGTTCAAATATTTACACTAAAAAATACAAGCTTTCATCACAAAATCATTGTCAATCAAAGTCTATTCTACACGTTTTTTTTCAACAAATTATTGTCCATATCATTAAATTATTGACAATTTTACTTAAGAAAGTTAAAGATTAATTATTCAGAGAATTTTGAAAGGAGGAAAAACAATGACATCATGTGAATATCATGACATCGTGCATATGGCAGCCCCAAAAATTTAGCAATGTGATAGAAAAACATAAAGAATTTTTTGACAAAGTTCCATGCATTTTTAATCACCTCCCTTGGTAGGAAAATATCCTTTCAAAATAAAATCAACATTCCATTTGTGAAAGATCCTAATTTGATTAGTGTAGATTGGACATTGATTTTTTATCCAAGTAACTAGTTGGGTTAAGGGTTGGGTCAAGGGTAAGGTATTGAATACCAACTTGCCTAGTTTGAATTTTGATGACAATCAACAAAATATCCTACATCCTTGATATGAACTTTGCAAATATTTGTCAAAACCCTATTGGTTAGGTATCATTTTGGAAAAAATTAATACCTACCTATATTCAAGGTGTGAAGACTTGCATTTTAGGTAGGTAAGTTATCTCTAGACCCTAAGCCTTTTTTTTTTTTTTGTCATAGGTGCCTAGAAACCAAAGCTCACCACAAAATTACCTAAACCCTAAAACCTACTCAACATCATACCAAGTGGTTTTTAAATTAGGTATTTAACAAAACTTATCCTTTTGCATAATGGGTGGGCTTTGGTCATTTATTTTTTAAATTACCCCTTATGCATAGCATGCACAAATTGGCAAAACAATATTGAGAATTTTGATAATCAAAGGTAATTGTAGAGAACTAAATTGGTACCAAGGTCGAGTCCATTTTTTTTCAAAAGCTAAATATTTGATACCTTGTGTGGTAATTTTAAAACCCAAAATCAAAGAACTTGCTTGGATGGGTTTTTAAAAAAAAAACTAAGAACCAACGAACATTGGAAAGGACCTTTCACTTTTGTCAAGTTCTCAAAACTTGGAAAGTTATTTATGTTAGTGAAGGAACTTTTTTTCAGCTATTCCTTGGTCTCCGCTCTTAAGCTATTGCTATTGGCTAGCCTTCGAACCTAGGAAGAGTTCCAAAATTGTTCTTTACCATATACATAAAATCAACTAGCATGATCACACAAGGGCAAAATGCATAGAGAATCTATCATATGTGAAATATACGAGTTTTTAAAATTGCAAGTTTGATCATTTAAGGTTTTGGGTTTGTTGGATTCATCAATCTTTTGGATACCTTGGCAAGGTACTTTGCATAATCACAATAACTTTTGTTGATTACTAGTTGAGAGCATTTCCAAGGGGATGTTTGCAATGGCAACGTAATATCATCAAGCAAAATGAACACATCCAAAGGGCCACACTTCCAAAAAAGTTAGAAACACTATGACATTTCTAGAGCAATTTGGTGGAGGACATTGATTTTTAAAGAAGACCTTGTAAACATAATCAATTGTCATTGATCATGTGATTTTTATTGCTTACAACTATTGTTGTGGGAATATCTAGTTTGTTTGTAAGGTAAAAACTAGTGTTGTGTGTGTAAATGGCTTGGGATTTACACCTTGTGCAAATGTAAATGTAGAACACGAAACATGTAAATGTAAAACTCTGTAAATTTATTTTATGTCGTGTAAAACAATGTAAGTGTAAATGTAAAAATAAATACATTTATGTGGTTTTATGCAACTATGTAAAACATGTAAATGTAAGTGTAAAAATAAATATGTTTATATGGTTTTATACGGCTATGTAAAATAATGTGAGCGTAAAACAAATACACTTACTTTCTTTTACATGCATGTGTAAAACAATGTAAGTGTAAATGTAAAAAAAAGACTTTTATGTGGTTTTACTCATTTATGTAAAAACATGTAAATGTAAGTGTAAAAATAAATACATTTATATGATTTTACACGGCTATGTAAAACA